>Ga0208433_1000769_pt1 | contig 12727 bp, 22 predicted proteins | sample 3_EtaG_FD_184075 | JGI IMG/M metagenome (GOLD analysis project Ga0208433, IMG submission 184075) | Marine viral communities from the Subarctic Pacific Ocean - 3_ETSP_OMZ_AT15126 metaG (SPAdes) (version 2) | ecosystem: Environmental > Aquatic > Marine > Oceanic | place: Pacific Ocean | collected...
CTTGGGCCTGAAACCTGAAACAGCGCCAAGCGAGCGCAGCGAGCGATTGTTGCCCGAGAGTAATAAAAATATATATATAAAACATATATAAAAGACAAAGCTTTAATGCGACAGCAGTACCCCCCTCCCCCCTCCTACCCGGAATCTATGTCGCACTATACCAATAGATGTATCAGTCGGGCTAGATACGTTCTCGATAGCGCTAAGAAAATTCAGAGATATTGACTTGTTAAAAATGCGCCGGTAAAAATTTCCCAGACCTAGGTACTACAGGATGGAGAAGAGAGCATACCAGCGCAAACTCCCGCGTAAACTAGCCGACGAAAGCTTCTACTGCCCGAGATGCACTTCGCTAGTTCATTGGGGCTGCCATGGCAACACAGGCTATGCGTACTGCTCCAAGTCATCCACTGCCACACGTATATGGATCCCAGGGGTCCCACTAACGTTTTGTGAGTGGGAAGGCAAATGCAAGCGCAGGCCAGATGGAAGAGTAGAGATATTTTATGTTGAAGAGATATAGCATGCCATTCGACAAGCTATATCTCAAAGTGAAATGCAGTGTTTGCAGTGGTACGCGCCAGCACAACCATGGCCACCATGACCCACACGAGCCATACAAGTGGAAGAGGTGCCCGTATTGCGATCCTAACGGTCACGTCGTCATCGAGGCAACCCCTGACCTGATTGCAGAGTTCATCGCCGGCACAGACGATTTAACACGCCAACGATTGTGGGAGAAGTTGGTCGAGATTCAAACTAAAGAATAGTTAAATGCGTGACCGACGAGATATACGATATCGGAGACTTGGTATATTACAAAGGATTCGAGATATTCGAGCCGCACAAGCGCTACATAGGTGTTATCATTGGCCACAGCATGTATGCGGCAGGATTAATGCATTATACAGTGTTTTGGTTCGATTCGTGCTTGACAACCAGCATATATTATGCTAATGTAGAGTTAGTATATGACAAAACTATTTGCAAAAGCTGATTTGGTTAAGTGGTATGATTACTACCAAGATGAAATTGTGCGAGATGCAGGGCTTGGCGTTGTCATAGACGTTAAACATCGGTATATCGGTACTGATTACGAGTATACGAGTTATATGGTGTATAAGTTTAAAACGGCCAATAAGCAGAGCTTCCCCTCATTCGACTTAGAAGAAATAATTCCTCCAGTTCCCAAAAGGTAAACTATTTATGATTATGGCTGATGAACAAACTTTGGCGTTACGGAATGTCCGTTATCTTATCCGCGAAGCTTTAACCAAGACCGATAAGTCCGAAATCAAAACCATCGTGCGCAAGGAACTTGAGAGTGAACTTAAGTCCAAGCTTGCGAAGGCTGTTAAAGACGAGGTTACGAAAGCTCTCAAGGATAAGTCCACCAAGGAGGAGATGGGCGAGATCTCCAAGCAGATCATTAAGAAGCTGTATAAGGATCTTTCCTTACACCATCCATATATTATCGACCGAATCAAGGTTTAGGATATAAGGTGCGAGATATTTTTACTGCGTTATATGACAATGCGTCTGTTGGCGGCTTTATTAAGGATCTCACACAACAAAAGAGATCTTTAGGGTATGTGCTTGTGATTGATGATTTAACCAACATGATGCAAGTGCGCTTCCCTAAGACCGGTCGAGACTCTTGGATGGTATGGGGAAATCACGGCCATTACAAGGTTATTAGCTAATAGCCAACTACTTAGGATCATTATGAAACCTCTCTATCTTTTGCTGCCGGCACTTGCGATTAGTCCTGCGCCTGCGAAAACCAATTATGCACAAAGCTCTATTATTGAGCGAGACAAGATTGAAATTGTCTATTTGCCCAACAATACATGCTATATTCGTGCGCCTCAAGACATTGAGCCTGATGGCTATCGAGATTATGTGCGCGCTTGCATGAATAATCGCCATTTACACATCAAGATCAATAATATTGTCCCTAATTAGGAGACAATGGATGCTGATTTACGTGTCGGTGATATTATTATCGACTTAGTTGAGGGAATTGCGGGAATTTTAATCTCGCGTTATAACCTCGCATGGTGTCCACCGGAAGATCCCTTAACGTTGTGGGCCTGGGATGTATACTGGGTTGGTAAAGAGGTGGACGAGAACAGTCGTTTGCAAACATGGACCGAGTATGGTTTAACAAATATTATTAAAGCAGGTACTTTTGTACATTATAAAAATAATTAATATATGCGAAGGTTATCCTTGCGAGAACAAACAAAGCGTGTTATACTAGAAATAGGTGACATTGTTATTGATACACTTACTGGCCACGGCGGTACTTTAATTCATCGTAAGCACCATATAGATATGGAAGACGATGATGTATATCTCTGGGAAGTAAAATGGTTTAACAATAGCAACAAAGCCTTTCCTGCACAATATGTTGAAGAAGAGTCTTTAAAGATTTCAATTGTGGCGGGAACTTATCGATGGCATTCAATAAACGGAGGTACCTTTGAACTGGAACGTATATAAGATATTTAAGAATGGTAAACGTGCGAAAGCGCCAATAACCACTTTTGAATTTAGTGGGAACGAAATGGAAGCTATAGCACATTTTCGCTTGGAAATTCTGGAAAATTTTAAGGAAAAATATCGCGATTCGAATTATTCCCTTCTCAACGCTGCAAAGCCCCAAGAACGCGAAACTACGGGACAACAAAATGATGAAAACCTGCGCAAACAAACTCTCGTTTTGTGGCGCGCCGCGAAGGAAAAGGGCATAACCTACAAATATAAAACGGTGGGGGGCTTGATTTTTGCCGCGGCGACCAATTGGAATTGGCAATGGTGCGTGTTGGAATACCCTACAAACAACTTTGTGGCTGCACTCTCACCGCCCTTTGAAAACCCCGGGGAGGCCAAAAAGTGGATGGACCGTCAAGTTCGAAATTTGAAATAAAAGAAATAAATATTGGCGATATTATAAGATTTATGAGATATGATCTTCACGCTTATGGCGTCCCCGCCTATGGCATTGTGGTGGATTGCCATAATACCTATCAACTTTATCTCTTTGCGGCCGTGGATGTCTTAGACTTTAAAACTCGTAATGTGTCCACCATCTCTGCGGCCACTGTTGAGGTTATTTCGCATGCGTAAGATAAATTTTAATCATTTGTCCTATGGCGCCATTCTTGTAAATTTGTGGATTTTGTTTGTGGGGAGTTATACAAATGAACCGCCAATACAGCTTCTGGCTATTTTGAATATGATTTTGCTTAGCTTGGGTATTTTATTGAGGACTCCCAAGAAAAAAGGTGACGAATAACCTAGTTATAGCATGCGACACGCGCAAAAGATTGTTATTTTTTGTATGGGTTTCCTGCTAGGCTGCAGCGATTATGAACTGAACCCCAAAGTAGAGGAAATTCCGGTCATCGAAGTTCCGAATATTCATGTAACTCCTTCTTCTCTTAATTTTGGACATTTAGATGCCGGGGTAGGTGAGTCCAAAGCCCAAGTCATCACCATTACAAACGCGGGAAACAAAAATCTTAATTTATCCCATGTCGCTTTAGATGCGACAGACATGGTGTATACAATTACACCCCCCCATATAACGACGCTAGAGCCCGATCAAGCGACTCGCGTGACAGTTACTTATATCCCGCGCACGTATGAGACGAATTCTAACAGCGTCCTCATAAACTCCAACGACCCGGATGAGAGTATTGTTACAGTACCCATCAGAGGTGAAAGCTCTGCACCGGTAATTGAAATAGATCCGGCGTATTATGATTTTGGTACAACCTATATTGGATGTGAAGCAAAGACTGTAGTTGGTATTACAAACGTAGGAGATTCTGACTTAATAATCTCAGACATTCAATATTACGTTTCGTATCCTCCCGAACTGTCTATCGAAGTCGATACTGCCACGATGGGCCCCTTTCCCTGGCGCCTGGAGCCTAACGAAAGTCAGCGTGTTACCATATATCACGAGCCATGGGATATCCAAGAAGATTCAGGCTTTGTCGAAGTATATTCCAGCGACCCGGCTACGCCCATAGCTCAAGCTGATCAAGAAGCTATGGGTGATTATTATGCATGGTCCTCAGATTTTTATGAACAAGAAGAAGTGGCAAATGCAGATATTCTCTTTGTAATTGATAACTCGTGCTCGATGCATAGCCATCAAACCAATCTTAAAAACAACTTTGCTTCTTTCATTGGCGTCTTCGCCGGATCCGGTGTTGATTATCAAATTGCTTTCATTACAACCGATAATGAGAACTTTGTCGACAATAAAATAGTACACAGTACGGACCCCGATCCGATTGGGGACGTTACCGCCATTATCGATGGGATTGGCATCAGTGGATACGGACTCGAACGAGGGCTGTGGGAGAGCTATGAAGCGACCCAATCCGGCGGCGATGCAGCCCCCGGCGGCGCGTTCCTTCGCAATGATTCTCGTTTGGTAATTGTATACCTATCTGACGAGCGCGACGGCTCTTCGACTTATTCTTCGATGGTTCCCGCTGATTATGCTAATCACCTTTTAACACTTAAGCCTTTGGCTGATCAGTTATCAGTTAATGCTGTCGCCGGCGATCACCCCAGCGGGTGCAGTCCTCCATATGCACAACACGGCGCCGGCTATTATGAAGTAGTCCAGCAACTCGGAGGGACCTTTATGTCTATTTGCGCTACCGATTATGGACTTCAAATGGATACTCTGGCCCGAGACTCTATTTTATTAAGCGCTTTTGAACTTTCAGAAGTTCCTATTGAAGAGAGCATTATTGTAACTGTAGATGGCTATCAATCAACTGACTGGACATATAACGCAACTGAAAATGCAATTTACTTCGACGTTACCGCGATTCCTGCTACAGAAAGTGAAATTTATATAGATTATGCGATTTTGGCCGAATGCCCTTCTTAAGTCACTAGTTAGTGTGTCAACATAGAACATAGAGGAGATACATTAATGAAGTTTTTAAGCCTTATTCTCGGGGCCCTTTTGGTAGGAACAGCACACGCAAGCGAAGCAAGCGAGATACAATTTGATCCTTCTTTGAGAACCATAGCGGTTAATTCTCAAATGTCGGAAACTGAAGTAAAGGTTCGCAATGCGGCAGTGAGAGTTACGACCCCCAGGGGCGGTCATGGCAGCGGGTCTCTCATTCAATATAAAGATTTACAACTAGTTTTAACGGCTCAACATATCGCAGATGACGTAATTGGTACTCGCTATAGGGTTGTTCATAACAATGAGGCCAGAGCCGGCGTTCTAATATATGCCAATGATAATCATGATCTTGCAGTATTGTGGATAGAGCAGCCATGGCCAAGAGGAATTGCTCTTAAATGGAAACCGACTGCTGATGTGGTTGCAGTCGGTACGCGCATTACATACTCCGGATTCCCAGCGACCCATAGCTTAATGACATATCGCGGAAGAGTTGCAGGTTATGAACTCGGGCGAGATGGCACCACTCACATTCTACTTCACACTTATGGATATTTTGGATGCTCAGGTTCAGTTATTTATAATGCACAAGGCGAAATCATTGGTATTTTATGGGGCATTGACCGCGGGCACCAGGAATCGATAGTCGAAGATATGGTGTGGGTTTCCCCGATACAGAATTTAAATTTAGACTTAGCTTTGCGAGGAGTGTGTGAGACATTAAACGGTGAACCACGCGCATGCCGATAAAATACTCATGGAAAACCTTCCTTGGTGAAGGTAAAGAATCAGAAGTAGGAATTGTTGCTTGTCTAAATGATAAACAACAATTTCTTATTTTACGACGTTCTCCAATGGATGACCGGTCAGGCCAGTGGACCATGCCCGGAGGTCATATTGATCCAGAAGACGGATCAATCGAGGCCGGAACTGTTCGAGAACTACGCGAAGAAGCCAATTTAACATGCAAAATATCTGATTTAACATATTTGGGGGCCCCCAAAGAAAAAAAGTATTATTTTTTAACATTTAAGTGGTCCGGAGAGGTAAAAGTTGACAAGCCAAATCCAAAAACTGATGAAATCGAGCACGATGACCACAAATGGGCGACAATTAAAGAGATAAAAGAGATAGAAGATACTAATATTCCGATCTATTTATTGGAGAAAGCTTTAGAAATCCAAAGGGAAGGTGAAGAATGAGATTTTTAGTACTATTTTTAATGTTCTCGGCCACTGCGATGGCAGATGATACCGAGACACCCGACGAAGAGCGCCGAGTTGTCTACAAACAACGCACAGAAATCGACTTTGAGGGCCTCGAAATCGAGGGAGCGCTTGTTCGTCCCCAAGGGGCACTAATTTTAGACAGAACGGCAGGATCATTTAATCCTCTCATCCGTTTAAGAATGGATTTCGAGCCAGAATTAAACAACTCGGTGAATTATATAAAATGAAGCTTACAAAACAAAAATTAAAGCAGATTATTAAGGAAGAGCTTGGCACAACGCTTCAAGAAATCACCCGGAATATTCCGGAATCCGACCCCGAATACAAATACAGTTGGACAAAGAGAATTTTTCAAGAACTGTTGTCTCGACTTCAAAGAATAGACACTGCTGCCGCTCACTCTATTATGGATGAAATTGAGGAATTATTATTTACAAAGCACCCCGAAGATATTCAAGATCTTATAGGTGAAATAACAGATAATCTTGCGCAAGAAGACCTTCTCCGCGGTGAAGTTCCGGCCGGTCTCCCGGGCCATGTAGCCCACCGCATTAACGCCAACTTTGAAACGATTTATGATATTCCGGCCTCAGACGCTCGATCTATTATGAAGAGTGTAAGAAAGATAGTGAAAGAAATGGAGAAAAAAGAAGATCTTGAATTTATAGTGCATCTAATGCCACTCGCTCTCGATGGAAGAGCAGGAGATTCATATAGAGCCGCGTGGGATCGTTATCACCAACGTCGCGACTGGCGAGGAGAAGATTAAATGAAAATTACAAAACAAAAATTAAAGCAGATTATCAAGGAAGAGCTTGCAAAGGTTTTAACCGAAACAATCGGGTTAGACGACGCCCCCGATCTCTCACAAGACCCAGAAGGGTTTGAAACCGCAAAACTACCTATTCCCTTAGAGTTTAGATACGCAGAAGCAGACGAAACAATCGAAACAAAAGAAGGCTCTGTAGGCGCCCAAGCCGGCGATGCTATCATGACTGGTACCGAAGGTGAGCAATGGCCAATTCCCGCCGCATCCTTCGCGGAGACTTATGATGATTTAGGTGACGGAACGGCCGCAAAGAAAAACATTCCTGTTTTTGCTAAAGAAATGGCTGAACCCTTTCAGGTTAAAGTATCTTGGTCCGATGATTTATTGCAAGGCGAGGCAGGCGACTATTTAGTTCAATACGGCGTTGGCGACTACGGCGTTGTCGGCAGAGAAATATTTGGAAAAACTTATAAATGAAACTTACAAAACAAAAATTAAAGCAGATTATTAAGGAAGAGCTTGAGGAAGCACATGGCGGCGCAAAAGGACCTTTCCCAGGAAGGTATGGTGATGCGCATAAGAAATATGATATGGAACCCACCGATACACCACAGCCCTCGGCCAGCGAAGACTCTTGGCCCGCAGCAGAAGACATTGAAGATGCTATTCAAATGCTCAACGCAGAAGTCGAGGATAATGGCGACCAGTCCGGGACGCTCTTTCACGTAATTAACCGTTTGGAGGTGGCACTGGATAAGCTAGGGGAATTGGCGCCAGTAAAGCTAAGTGCCCCCAAAGAAGACCCTTGGAAATTCAAGAAGCGCCTTGGAATTGGCGGAAGCGTGCATGATCGTCTTGGCGGACCCAGAGAGAAAAAATGAAACTTTTAATGGAAAATTGGCGCAAGTTTCTTCACGAAGAACAAGAGAACCCGTCTGACATAGAGAAAAAAATAGCTGCTTGGGAGAAGAAAAACGACATTCAAATGAAGAAAATGACAGCTCAAATGGCCGCAAAAGATAAAGAATTCGCTGCTCAAATGGCCGCAAAAGACAAACAAGCAGACGAAGAAATTGCAAAAAAATATAAACAACTTGCAAATATGAATTCTCAATCTGCACTCCAGTTTAAGCAAATGATGGCTCAGATGCAGGCGCAAGTTAATCAACAACTCACGCAAACTCTCACTCAGACAGCAGATGTCGATGGTGCCGCGGCAAAGGCGCAACAAGTCTTTCAACAAGAATTTCAAAAGATTGATGCTGTTGCCCAAAAACTTGCCCAGGGCGCCCCAAAGGGGCAATCGCAAGAAACGGGTGATCCCGCATGTCCCCCCGGCGCAAAATTCAGCGCCGCAACCGGAGAGCCATGTAAGCCTGAAGCAGAAGAACCCGGGTGCCACCCCGGCGCTGTATTTAACGCCGCTACAGGAGAACGATGTTAATGAAACTTACAAAACAAAAATTAAAGCAGATCATTAAAGAAGAACTCGGCGAGATAATCGCCGAACAAGGTTCTGACGACGCAGGACTAGCTGTTCTAAATCAGATTTTAGCGGCTATTAAAAGTGTCGACACCAGTTTAGATTATGTGGCTGCAGCCTTAACCGGTGAAAGTCCCCTGTCTATCTCGGCTATGCAAAAGTCAATGGGGCGGTGGGCTTCCCCCAGAACGCGTTATGAGCCGGCTCCGGTTAAAGAAGAGAAAGAATGAAAACTCTTGACGAAGCATTAGAAGATCTCTCGGCTGAAGAATTGGCCGAATATGAAGAAATTATTGAACTCTGGATTAGATACGGTGGAGACTAATGATCAAGATCCGCATCGGAAAAAAGAAACACTCTTGTGGATGTGGCGAAGCTAAGAAAATTGGCTTCGGACAGGGAAGAGTGCCCAAAGGCGAATTCTACAAAAAGCAAGAGATCGTTGTTGAAGAAACAAAGCTTCTCCGTGAACTCACAGAAGACGAATTAGAGCGCGCCCTAGCCGCCGTCGCGGAAATCGATCCCGACGAACTAGCCTTTAACCAGATCTTTGGCGATAAAAAGCGCCTTGTTATTGATTTCCCTGTGGCCGACAGAGATACAGATGCGGGCAGATTTATTAACATGTGGACTGAGATGCCCGACGTCGGCTCCGGAGGGAACTATAATGTCGATTGGGAAAAGGGTCTCGTCTCGGGGATCCGCACTCTCGAAGATACGGGCAACAAAGCTCAAACGCAACGGATGCTCCGCGCGCTCACGGGGGAAATCAGCGCTGAAGCCCCCAAACAAAAGAAAGTCCAAATGAAAATTGGAAAGTGGCTAGCCAAAGTACACGATATAGCCTCCAAGCGCCAAGAGATTATTCAACTATATTGGAAAAAGCACCACGAAAAGCATTTTAAAGGCGAGCGTCCTTATGAAGGCGGTCAAGTTAATTTTTCCGGAATTGCAACGGGAGAGATAGAGGAACTAATTGGGGAAGAAAAATACGACCGCTACGGACAACTCACTGATCAGCTTAAAATGTATGCCGGCTCGCGCGGCCTAACAAGCTACGGTCAATTTCCTGACAAAGCGATCCGCGATGGCAAATACTGGCAACAGAATGCCGCCTTCATCAAACAAAATATAGACAAGATGTCTAACGATAAATATGCCATCGTCATTACTCGTGATCCAGTTGACATGTTTCGGATGAGCGACTTTAATCAAATTTCTTCATGCCACTCTCCGCCTTCGCGACCTTCACCTTCGGGCAACTCATACTACAAGTGTGCCGTTGCTGAAGCCATGGGTCACGGAGCAGTCGCATATGTCGTCCCTATGACCAATTTGCTGGCTGCTGCTGACGCTGAGACGCTCCAAGAAGCAGAAAGCAATATCCAGGAAGGGGAACTTTTTGCGGACGAAACACGGGGCTCTCACGTCGGTTATGATATGGATCTTCAGCCGCTATCTCGCATCCGTTTGCGACAGTATCGCTATTTCGATAGCCCCGCTAGAGCAACAGACGCAGCAGATTATGCAAAGCCCAACATCGAAGGTGGTGTGCAGCTAGCAGTGCCAGAAAGCGGTCATATACCATATGGCCTTCAAATCCCTGGCTTTATGGATCGCTTAGAAGACTGGGCGAGAGAACACCAGCAAGAGGCGATGGCTGGAGTGCCGAGAAGTGAAAAAGGCAAGCTCCAGAGTGGTGCATTTGTATTATATGGGGGCGCCTACGAGGAATCCAACTCCGAAGGGGGATTCGGCCGCCGTAGAATGCTAGCGAAGTTCTTTCAAGTGCGGTTTGATGAGATCCACGGAGAACCTCGACAAGACACATCTACAGAACGCAAACTTCCGAAAGAGATTGGCCAGGGAATAATTGAGTGGACAGAAACCAAAGTCGCTGAAATTGCTATGCGATGGAATAGAAACTGGTTTAATCAAACGCCGAAGTCGACACCGGAGCATCCCGCGCTGGTTGTTTCTGCTCGTGTCGAGGATCATGGCGAGGACGAAGCGGGCGTCCGAGAATTCAGCATTCATGGGGATGGTGTGATGCGCGTCTTTTGGTCTATTAACGAATGGGAAAAGCTGCCAAACTATAACGACACAGATTGGATAGATCGCGAGATGAAAGATTATGGTTTTGGTTTTGTTAAGGATTTAGTTGTTATTAAACGAGGAAGCACGGTGTATGCCAAATTTGATATTAATAATGAAGGTGCTTATAGCTTCCATAATTATGGTTCACCAGTTGAAGCTGATCTCAAGCATACTAGTGTAACCTTCTCCCCGGATGCTTTTGAAGAGTATTGTGTAGCTCTCAATACAATAGATGATCAAAGAGAAGGAATTAAAGCTCATCTGGCGCGCATCTTTAAACAGCAAGGCTGGCTCGAAGGCGCCGCTTTCATGCAGTTGGCGATGGATCTTGAGAACTCCGAAATAAGCTCTTATCAATGGGATGTGTCCTCCGATGGCGAATACGAAGATTCATATGAGGCGACTGCGACGACTTGGTATGACTTTAACCCCGAAGAATTCGGAATGGATCCAGCAGCCCTATTTAAGATTTTAGACTCTCGGCCGTTTAGACTTCTTGTCCGCAAAAAATTATTAAAAGGTCCGAGAGAGATAGTAGGAACAGAATATTGGTTAAGCATCGCCAACGCTAGCGCAACAGACATCGGTGGCGAAATACGATATCAAATTGAATTTAGAGTGACTGCTGACGATCCCACTAAACAAGTCGAATTGTTCCGCACGTTAGTGACAGAACTGGACGACGAAGATGAAATCGCAGCAATAATGAATCAAGTCGTAAAGGATATACAGAACGCGCGCAATCCTGAATTCGACGAGCGCACGGGTCTTAGCGAGAACAAAAAATATGATGCCGATTGGGCATTAAAAAGATGGAAAATGAATTTTTAAATAAACGAGAGAACAATGAAGAAAACTTTAACAAATAATGATTATGTACTCACACTATTAACTGCGCATGTTAAAAAAAACGGTGGCGAGGTTACCTTAACAGAAGAAGAGATAATAGCGGTTGAAAAAACAGATCTTATTGGAATGTTTTATGATACCAAGAAAGAAGAATTGATACTAAGAATTGTAGATCCTGCTGAAGCATTAAGCAGAGAAATACAAGCAAAAACAACAGAATTTGAGAATTAACAAAGGAAGAAAAATGAAGAGAAGATTAATTGAAGCGTGTACTTTTCTGGCCTTATTGGTCGCATGTACAACGTTGGTGTTTGCACTTACTAGTTGTAAACCAAAGCTGACAACAGACACTGAAAATGATAGACCGGCGCCACAAGTTAATGATACGGCCCAACGCATCATCGACGATACACAGCCACCACCCCCGGATCGATCCTGGGTAACGTGGACGGAGTGTTCACAAAAACCAGGAGATCATCCATGTAATTTTAGTTTAATGGACCAACATGGAAAAATGGTTGAACTTTATGATCAGCACGGAAAAGTGATTGTGATTGATTTGTCGACAATTTGGTGCGGGATATGTAATAATATTGCCGCCGAAGGAGATGAATGGGTAGAAGATTATGGTGCAGACAATTTTATTTGGCTAACGATTTTAATCGACAATGCTACAGGCGATCCTCCCACATTAGCTGATATTCAGCACTGGGCTACTGTATATGGTATTGAGGTGCCGGTGCTCGTGGGCGACCGAAGTTTAGTAGACTTAAACGCTGAAACGGGCTACCCCTGCACAGGTTGGCCAACCCTAGTAGTAATCGATCAAGAAATGGTACTTCAATATGGTATCAATGGATGGAACGAGACCACGATCCGCGGGTGGGTGCAAAGTCTCTTATGATGTCTTTGCTGCTGTTCTTGGGGTGCAATTCGGCGCCCGTCATCGTTGTACAAGAGACCAGTACACACGAAGAACGAGAACTCCACAAAGTATCGGAGACTATAGATGCTTCACTTTTTAAGTGGGGTCCCCAAAGCCAAGGTGGGTGGCAATATCCCCCAGACGTGCGAGTGTGTGCTACTGCCCCTGTTTCTGAACGCAGAGTAAAGAAAGCACTTGACTTTTGGCGAGATCTAGGTTATGATTTTAATAGGATATATTATAATGATGTATCGAGACATTGTATTGAAACCACATTTTCGTACAATACAATAATCATTGATTTGATTGACGGAACCCATAGAGAGCCAGCGCTCGCCACCACAACGTCGTGGATTGACAGAGAAACCCGAGAGATTTTGAAAGCCAAAATTGCGCTTAAAAATACGTGGGGAGAAGCTGACCGAAT
>Ga0208433_1000770_pt1 | contig 12715 bp, 8 predicted proteins | sample 3_EtaG_FD_184075 | JGI IMG/M metagenome (GOLD analysis project Ga0208433, IMG submission 184075) | Marine viral communities from the Subarctic Pacific Ocean - 3_ETSP_OMZ_AT15126 metaG (SPAdes) (version 2) | ecosystem: Environmental > Aquatic > Marine > Oceanic | place: Pacific Ocean | collected...
AATGCCGATAACTCGATGTTCGGTGTTACTTCAGATGCAGGCGAAGCATCAGGCGGTCTTTATGGCGCTGGTAGATTTGCTTATTCTATTAACGAACATTTACAAGGCGATACTGCTACTATAGCAAGTGCAACATCTGCATCTGTTAATTATGACAGTACATTTACTGATGTTGCAGCTTTTGGAACTAAATATCAAGTAATATCATTTCCAACTACATCTCTAGCTAGATTTGATGATACAGCTGTTAGATCATTTGTATTATCTACGGGATCAGCAGGAACATTTACTCAATTCCCAGCATTTACTAGATTAAATGGTGGAAACATTGAGTTTGTTGTAACAGGATCTGGCGCAGTATTAGCTGCAGGCGGATATACTTGTTCATATAATAGACAACCATCAGATATAACCAGAGGTGATTTCGAAGATGCAGATCCATTTAAAGGTTCTGGTACTAATCTTGGTATCAATGAAGGAACAGATATTGATATTCCTGAAGTGAATCTTGAAATGCAATCAGATCCAATCGTTGCTAAGACTAGAAAGTTAAAGGCTGTTTGGACACCTGAATTTGCTCAAGATTTGAATGCTTATCACTCAATTGACGCTGAAGCTGAATTAACTTCAATGTTAAGTGAATATGTATCGATGGAAATCGATCTTGAAATATTAGATATGCTTATCAATGGCGCAGTTACTACTGAGTTCTGGTCAGCAGAGTCTAATCAATTCTATGATGCTGCAAGTAATAGCTTTATTGGCAAACCTGTAGGAACTGGCGGTGGATATTATAATACTCAAGGAGAATGGTTCCAGACACTTGGTACTAAACTTCAAAAAGTATCGAATCAAATTCACCAAAAGACACTTAGAGGTGGAGCGAATTTCTTAGTTACTAGTCCTGCTGTTGCAACTATCCTTGAATCTATTCCTGGATTTGCTGCTGACACAGATGGTGACAAAATGGAATTTGCCGCTGGTGTTCAAAAAATTGGTGCTATGAATAATAGATACACAGTTTATAAGAACCCATACATGAAAGAAAACGTAATCCTTATGGGATATAGAGGAGCACAGTTCCTTGAAACTGGAGCAGTTTATTCTCCATACGTTCCACTTATCATGACTCCATTAGTGTACGATCCTGTAAACTTCACTCCTAGAAAAGGGGTTATGACTCGTTATGCGAAGAAAATCGTAAGACCTGAGTTCTATGGTAAAGTTTATGTAGCTGGATTAAATACTCTTTAATAGTTAGATAAATAAATTTAATTAATTATAGAATTAACAATTGAATTAGGAAGGGATGATTTAGGTCATCCCTTTCTTACTGTTTTAATATTTATATAAAAGAATTATAGGAAACAAAGTAATGGCAGCACCTAGAACAAAATATTCAATGCAAGTTCGAATTCGTTATAAAGGAAATTTAGTAGATGTGTTAGATCGTATACGAGCAATTCGGCTTGTATTAATGGTTCATATTGAACAAGATTTAGGTAAAGGAGCAGAGTTAGTTACAATGAAACTAATGACACCATATCCACCTAGACAATCATTTCACGCAGTTAGAAAATTGTGTATTGGAAAAATTGAAACATTAGAAGAAATGCAATTGCTAGAAACTACATTAACTAAATTGCAATAATCAAAAATAATAAACATATTTATATAAAAGAGGAAACAAATGGATTACAGCGAAAATAAACCAATCTGGCCCGGAAGCTCATCATTTAGCCCTGGACAGACTCCATTTGGTTTTTTTGATAGTGATGCGCTATTTCAACAACAAGCAGACAGCTTCGCAGTATTTGCAGCAAACAACGTTGGATATCCAATTATGGATGTCGAATTAATAGATATAAACTTTTATACGGCATTTGAATCTGCGGTAATAGAATATTCAAATCAAGTCAACCAAGTCAATATAGCTAACAATTTATTAAATACATTAGGAATTAATACAGGATCTCAATTTTTATCAGAAGGCAGTTTTTCAGATACATTAGTTGGTGGCTCATTATCATATATTACAAAGCTATCAAAAACATATGGGACCGAAGGAGACTCTGGAGGGAATTTAAAATGGTTTTCTGCATCAATCGACGTACGAGATGGAGTACAGTCGTATAGTATAAGGGCAGCAGTATCTAAATCATTAGGAATAGCACTATCAGATACTAGTTCAATTGAAGTTAAAAGAGTATTACATAATGTTCCACCAGCGATTGTTAGATATTTTGATCCATTTGTAGGTACGGGCATGGGGTCACAACAATTATTAGATTCTTTTGATTTTGGCGGATTTTCACCATCAGTTAATTTTATGATGATGCCAATTCACCAAGATTTATTGAGAATACAGTCGATCGAATTTAATGATAGAATTCGAAAATCACATTTTTCATTTGAATTACATGGCGATGATATAAGATTATATCCAGTTCCAGGCACACAAGGAACAGCCGCAACACCATATTATGATAATGTTTGGTTTGAATTTATATTTGAAGAAAGAAAAGCAAACGATGCAATTTTATTTGGAAATACTGCGGCGTTAACTGGGGTAGTATCTGATGTATCAAATATACCATATACGTATCAAAAATATAGTAAAATTAATGATATGGGGCGTGCTTGGATTATAAAATATGCATTGGCATTAACAAAAGAAATGTTAGGTTACGTTAGAGGAAAGTATTCTACGGTGCCAATCCCAAATGCAGAAGTTACATTAAATGGCCCAGAATTGATATCACAAGGAACATCAGAAAAAGATGCACTCATAACTCAATTAAGAGAATTTTTGGAAAAAATGACAAAAGAAAGTATGATGACAAGACAACAAGCAGAGAATGAGGCAATGAACGAAATTTTGTCAAAAGTACCAACTAAGATTTATATAGGATAATGAATGGCTTTATTCGGAACACAGCGGGATGCAAAATTTTTAGCATCGATTAACGCAGAACTATTAAATGCGATAGTTGATACTGAAATTGAATTCTACAAATTAATAATAGAGCAATCTAACTCAAATATATATGGAGAATCTACCTCCAAGGCATATTACGACTCAATATTAATTCCAGCACTTATTACTAAAGAAGGCAAAACAGGTACTATGGATGATTATGGACATAGTTATACCAGAACTGCACAATTCGGAATATCTAGAGACATATTAGAACGAGCAGACTTTTATCCAGAAGCAGGAGATGTAATTAAATGGGATGCAGAATATTATCAAATTGATAATGTTGACGCAAATGAATATTTTGTAGGAAAGAACCCAAAGACTTGGCCAAATGGTGATAAATTTGGTTATAGCGTATCAGTATTGTGTGATAGCCATGTAACTAGACAAACTCCGACAAATATTAGAAAAATGCGATTTGGTAATGCAAAAGATGATAAATCATATAAAGGATTTTAATGCCAAGAGAGCGAAGACAAAATATCGACAGGAAAACTAATAAACCTGAATTAAAAAATAGTGAATCGGTTAGACCAGATCCTATATTTAATAGAGCAAATCAAGTACGAAGAGATGACGACGTAGTTCGAACACCAAAGCGTACAGTGTATGACATTGATTATGCAATTAAGTGGTTTATAGAAAATCAAATACAACCACAAGTTGAGGCAAATGGAGAATTAATAGAAGTTCCTGTTATATTTGCAAATGGAGAAAAGTGGGATAATGTAAGAAGATTGGGATATTTGCGAGATCAAAAAGGAATGTTACAATCTCCTATAATTGTATTAAAAAGAAATTCATTAACAGAGAGAGATGAATTAAAAAAATTAGATGTTAATAGACACGTATCAGGAAATCAAATTATATATAAACAAAAATATAATAAAAGAAATAGATACCAAGATGAGTTATTTCCGTTACCAATAAATGAGCCCATCAGTTCACAAGAATTATACGCAATAAATATTCCAGAATATATAGATGTTAATTATGATATAATGATTTGGACAGATTTTACGACACAAATGAATGATTTGGTAGAACAAATTATGCCATATGGAACATTTGCTTGGGGCAATGAATTTAATAAATATAGAACATTTATACAAGATATGAGTTTTGAAACTATTAACACTGTAGGAGAAGATAGGCTAGTAAGATGTACAATACCATTATTAGTTAACGGGACACTGATGGCAGAACAAGAGTATAGGCAATCTGTAGTACAAAAAAGATTTTCAATAAAAAAATTATCATGGGCAACAGTTATCGACACAGACACAAATATATTTGATACTACAATTGTTCCACAACAATTAATAGACGCACAACAAAGTATTATATCCGGAAATTCAGTAATTGTATCAGGTGGAGGAGGTAGTGGGACAACGACAATCGATGCAGACACACTATCATACCTTCTTAATTTAACAGATCAGACAGGAACATTTGTAGACACAGATACAATTACAGTACCTGCAGCTCCTGCAATAAATCCAGTCAATCTAACAGTTGCAACCAAGAATGAATTCGATATATATATCAATGGACAATATATAGATAAAGTACTTTATACATGGACGCCATTACAAACATCTCCACAAACTATAGACTTCGACACTAGCACAATGGGATATACATTGGATTCACAAGATGTAATAATTATTAATGGTAGGTGGGCTTAATGGCAAGACAATTTAAAAGTGGACAATTACGAGACAATTTATCATTATCGGGTTCGTTCTCAGGATCATTTCAAGGTGATGGCTCAAATCTAACTGGTATAACAGCAGAATGGGACGGTTCACATTTTGGCGATGCATTTATAACCGGGTCACTAACAATATCCGGTTCTGGAGTCAATTTAAATGTATTAGGAGATATTTCAGCATCAGCTGTTTCTGCTAGCACTTATTATGGAGATGGTTCACAATTAACAGGTATTGATTCATCAAGTTATGCATCAACTGCCTCCTATGTAGAAACAGCCCAAACCGCATCTTATGTCTTAAATGCTATTAGTTCAAGCTATGCAACATTTGCAGTATCCGCATCTTACGCCGTATCCGCATCTCATGAAATAATTAAAGAAGTTTCTTCAAGTTATGCAGACACTGCATCATTTGCTCAATCTGGAGATGGTATCTTTAGTGGAAGTTTTAGTGGGAGTTTTGAAGGTGATGGTTCTCAATTAACAGGAATAGATTCAGGTTCATGGGACGGACAATATTCAGGATCAGCAGGCATTACAGGTTCACTTACAATAGAGGGATCAGGTTCAACAATATTCGATGTACAAGGATCAGCAGGGCAATTATTCTCAGTATCCGATGGTTTACTAGGTACTTTAATGGAAGTAAATGACATATCAGGTATGCCTTTATTTCAAGTATCGGCAAGTGGATTAATTGAAATACCAGTAGGACCTTTAAGTTGTAGTGGTGATATTGAAGTAAGAAATATAACAGCTTCTGGAGATATTAGTGCAAGTGGAACAATGTCAGCAATAACCGGATCATTTAGTTATATTCAAGGTAATAGTCCTATAAAAATAGATGGGAAAGATAGCTCAATATCGTTACACCACGTTGATGGTGTTGATAATAGTACATTTATTGTTGATGATAATTCTGTTAAACTTAGTATTAATGATAATGCCACATACATAGATTTATCAGATAGTGGGGTATCGGTTAAGGGGGAATTTCACACTAATCCTTTAACAGCATCAGTAGACATAAGTTCAAGTGGAGATGTATATGGAGTAACGGGTTCATTTCAACATTTATTAGGTGATGGTTCACAATTAACCAATTTACCAACATCATCAACTTTCCCATATACAGGAGATGCAGAAATAACAGGATCATTAGTTATATCAGGATCATTTATTCCAAGAGGACCGGGAGTTAGCCATATATCAAATGTTTCTATAGGCCAAAATGCAGGACCTGGTTTAATGAGTACTGGGCAAGGTAATGTTTTAATAGGTGATAATGCAGGTGAGCTATTAGATGATGAAGACTATGCAGTTTTAATTGGATCATCTGCGGGTAGATCTTTACAATATTCATCTGGTCCTCATTCTAATGTCTTCATAGGTGGAGCTGCTGGAAGAAATTTAAGAGGTACTTTAGGGGTAGCAGCAGATGCTATCGATGGAAATGTACTTATAGGTCTTGCTGCTGGGTATGGGGCTGTAATTGGTAATACAGATGGAGTTAAATATAATACAGGTATTGGACAGAATTCATTATATTATATTAACGGTGGTCAAGGTAATACAACTATAGGCTTTGAAGCAGGAAAAAGCATATCAAGTGGAGATGGTAATATTATATTAGGATCAGGTAGTTTAGGAACAGATAACCCATCAAATCAACTCCGAATAGGCAATGGTAATTCCTTAGTCACTATTTCTGCTTCATTAGCAACTGGAGATATAATCTTCCCAAGCACAGCATCAGCAGCTTATTTTGTAGGTGATGGTTCTCAATTAACAGGAATTGTTTCATCAAGTTATGCTTTAACAGCATCCTATGCAGTAAGTGCGTCTCACGAAATCATAAAAGAAATATCTTCAAGTTATGCAGATACGGCTTCATTTGCTCAATCTGGAAATGGGGTATTTTCAGGATCCTTCTCCGGTTCATTTCAAGGTGATGGTTCACAATTAACAAACCTCCCAACAACCTCAGGTAAATTTGGTATAGCTAATTCTAGTGGAGAATACACATATTATTCTGATTTATCATCATCCTTACAAGCAGCAACTGCGGGAGATACTATTCAATTATTTACAAATGTAACAGAAGCATCAGATCATGTCTATCATTTAAAAGATAAAGTTGATTTTAATTTTAATGGTAATGAATTATTTATTAGTGCTAGTGCAACATTAGATGCTAAAGATATGTTTAGTGATAATGATATTGCTGTATCATGTTCTTTCTATAATGGTAGAATAAGATTTACACAAGGTGAAGGTGTTAATATATTTAACAGATTACTTTATATAGATAATCCAGCTTCAGAAATAACTAATATAGGATTTGAATGGGAGGTGGAAAATGGTAGTAATTATACCCCATACTATCCTATTAGAAACGATGGTACACTTAATGGGGGTAAATTTCTTGGAAGTCCTTTTTCTTACCTGATTGAAACCTTTGGAGTGTTGAAAAATCTAGATGTTTATGCTAAAAAGGGAATTTATTTTAAAGGATATCTAAAAAAACATTATAATCTAAAAGTACATACTTATGGAGGTCAAGCAGGAGCTGAAGCTTCTAATAGTTACATTTATGATAGTTATTTCCATGCTGAAACAGGACAGGGATTAAGTGCTTTTTATGTAATAAACTGTACTATAATAGCAGATGACGGGGCTGGAATTACAGGTACAAGAAGATTAGTTAATAGTACAATAAGAAATTCAGGAGGAATAGGCGTATCTTTGATTGGAGAAATGATAGGAGGATCTGTATACACTGAGCAAGATGTATCAGTAGCCGCTGGGAGTAGTGAAGTTTTAGGGGTAACAATTTATAATTTTGAATATTTAGGACCAGGTATTACATTAGGAAATGGTGAAATTTCAAATTGTGCTATTATAGATGATTATCCTACTAATGGACAAAATTCAATCAAAATCGACACAGGAGCAACAACAGCTACAATAACTAATTGTTCCTTTGATTTTTATAATAACACTACGTTAAACACAGCAATAACAGCAGATGATGATGATACTCCAGTATTTTTTGCAAATAACACTTTTAAAAATTGTACACCAACTAACCCAACAAAAGTAACCCAAGCAGTATTAAACACACCAGATGCACAAGGAAATATAGTAATTAATAATTAAGGATAAATGAGTTTAAATAATAGTATAGTAACACAATCAATAGGAATACCATACCAACAGTATGTTACTTCTTCTGCTGGACATATCCTAGTAAGTTCAAGTACATATTTTTATGATACCTCAGACAATATACCTAGATATAAAGATGCTAGTGGTACTATATATAATGCTATTATTAGTAGCTCATATGCATTAACAGCATCTCATGCTCTAAACGCAGGTGGAGGTTCAACATTCCCATTCACAGGAGATGCTGAAATAACTGGATCATTAATAATTTCATCATCTGATGGAACAGAGTACACATTTTCTGGATCTTCTCCTTCTATGTCATTTAATGATGGTCAAGGATTATTTGGTTTAGATATTATTAATACTGTTGATAGTAGTACAAACACTCATGGAGCTAAAATAAAACTAACTCATGTTGATGAAGGTGCTACTATATACTATAATAATGGTGGTGGTGGTGGAAGATACCATGATGCCTTAAATTTCATTTCCGACACTGGATTTGTATTTGAAGCAAATGCTGTAACGGGTCATGGTCCTTTCTTTGATTTCTTTTCTGATGGTGCTTCAAATGATCAATCCTTTAGAATGTTTAACACCAATGGAGATCCAAAAGGTGAATTAAGATTCTATACTAATGGTGGAGGTAGTTCTAATAGCATGTTTTCGTTAGGACAACACGCTCAAGGAGCTTATATACGTGGAGGTAGTAGCCCTAATAAATTAGAATTAGGTCTCACAGATTATACTTCATATTCAGCATCTATGGATGCCACTTTAACATCTATTAACTTCTACTCCCCAATTTCAGCCTCCGGAGACATAAGTGCAAGTGGTGATGTATATGGCGTTACTGGATCATTTCAGCATGTATTAGGTGATGGTTCACAATTAACAGGAATAAATTCATCAACAAATCTAACACAATCATTATTTGTTTCTCCATCAGGAGATGATGGAACAGCAGTAGTAGGAGATTTACATTTACCATTTAAAACAATATTAGGAGCTACTGGGTCAGCAAACATAGGAGATACAATTATAGTATATCCAGGAACTTACACTGATAATGCTAATATATTAAAAGATGGTGTAAACTATTGTTTCTATCCTGGAGCTACAGTTGAACCAACCCTAGCTACCGCATTTATTCTAGGAGGACTGGATACCTATACTTATCCCGTTAATGTAAGAGGTGCTGGAACTTTTATATGTAATACACCCAAATTTGGACCAATTGGCTTTAAAGCTCCATCAGGACACATAGAATTTGATACTGCAAAAGCTACTGCTATTGGTGATTCTGGGGGGGCAGCTTACATTAATTGTGTATGGGTTTCTCAAGATTATATCGCAGACCCTGCAGGGGTAGTAAACGTTAAAGGAAATATAATAAACTCAGGATCTGATGGTGGAAGCTCAGGAGTATTTAACCCAGGGGTCGGAAATGTTATTTTCGAAGGAACAATTACAAGCTTGGTATCTGATATGCCTTGTGTTTATATGGCATATTCTCCTAATGATGCCTCTGATTTTAGAGGGTATGGAGATATTTATTCTGAAGCAGGAGATGGTTTTCAAACATCAGCTAGAGTAAATCATTGTTCTTGGAAAGGATCTATTGAAACAGGAGACCAATCAAATTTTTATGCTGTCAATTGTTCCCAGAACACGGGTCATTATTTATTTGAAGGAGAGTTCATTGGGGCGATTAAATTAGCAAGTGCAGGTAATTATAATTCTGGTACAGTTATCAACGGTTGGCAAAGTTGTACAGATTCACCAAGTGGAAATGGGGCGATACAAATGTTATTAGGTGGTACAAATTTATTAAACCTCAAAATAACAACATCAGAAAATATATTTTACACAGACTCTGGTTATACTGGAACTACTTCTTTTAATGGTCAAGCACAAAATGTAAATATGAGTTCGGGAGCCTTATTTAAGATTAATGGGGGAACTTTTATTTGGAATGGAGTATCTGCAGATACTGAGGTAAGAGCTGTTTCAAATACAATTACTGGGGGGAAATTAATTATTAATAATTATTTAGAACATTGGGGTAGTAGTTCACCAATAGGTATAGATGTGTTTGATTTATCTGGGGGTACTTTAGAAATAAATGATAAAGTTAAACATTTTCAAAATACAACAGGATCAGGAATAGTCAATATGACAGGAGGATATTTAAAATTAAATGGAGCTCAATTAATTAGTGATACCCCAGGAGCTGCACAACATGCAATATATTTAAATAATTCATCACATTCAGGATCTATATTTAATAATAGTTGGACAAATATTCCTGCTATATTTCAATCAGGTTCATTTCATAATGAATTGACAGGTGGAGGAACATTGTTTTACTCAGATAAATTATATTAAAAAGGAATAAATGGCATTTACATCATCATATACAGAAGGATTAATACAAGAATCAGAATACTATTATGGTACTCCTAATATGACTCCTGGATTATCAGGATCATTTTCAGGTTCATTCCAAGGTGATGGTTCAGCTTTAACAGGAGTTCCGTCAGCAGCTGCAACAAATTTAACACAATCATTATTTGTTTCTCCATCAGGAGATGATAGAACAGCCACAGTAGGAGATTTACACTTACCATTTAAAACAATATTAGGAGCTACTGGTTCAGCAAATGTAGGAGATACAATCATAGTATATCCAGGAACCTATCCTTCAGAAAGCTCGAACATAATCAAAGATGGAGTAAATTATTATTTTTATCCAGGAGCTACAGTACACCCAACGGCAAGTTTAAATGAATGGGTTGTAAATATAATAGATCCTGTATACCCAGTAAATGTACGAGGAGCAGGAACATTCATTTCAGATGATACAGATTATGGTGCTATTAAGATTCAAGCTAAAGAATGTTATTTTGAATTTGATACTGCTAAAACTACAAACAACACCACTAACACCGGCTACCAAGGAGGAACGGTTGATCTTGAACCTACCAATACAGATGGTGGGGCTATATGGGCAAATTACGAAAAAGGAAATCCATTTTATGTTAAGGGAGATATTGTAAACACCGGAAATTTAGGAACATATGCTGGTGCTTTAGTGTTTGGAAGACTGGGAATTAATGCATACTCATTAGGAACATTTGAAGGATCCGTAATGCAACTACACCCTACAGATACTAGACCAGCAATTTATATAGAAAGTGATCAGTATTACTATACTGCAAATATAAATGCAACTGTGTTTGCATCAGGATCAGAAGCACTTCTTAATAAGGGAAGAGGAGATGTAAGACTAAGAGGAACATATTCAACGGGAGATGCAGATAATAAATATGCAATTGAATTTGCTGATGGATATCATGGATGGTATGATATAGATGCCGATATTAATGGTGCTTTACGTCTTAATTGTGGGTCAGTAACTAATACCGGAGGTATACTTCGTGGAAGACTACGAACACAAGGAGTAACCCCAGATGCTTGTGCTATATATATCGATGGAGGTGGTCAACATAAAATAGACAACCAAATATTTTTAAGAGATAATGGCGCCCATGGTATTAAAATGGATACCAATATATCTCAAGTTGAATTCACAGGAGATTTTAATGCAGATTCCAATAGTGCTTATGTTAATTTTTGTAAAGTCACAACCGGTAAATTAATATTTAAAGGTTCTTTAGGTCACACAAACAATAGAGGAACTGGAAATATAATAGATGGAGGACATCTTGTTATTGATTCATTCTTTGATAATGATGGATATAATTACCCTATTAATGCTTATTGTTTTGTACTATCAGCAGGAACTTTAGAAATCAATAACAAAGTAACCCATGCTTATTCAACAACAGGATCAGGAATTGTAGATATGACTGGGGGGTATTTAAAACTAAATGGAGCAGAACTAGTACAATTAATTGGTACTGGATCATTTGCATACGGTATAGATTTAAATGGTGGAGCTCATTCCGGATCTATTTTAAATAATAGCTTTACAAACTTAACACCATTCGGGCTAGGTTCATTTACAAACGAAATCCCAGGAGGAGGAACATTGTTTTACTCAGATAAATTATATTAAAGAATATTTATAACAAATGGTATTTACATCATCATATACAGACAGATTAATCCAAACATCAGAATACTATTATGGTACTCCTAATATGACTCCTGGATTATCAGGATCCTTCTCCGGTTCATTCCAAGGTGATGGTTCACAATTAACAAATTTACCGGCATCATCAACTTTCCCATTCACAGGGGATGCTCAAATAACAGGTTCACTTATAATATCTGCCTCTGCAACTTCACAATCACTTTCAGTTATAGGAAGTGGCTCAACAGTATTTGACGTTATAGGAAGTGTAGGAACACTATTTACAGTAGACGATGATTTATCAGGAACACTATTTACAGTTAATGATATTTCAGGCCTTCCAGTACTAGAGGTATCAGCTTCCGGAGAAACTTATATAGGAAAATCACCTCAATCACTTTACACAACTGCGGTTATAAGCGCTACCTCTGCATCTAAAACGGAATCCATATATTCTATGAGTACTAGTTCATATGACGGCGCATTCTTTGATTACACCGCAGTATCAGCATCCAATGCCAGATCAGGTAACATAATGTCAATATGGAATGGGGGAAGTGTCTCATATACAGAAACAACAACAGCTGATATAGGAGATACAACAGGTTTAACATTTTTTGTAGACATATCAGAAAGTAAAGCCCAATTATTCACAGTATCAGCTACTAATAATTCAGATTGGAAAGTTAAAACAATCATAAAAGCAATATAATATGGCAAATGAATTAAACATAAGAAATGGATTAGCATT
>Ga0208433_1000776_pt1 | contig 12672 bp, 15 predicted proteins | sample 3_EtaG_FD_184075 | JGI IMG/M metagenome (GOLD analysis project Ga0208433, IMG submission 184075) | Marine viral communities from the Subarctic Pacific Ocean - 3_ETSP_OMZ_AT15126 metaG (SPAdes) (version 2) | ecosystem: Environmental > Aquatic > Marine > Oceanic | place: Pacific Ocean | collected...
AGATTGCGTCTAAATTATCGAAGCATAGGTTAGTCAGTTTTGCTAGACTCCCTGATGGCTATAAAGACATTCAGGAAATACGGGATGCAACCCTTTTGCATTCCATAATAGCTAACCGAACCGATTTAGGTTTGGAAGGGAGTTTGAAATGGTAAGTGGTGGAATTGCTGGCATTAGTCAGCGAGCCGACAAGGAAGAACAGGAACGATCCTCTAGGCGAGGACCTGGTTCTGAACTTTGGTTATACGACGGTGATATTGCTACAGTATCTATAGTTCCGTCAGGTGACCCCGAAGATTACAGGATTCAAGACTTTTCAACTTATCGTGCCACAGGTATGGGTCGTAATGGCGCATACACCTATGACGCTATGGCTGAAGGTCAATCCGAAGAGGGTCAATACAAAGCTGCTGAAGTAGATTCTGGAACTCAACTCAGAACTAAATTTGGTGTGTGGTTATACGTGGAAAACGTTATGAGAAACCCCGCTAACTCTAAAACTTTAGACAAGAATTTCGGTGAAGATGCCGTAGCTTCTTGGGAAACAGTTCAGAGTCCTAGTGGGAAGTCTTTCCTACAACAGTCCGCAGAAAATTTCCAGATGTGGTCACAAGGTTTTGGTCGCAGTAAATATCTATGGAATCAAATTGTAGATATCTATGATGAAGATGGAGCCTTGAACAAACATAAGGTTAGAATTCGTCGTACTGGAAGTGGCAGAGATGACACTTCATACTCCATAAAAACTGTTACTGACGAAGCTAGTGTTCCGTCTGAGGCAGGGGGACAATCAGCCGAATCCCTAATTCGACCTGTAGACTTTTTCCTACAGAAAGAACGTGCTATTGCTTCGGCAATAGAAAAGAGGAATGCTGATACCCAAACAACTTCATTGAATGGGGCTACGGGAACTTCCAGTAAGCCGCCTTGGGATGTGGATAGTTCGTCGGAAGTTCCGTCGTTCAACACATCCTCCGTGGATAACGACGAAGAATCGTTATTCTAGTAAAGGAGAGACAAGTATGGGTATACTTGGGTTTGTAAAGGGGTTGTTTACTGGATCTAGTGTTGAACCAGATTTAGTAAAACCTATTCGGACATCTTCTAGTCATAATGTATCTGCTCAGTTACATAGACCAACTATGTCCGCTCCGACTGCTAAAGGTAGTCGGAAACCCCGAAAACGTAACGCTAAAGGTCAATTTGTATCTGAGGCGTAAGAGGTAGGGGGGACATAACTATGTCCCCCCACGCCTACAGAATTGAGAATTTTTTGATAAAGTACGGAACAGATACATTATTTAGTAATGAATCCAAAATCGTCACTCCCGATGATTTTGATGACTCCATGAGAAAATTAAATGAGTCAGACACTCTCTTCTTAGATATTGAGAGTAATGGATTTGAATTTAATAAAAATGAAATATGTGGAATAGGATTAGCTACCCCTAAGAGTGTAGTCATGTATTTTCCATTCCGTCATGCCGACCACCCAGAAGTTTATGGTAACCTTTCAGAGGACCAAATGTTTGAGGTGTTGAGAACTATAGAGCATACTAAAACATTAGTTGGATATAATCTAAAGTTTGATTTGAAGTTTTTAGAGTACGAATGTGGATTGACCGACATAGAAGATAGTTTTACTTGGTTGAATACTCAGGATAAAACTCTTATTGACGTTTTAGTTATGACACGATTGACTGAGAAAGCCAAGCACGAAAGACTGGATTTAACTCATACCATTACTCGTGAATTTGGAGAGGAAGCTTCTCAATATGACGTTAAGTGTAAAGAACTTCTGAGAAAAAATAAGTGGAATAAAAATTTCTCCTTAGCCCCCATAAGTTTATTAGGTCCTTATTGCTGTAATGACGTATTTTGGACTAGGGAATTATATTTTGCGAGAAAGAAAGTTATAGAAGAAACCAAACAAGTTGAAATTTGGCAACAAAGCGTTAAATTAACTTCTGTTTTATATGACATGGAATACAGGGGAGTTAAGATTGATACGGACTATGCGTTAGATGGGGCTAAACGTATAGGGGCTAGACAAGAAGCGGTACTAGACAGAATCTATGCTATAGCGGGTGAAGAATTTAATGTTGCATCTAATCTACAGTTAGGTAAGATATTTGAGTCGCTAGGAATTGAGTCTCCGGATAAAACTGAAAAAGGAAACCCTTCGTGGGGAGAAAAATCCTTAGTAAAAATTAACCATGAACTAGCAGGACGAGTAAGAGAGTATAGAACACTGGGTAAGATGTTGAGTACTTACATTGAGCCACTGTCTCAGACAGATGTACTTCACTGTACCTATGCTAATTGGGGAACAGTAACAGGTAGGTTATCTTCCCGAAACCCTAATTTGCAGAATATTCCTAGAGGGATTATAAATACCGTAGAACAAAATCTCAATGAAGAAGAGATGAAAGCATTACAAGGGCGATTAGAGGCAATTGTAAAGGCTGGTAAGGGTCGGATATCTCTTGACGATCAGGATATTTCTGCGTGGGCATTTGTTGGGGAAGAAACTTTCGTTGACGGTGACCCCACTAAGTTTGCAACTAGGAATGCTTTTGTTCCTAGAGAGGGATATACCCTATATGGTTTGGATTATAAACAGATGGAAGTTTGGGTCTTTCTTTCATATTTCATGAATGACAAAGAATTAGCAGATTTGAAGGATAAAGGGGTTGACCTTCACGACAATTCCGCTAAGGCAGCATTTCACGTAGACGAGACTCACGCAGAGTGGAAGTTTTATCGTCAAGCAGCAAAGAACCTATCGTTTGGTATTTTATACGGATTGGGATTAGAAAACCTAGCTAATTCTTTAGATTGTAGTATCAAAGAAGCTAGAAAATATAAAGCTAATTTCCTAGACGGATTACCTGGTTCCAAACAGTTTATTAAAGATGTCATGGCTAAAATTACCAAGACTGGGGTGGTGCAAAATAGATATGGGCGAAAATACTGGATTCCGGCAGATTTCGCATATGCTGGCATTAACTACTTAGTACAGGGTACATCTGCTGATATAATGTCTGAGCGTATGATTGCGGTACATGACTATCTAAAGGATAAAAAGTCCGCTTTGATAATGCAAGTGCATGACGAATTATTAGTAGAGGTTGCTAAGGGGGAAGAAGAAGTCGTAGAGAGGGTTCGTACCTTGATGGAAGAGAATTCCATAGGAATCCCGTTGCTAGTAGATGTAGAAATCCATGATCCCTCATGGGCGCATGTGATGGACGCTGACAAGGCAATTAGGGAAGCACAATATCTCGCTGACAGAGAGAAGGAGCAATTGGAAGACCATTATTGTATGTGGAGACAAAAGTACGAAGACTTAGCGGAACATGCTGTAGCTTCGGCTATAGCAAATAAGACTGAAGAGGTAATAGTATTATGAAGATAGATCAATCATTAGGATTCACAGTTAATTTAGGCGATTATAATAACGCTAAAATTGAAGTGACTATACGAGATATAGATACAGAAGAAGATTTAGACGAACAAATGGCAAAAGCTAAAACCGCAATAAATAGGGCATGGCCTTTGGTTTTGTCTGCGGCTGATGCTGAAGTATCAAAAATAAGGAGTCTCGCTGATGGCTAAAACAGACACCCCTCTTATGGATCAACTTCTAAAGGGCGTTGATGGACTTACGTTAGCATCTGATAAAGATTTTAAATTCGAGCGTATTCCTTTTGGGATACCTCAACTAGATAAATTGACGGGGGGAGGTATCCCCAAAAAGCGGTTTACTCTGCTTACTGGACAGCCTAGCGGGGGGAAGTCTTACCTTGCTATGAAAGCTGTGGAGTCTGTGCAGAAATCTGGCGGAACTGCTGTGTGGATTGATACAGAGATGTCTCTAGATGAATCGTGGTTCCGCAAATGTGGAGTTGACCCCGATTTGCTGTTAGCTTCTCAACCAGCTAGCGGTGAAGCAGCCATAGAAATTGCTAGAGCTGTTATGGAAGCCGGGGTGGATTTAGTAGTTATAGATAGTATTGCGGGGATGGTTCCTGCGGCAGAGTTAGCAGACTTTGACAAACATCCTATGGGGTGGTTAGCTAGATTTGTAAATGATTCCCTTAGTAGATTGATGAGTAGGCTAAAGCATGGGTCATCATTGATCTGCATTAATCAACAACGATCATCTATTGGTCCTGTCGCCATAAAAGAGATGCCTGGTGGTAAAGGTCAAGTTTACTGGAACCATCTTATGTTAGAAGTTAGGCGAGCGGGGTGGATTGAAGATAAGAAGACTAAAACCAAGGAAGGCTTTGATATGGAAGTCACCTTGAAGAAAAATAAAACGTCCGCAGATCATTGGCAAAAAGTCGTAGTGCCTTTTAGAGTGGATGGTGGCATAGACATCATGGAAAGTTATATGCGTGAAGGATTGGCATATGGATATATAAAACAAGCTGGTGCATGGTATGACTATGCTGGAAATAAAGTTATGGGACTTAATGGTTTGAAAACTTTATTGGTAACTGAACAACCCGAATTAGGAGAAACACTTAAGGAACAGGTAGATGCCTCTCAACATTCAACAAGCACCACAGGAGATGACTCCTCAGGAAATAAAAATAGCCAACTACTTAAGTGAGTTAGGGTTGAGATGGGAGTCTCAAAGACAGGTTGGCAAATATTTTGTAGATTTTTGGATAGCTGAAATAGGAACTGTTATTGAAGCTGATGGAGTATACGGACATTTTGCTAAAAAAGATAAAGAACGTAATGAATTTCTATTAGAGAGTGGAGTAGATTATGTTTTACATATTACTACAGAAAATGCTAAGGAAATCCGTCACGACATTGATATATTTTTAGTTAATATTGCCGCAGACATGAATCGGAAAAAAGGAAATAAATGGGCGTAAAAGAGATAACCGAAAACGTTACGAAATCTTGGGATACTAAAGATTTAGGTCAACTGTTAGTAAAGCAGTTGGATAAGCAGTTGGCACACCCCCAAAAAAGTACTAGTAAGGGTAAATTCTTTGTGTCGGCTGTAGGAAATCCGTGTGACCGATATTTGTGGCTACATTATAATGGGCTAATTCCTAAAAAACCTATTTCAGCGGCTCTTCAACGGATATTTGGGGTGGGTAATTCTGCGGAAGATCGGTACGCCAAATATTTTGGCAATATGATGTTGTACAGGGAGCAGTCCTGTAAAATTGAGAGTCCAGTTCCTCTATCAGGTCGTGCAGACTTTATTTTACATCATGATGGGAAGATGTTTGTACTGGAATTAAAAACTATTAACCAACGGGGTTGGGACGATGACATAGCGAATGGACCTAAGATGGAACATTCTACCCAATTACAGTGTTATTTACATATGTTGGGACATCCTGAAGGCGTAATTTTGTACGAAAATAAAAATACCCAACAAATTAAGACATTTGTGGTCAAACGGAATGATGATTTATGGGACGGTATTCTATCTAGGGCGCAAAAGATAGCGAATATGGTATCTCCTCCTAAATTGGCAGAAGTAGAGGCAATTCACTATCATTATTGTGATTGCAAATTAGTAAAAGATGAGGAATTAGGTTTTGGATAAACGCAGTAGTAGAGTAAGCCCTGAGCATTACAAACAGTTTGAGATAGAACCGTTTGACTTCATACAAAGGAATGGGTTAGGCTTTGCCGAAGGTAATGTTATAAAGTATATTTGTAGATGGCGTGAGAAAAATGGGGTAGAGGACTTAGAGAAAGCTATACGTTATATTGAATTACTAATAGAAGGAGAAGGGGGAATATAAATGGTAGACGAAACTTGGACAGTTGAAAAAGGCTATAACAAAGCCAATCAATATGTAGAGGATATGGAAATACCTTTTATTAAAATTGATAATGCTACTAGAGAAGATATAACTTTTGGTAACTTATCAGAAGCTTCAAATACAGAGTTGCAAGAATATCTATCTGTATCAGGGGCATGGTTAGCTTTTGTCGAATTAAACTTGGCTGCTCTAGGCGCAAAAAAGGGCGCATATGAAACAGCCTTTGAAACTGGAATGAAGGTAGAAAAAGCTAAGTTGGCTGAAGAGTATTTGGCTAAAGGAACGCGTAAGCCTACCATTGATGAAATGGAGGGTATAATACTAAGAGATAACAAACGGCTGAATACTAGCATGAAAACTCTTATTGAAATTAGAGCAGCCTACGATAAATTATTGGGTCGTAAGGAAGCTTTTAAAGGATTATTCAATACATCTAGTAGAGTGCTATCAGCCAGAAGCCTAGAATCAGGGAGGGGCTAATGGATATTCTAGAAAAGGATAGATTTATAGAAGTTATGACTGTCGTAGCTGAAGCTGTATTCGATTTCCACAATAGGTGGGGATTTACACATACGGAATCTTACAAAGATCGAACAGATCAAGCTTTGGCGAAAGAGCGAATTCCGATTATAAAGGAAGAAGTCAAGGAGTGGCAGGAGTCCATTAAAAATTTTCGTAAGGATCCCGCTAATTTTGACGAGGAAACCGGAGATTTGTTATGGGTAGCCATGGGCAATCTAATGGCTGTAGCTACGCCCGACGCTAGGGATAGAATTGTTAAATTAGTAGTTGATAAAAATGAATCTAAGAATATAGAAAATTACGCCATACGTAAAGATATTGGTAAATTGATTTCTATACATAAACCGGAAAAGTGGAAAGGTGCTGAGGAACAATTAAAGGAAGAATGGGAGCTTAGAGGCTTTATTCTGGAGGATGTGTCATCCACACAGGAATAGATTGTAGTTCTAGGGCAGTTCACGCTACAATTATAGATGATGATGGGAATATCCTAAAGTGTTTGAAATTTGATGCTAAGGGTAAAAAAGCTTTAGATAGATTTCCAGATATAGCTAAAGGATTAGGAGTTTTACCTAGGTTGGTTGAGGGCGGAACGGTAGCTATTGAAAAACCTTTATATTTTAAAAACCCCCATTCAACTATTTCTATATCAGAAGTAGTGGGGGCGGTCAAAGAAGTTTTAGAATTGGCAAATATACCTTACAAAACCGTAGATAATAGAGTATGGAAAAAAGAAATTATCAGTATGGGGAATGCTTCTAAAGACGATATAATTAAGTATGCGACTAAATATTTTGACGCAGAGTTTGAAGAACAAGATTGGGCGGATGCAGCCTGTATAGCCGAATGGAGTAGAAGAAATGCCTAGAAATCCAGGGTCACTACGTAAAAAGCCTAAAAAAGCTACCTTTGTGGTGAAAAATAATACCACAGATGAAGGAAAAATAGAGCGGACCTACGAGAATCCCGTAGAGAATGTTCCAGATGAAGTGAACGAGTACAAAAAAGTTGTATATTGTAATTTTGGAGATTGTGCTTTCAATAAGGGGATTCCAGATTTATCTCATACCGAAACTACAGTTCGAAATCAATATAACGAAAGTAAGGGATGGAAACCCTTATTTCCAAAAGAAAGAGTATGGAACTCTATTTGTACTAGAGATGAAGTAGTAATTGACCTAGAACGATCATACGGCAAATCTGGGGCGGCTGCCAAAGTTCCCGCATGTTTTACTCCTAGAACTACTGTGACAGGGCATGTAGATTTTAGTAAACGGATGGGAGAATCATACCATATCGACGATAGCCAAGATCCAACGGCTAGAGATGAAGGTTGGGTAATGGACAATTCGCCCTTCCAAAATTAAGGAATTTTAATGAACCGAAAATATTCTCAAGAAGTTAAAGACTTCGCTGCTAAAACCTATATCCATGACGATGTGATAATTCCTAAAATCAAAGAAAATATTTTAGCCAAGTATGAGGTAGAGATTCCAGTGGATACTCTATATCAATGGTCTAAAGAACAAGGTTGGAAAGAATTACGCACGAATGCAATCGCTAGGGCTAGAGATAAAATGGTAGAAATAGAAGCCGACCACAGGCGGCTTGATTCAGAGGTTCATTTAGACCAATATAAGAAAATAACCGATAAAGCAGCAGGGGCTTTAGACGTTCTTCAATTTGATAGAGCTTCTGATGCTGCTAAAGCGGTGGATATGGCTATAAAAGGTGAGCGAACTATCTTAGAGGGGCTGATTTCTCGTAAATTTATTCAAGGAATCGTAACTATTATCATGGAAGAGGTAAATGATAGGGAATTGCGTCAAAGGCTAGGAACTAGGTTGCAAGACTTCTTACTAGAATTTGAGGATAGTAATGGCTAACATTGCCTCCAAAAACGAAAATGCTAAATTATCTTGGTCGGATGCTGTCAATGAGTTAGTTTCAGATTTAACTAATGATACCACTATTGATGTTCCCGAATCCTTTAAAGATTTTATCCAGAATATTTGGAAATTAAGTTTTCCTCAACCTGAGTTATTTGATATATGGCATGTGGGCTTTATTTGTGATGAATTGGATAGAGCTTTAGATGAGGGGCAGAACTTTGTTTGCGTTTTACCCCGTGGTCATTGGAAAAGTACCCTTTTAGGGCATGGATACACCATTTGGCAACTCATGAGAACTAAGGCAAATAGTAAAAGTTTATTGTATGCCTCATATAACCACGATATGGTTAGATATCACGTAAGAACCATGAAAGATGAAATTAGAGCGAATCCTATTTTATCTAATGAGTGGTTTACCAGAGATTTAGCTAGAGGGGCAGATAACTCTATAAGGTATCAGACAGCAGATGGGGGGATTGTACGGGTAGAAATGGCTGGAGTAACTCAATTCAAACGAGGATTACATACTAATGCGGGAATGGTAGACGCTAATTCTCCTATAGACCCCGGTGAACTCCCCAAAATTAAAGATTTATTTTTTAGAGCGTTGATGCCTATTCCGAATCCCGGAACTCCGACTGTTGTGGTGGGAACCCCAATGGCTCCAGGTGACCTGTTAGCGACTTTAATAGGCGACGATAAATTTAATAGTGTAGTGCTTCCAGCTTTTGATCCTGTTCCAGGAAGGCATGTCCTAGCCCCCGAAATTAGGGATAAAGAATGGCTAGAGGCGTATAAGAAAAGTAATCGTAGTTCATTTGCTTCGGAATATATGCTACAACCCCATTTTGGAACTGATGGGTATTTTACGGAAGAAGAAATTGAAAAATGTGAAGATGATTCCCTAAAAGTATATAGAAGGACGTTAGATCACGTTGAAGATTTGACAGAAGATTATGAATGGGTCGTAGCAGGGTATGATGTAGGCAAACGTCGCCACCCTGCCCATTTATCTATATTTGGTAAGCGTAAAACCGATGGTCATATTATTCAACTTTACCACGAATTTATCAGAGGTATGTCCTATCAGGCGCAGGTTGATATCTTGAACCAAGTAGCGACTAATTTTCAAATAGATAAAGGTTTTATAGATAACACCGACAGAGCATTAGAAGAAAGGGGCTTGCAAACTGATAATGAACAGGGATTAAGCGACCAAGAGAACACTGAACGAATAAGACATTTAAGAGGATTGAATAGAAAGTGGGATTTGATGCACTTTACTCGTAGAGCCAAAAATAATATGGCTACAAAATTTGAACATTATGTTGTTAGCGAAAAACTTCATTTAATACCTGATGCTGTGCAGAAAGAGCAAATTTTGGTGGTAAACCGAGACTTATACGCAGCAGAGACACCAAATGGTCACGGGGACTCATTTTGGAGTATAGGATTGGCGTGTTTGGCAGCAGATAAATTAGAAGGACCAGCATCTTATACAGGGGTAGGAGATGCCCAAGTTTTTAGTGGAAAATTCGCTGAAAAACAAGACCCAATATCCGATCATGTAGCGTATAATGAAGACATGCCTGAAGACGAAGAGCTGACTGCTGCGCTGGGCAATATTTACTCTAAATCCGTTGAAATGTACGGCGACGAATCCCTCTAGGAGACTATCTGTGACGACATCTATTGCCCAGTCCACCCAAACCGAAGAACTCCCCCATTATCACGACCACGACACACACACTCCCATTAAACTTTCCCCTAATTTTATAAATAAATATGCACAAAAAGAGTCTCCTTTAAGTCCTATGGGAACTTTTGTATTTTATAGAACTTATTCAAGATTTTCTAATAAATTGGGTCGAAGAGAAACTTGGGCTGAAGCCTGTAAAAGAGCCGTGGAATATAACGTAGGGTTGGCGTACAACCACATGGTTAAAATAGGATATACTCCTAATTTAGACGATTTGAATAAAGAGGCGGAATCTCTTTTCGATTCTATGTACAATACCAAGCAATTTGTTAGTGGAAGAACCCTATGGATTGGTGGCGGAGAAAATCATGTTGCGGACAAGTACCCTTTAGCCAATTATAATTGCTCATTTACAGCTATAGAGAAATGGGAAGATTTAGCGGACTTATTTTATCTACTATTAGTGGGTACAGGGGTAGGATTTAAATGCACCCCTGAAATGGCGGAACAATTGTCCCCCATTAGGGCTAATCTGGAAGTATTGCATGATGACTACGTTCCTGCCCCACCCGACAAGCGATTAGAGCATACTAAATGGATAGATTTAGAACAAGGCTATGCCAAGATTTATATTGGGGATTCTAAAGAAGGTTGGGTTGAGGCGTTAAGGCTCTTTTTAGAAATTTTAACCACTCATGAATACGAGCATATCAAAACAGTTAAATTTGATTATAATTCGGTTCGTCCTAGAGGGGAAAAACTAAAGACGTTTGGTGGAACCGCTTCAGGTCCCGAACCGCTGAGAGAAATGTTTGAAGGTTTTCACCAAGTTCTAACTAACCAAATTGACCCCTCTCTTGCTCCTCTACAAAGAGCATATCAGGGCTACTACAAAGCACGACCTATCCACATATTAGATATGGGTAATTTGATCGGAAATAATGTGGTAGTTGGGGGAGTTAGGAGAACCGCAGAGATATTCTTGATGGGTGAAGGCGATTACGAGGCATTATTGGCGAAATACGCCATAAATGGTCTTTGGACTGATGAACAGTTCAAAGCGCACAAGAAATTGGGTAAGCGTCTAGCTACCATAGGCGAAAAACCAGAGTGGTGGGATTCTATTAGGTTAGAAAATGGACAAAATTCTAGAGAGGGTTTAGATCATCGTAGAATGTCCAATAACTCTATTGTATTCTCAGAACAGCCGAATAGAAAATATTTGGATATGGTTTTTGATATGATGAGGTATGAGGGAGAACCGGGATTCTTTAATGAAGAAGAAGCATCTAGACGAAGACCTAATGCCGTGGGAACTAATCCTTGTGGCGAAATCTTACTGGATAGTCATGGGGTATGTAATCTCACTACCGTAAATATGGCTGCTTTTGTGCAAAATGGGGATTTAGATGTGCAGGGTTTGGTAGAAGCCCAAAAAAGGTCGGCTAGGGCAGGATTACGGATGACGTTGGTAGATTTAGAGTTACCTTCGTGGAATGATGTCCAACAGCGAGATAGATTGCTAGGAACGTCCCTAACTGGTGTCAAAGATGCGTTTTCTGCTGTATCATATAATAAGAGGAAACAAAACTCTATTTTGCAACTCTTAAGGGATACAGCTAATGAAGAAGCTGTAAGGTATGCCGCTGAATTACGGGTCAACTCGCCTTTATTGGTAACAACTGTGAAACCAGAGGGAACTCTTAGTTTAGTAGCGGGGGGAGTATCAGCAGGAATTCATATGTCGCATAGCCCGTACTATATACGGCGTATGCGTATTAGTTCAATAGATCCCTTGGTGCAAGTCATTAGAGACTTAGACTGGCCTATTTCACCGGAAGTTGGTACACCTGGCGACAATTTTGAAGAACAAATGAATAATGCTAGGACATTGGTGATCGACTTCCCCGTTAAAGCTACTGCTAAAGATACCAAAAATAACGTATCATTAGCAGATCAAATGGATACTTATTTCCAATTCCAGGAAAATTATACAGACCACAACACTTCTATAACTATGACTGTTAAAGAGAATGAGTGGGATTTGGCTAAAGAATTAGCTTGGAAAAATTGGGATAAATGGATGGGGGCATCCTTTTTATCTCACGATGGGGGAACTTATGAGTTAGCCCCATACGAGGAAATCACTGAAGAGGAGTATAATAATATTAGTGCCTCATTTAAAGACTTTGACCCATCCTTGTTATATAAATATGAAAAAGTCGAAGTAGAAACTGAACTTATAGACGAAGCATGTGAATCTGGAGTATGTCCGATTAGATAAGGAGGCTATTATGCCAGCAGGAGAGCAGTTGCGACAAAGAGTTTCTCAGTTCGCAGTAAAGTATGATGAAGCGGGTCACGTTTGGAGAGTTTTAGACACATGGGATAAATCTCTAGAGAACCTTCAAGCTGAAGATGAGATACCAGACGATCATAAGGCCATGGTGCTATTACCCATGGCAGCCATGATCGAGGTAGTCAGATCAGCGGAAGAATTAAATTTGCTTGAACATATGTTTGGGGGAGTTTCCGAAGAAGATGTAGCTGAGATTCAAGAAAAACTAACTGTTTCTGAGTCTACTATAAAAACTCTGAAAGAACAACTAGAATTAGCTAGAACAACAAATCCTGAATCTAGCGAACCTTTAATCGTGAAGGAACAATTATCAGATCAATCGCAAGTGACGCTAGCAGCTATAAATGCCCTCACACAAATAACAGGTCAAAGTCAGATCGACAAGGTGGTAAA
>Ga0208433_1000778_pt1 | contig 12618 bp, 12 predicted proteins | sample 3_EtaG_FD_184075 | JGI IMG/M metagenome (GOLD analysis project Ga0208433, IMG submission 184075) | Marine viral communities from the Subarctic Pacific Ocean - 3_ETSP_OMZ_AT15126 metaG (SPAdes) (version 2) | ecosystem: Environmental > Aquatic > Marine > Oceanic | place: Pacific Ocean | collected...
AGTTGTACCTAGTGCTGCACCATCGGATGCATCAGGCACAAAGGCAGTCGTTGCCGTAATCGTTGTGCCTTGAAGGGTGCTGGAGCCTGTTAAAGCTCCTGTAACACCTAGAGTTCCAGCAACCGTGGCGTTGACATCAACGTCCAAAGTATCGACATGGGCTGTTCCGTCAAGAAATAAGTCTTTGAACTCCAGAGAGGATGTGCCAAGATCAATATCACTATCAGTGACAGGGACAATAGCACCATCTTGTATACGAACTTGTTCAACCGCTGTACTAGAAACCTCCACAAAAAAGCCCCAACGATTATTGGTACTGTCGGCAACAATCTTGTTGAGAAAATCTAAGTCACCTATAGTGTGTACATTACCGCCTTGTCCTGTTGATCCATCGTGCTTATGGCCTGTTGTGCTTTCGCTGCTGGATGAATATGTAAAAGCGTTTACAAGTTGGTTATATTCGTTGTTGAATAGGGCGGCTGTAATTGTGTCGCCATCGGCTAATGAACTCTGTCGTGTATAATTCTGGGCCATGTGTTCTTATCTCCTTCCTGATGGCATATAGTCTACATAAAGACCATTTATAGCATAAGATGCTTTTTGATCTTCACTCGAAATTCTAAAGCTACAAGTATTGCCAGATCCTTCTAGTGTAATTCTTTCCATAGGGTCGCTAGTTGCTCCAAATGTAACTGCGTTAAAAGCAGAAGTACCAAAGATCGCTGGCAATGCAATCGTCGATACAGAAAAAGGTTCTGGTTGAGGTATGTCAGGATCTTCGTAATCGTACCGTACTCTAAAGCTTGGTAGCACTGCTCCTTCTGGACTAAAAGAAACTCTAGCATACTTTAAAGTTTTCCGGGTTCCTACATCTCCAAAATCAAAATCGGGTGTCTGATATACAGCAGCTATATCAGTTGCTGTACCTGCATTATAAAAAGAAGTACCATCAAGATGATTGTAAATGTAACCATCTTTATCACCATGATAGACTTGCTCTACGCCATCCGAATCTAAACCAGACTCCATTCCTAGTGCTTGAATACCTAATGTCTCTGACCAAGCAAAACCATTAGGTGTTAAAGTTCCTATAATTCCCCTAGCAATTGAAGGGCTTTCTGTATTTGTACTATAAAACAATCTGTATTGCGATTTACTTCTTAGGACAGCACTAGAAATAATGTAGCCTGAGTTAGCTGCTATGTCCGTAACAATACCCTGTATCTGTCTACTTACGGAGCCTAGTTCAACGTCACCAATTCTTGCTGTACCTGCAACAGTACGAATACCATCAGGAGAAAGAAACAATAGGTCACCACCAATTTCCTGAATACTTCCACCCGATAAACAACCTACGTTAGTTGTGATGGGCGATACTGCTATGTTGCTTGCATCGTTTATGTTGGATAGCTTATGTATACTGTTCTTACAGAATATAATTAAATCACTACGAAAGCTTGCAAGTCCTACTACGCCATCAGAGATTACTATACTTCCTGATCCTGAACTGCTAAAGCTATCTATGTCGTTAGTGCCACTATAGTATATCGTGTTCTTAGCTGTAGAAGCTCCTGCAACTACTAAATGTTTATCGTGTATAACGCCTATAGCAGGGCCTAATGTACTACTTACTGTAATCTCTTTAGCAAAAAAGGTTCGTGTTGTTAAGCCAGCCGTACCTGTCATCTGAAACAAGAAAGGCTCGTTGACACCATCACATATTACAATCTCTCCATAATCTGAAGTACCTTCGTATAGTGCAAAAGAACATCTTCCTTGACTCGTTCTTGCTGCTACTGAACGGCCTGTAAAGGTACTGTAGTCATCTCCTCCTGAATCAACACTCGCTCTATTAAGCTGTAGCCAAGCATCTTCACCATCTTGACTAAAGAAGATTCCTGTCCCTGAACAAACTATTAAGCCGTCTGCATAGACTGCCATGCCTAAGATTGTCTCAGAACTATTGGGCTTAGTATCCCCAAATAACGAGAAGCCATCTACTCGCCTATAGCCTCCATCTGGATCTACTTCAAAGTTCCTAAGCCGTGTAGCCAGTCCCGGCTGTGCAAGCATCTCTAGCTGGTTTAGGTTGACGTTTAAGCCGCCTGTACAGGAATACCCCCAAGGCTGGGACATTAAACAAACCTCACACGATCATCTTTAAAGTATCCTGGTGTCGGCTCCATAAGATGCAGCTTCATTAGTTTTAAACCCCGCTTATAGTCATCGAGCGCAAAAGCCGCAGCTTGTGGGTTCTCTTTAAATTGATGAATATAGTATCTTGCTCTAGCCAAAAGGACTGTTATGTAAACATCAGGAAACACTATCTCATCTCCGTGTGCCGAAAGCTGTGTAGGCAGATCAAAAGCAAAAAACCAGATCCTATATACTTGGTCTGGTATTGGGCTTAAGCCGAACTTACGAGCATCAGGACTCCTTATGACTCTAGCGGGAACGCCATAGGTCTGAGTGTCTGAATCGTCCTTATTCTCACTGGTTCTAAAATAATCTTTCCAGTCTTCTGTAGTCGTATACCTAATATTATTGATAGTATACGGTGCGGATTCACCCGACACACCCACAGTAGTTAATAGAAAATTATTCCAGTCTATATAGCCATAGTCAGTTGTCATACTGCTACTAGCAGGTTTTAACTCATACCAACGTGTACCTGCTACAGTTTCTACGTACGTATTACCGTACATAGGATCAGTAGCGCCACTCTCTGCTGTAGATAGAAAAGGCCATTGAGGTTCTTCGTTTACAATATCTAAATAAGATCTGTTAACTGCATCTTTAACGTGCTGCTGTACGCCTATCGCAGCAGCAAAGGTTGCAGAAGTTAAAGCTACCTCGTTCAACTCTCTTAAAAGCTCATTAGTCAATGTTAAATAAGTAGTAGCCATTGTTATTTCTTTCCAACCTTAAAGTTTGCAGTTTTAGTAGAACCTTTATGGGACTTGTAGCCTTCTTTAGAATCCTTCATAAGTTTGAAGGACTTTCCAGATTTCATCCAATGATAGCCTTTAGGAGCCTCTACTCTCATCGTTTCTTATTTTTACAAGCACATGCCTTTTCCATGTCCTGTACACTTTTAAAACTTAATATGTGCATAGTATATTAGTCCTGTTCGCTGCTAAATGTTTTAGATTTTAAACGGGCCATATCAAGCTCAGAATCACCTTTATTTCTAAAGATGAGATCATAGTTTGTATCGTACTTAGCTTTATCAAACCCCTTCCTGAAGCGACTGTCTTTAGAGACAATTGCTTGCCGAAACATCACGGGCTTCTCTTCGCTTCCTATCTGTGGCATTTATTAACTAGCCTGAGTAGTTGTAATACCGTCTTGTACTTTACACATACCATCAAGATACCAGTTAGTACCGTCAGACCATACATGGACATAATCACCATGAACAGCTTTACTTGCTACTAATGAGATAGTATCTGCATCTGTAACAGTCGCTACAGCACCTGCGGCATCTTCCGGTGAAGAAACATTGCCTACGATGATGTTAGCACTTGAAGCTGTTACAATAGTATGAGTACCTGTGGGTTCTGTAGCGCCAACATAAAACCAATACTCAAGCCCTGCGGCAGGAGTTGGTAAAGTTTGGATTCGAGCAGTTGCTGTATTCATAACGAAACGAGTACCAGACTCAGCAGCAGTAATAGTATTTGCCGCTGTAATTGCCTCTGTATCAGAGGGCTTCTGAACTTTTTCAGCGAGTTCACGGACATCACTCGTCTTTGCTGAATTACGTCCAGTGTCTCTAATATTTACGATTGTCATATTCTTTTCCTCTTATCAATTATTTAAATGAGTAAGGTTCAAGGGGAGCCGTTTATAGACTCCCCCGTTCCCATATTTCTTTTTTAGTCAATTCCGTAGAACGCTGACACAAGAGCATCGTCGCGCAGTACTTTGGCCCCATATACATGGAGTCCTCGTACAATGTCGCCAAAGCTGTCGGGATCACGGATAACTTCAGTGCTAGTAATCGTTTGAGCAGTAGCAGTAGAAGACATATGTCCTCCAATACACTGACCAGCAGCATTACTAGTTGACGCTATGTTATTGGTCTTGTACATATCAAAACCACGCAGCTTGCCAGAGCTTACTAGTCCATTACGGATAGAGCCTTGACCAGCATTGTAATCTACTGATAAGAGTTTAGAGGAACTTTGTACAAGAACTTCATAGAACTCTGGATTTGCTACAAACCAACGACCTTCTTCAGGCACATTAGATTCGTCAAGCAGACGAGCCATGTGAGAAAGAACATCAATTGGGTCATGCTCAGAAGAGCCAAATCCAATGTCAAGATTACCAGTACCGTCGAAAGTACCAGCAGCAAGGTCTGTTGCGTTGTCAGAACCAAGAATATGGTTAGGACTAGCAGCAGAGACACCTGCAATCATTGCGGCAATAACACCTGCATCAAAAGCATCACGCAAAGCGTAAGCTGCTGAAGAGGTTGCTACGTCACGAAAGTTAACGTGTGACATATTCGTTTCAATATCATCAACGATGAACTTGAATGCGTTGGCAGTATCAACGATTAAGCTGATCTCCTGATCAGTCAGTTTAGACTGCGTTACATTTTGCCCACGCTCATACTGATAAACAGTAATGGTTGGTTCTTTGATGATCCTGACCGTATCTCCAAAACCAGATATCTCACCAGCATAATCCGTATTGGTAATAGCTTCAACTACAGAAGCCTTACGGAAGAAGTTGAGTACCTGCTTTGAATATACCTTGGGCAGGAAAAACGAGTTAGTCTGTCCAGATACCGAATTACCGAAGTTGGCATCCGTATCTGTCGAGGGTTCAAAAAATTGATCACTTTGGTTATAAGCCATATTAAATTACTCCTAATAATAAGTAGAAAAGATTATCCTTTACGAACTCTCCCTTCAGAAATAGCTTCACGAATATCCTCTTCGTGCTTATCAAACTGATCTAGGGACATCTTCGCAATTTCACTTTCTGTCCAGACACGAGGCTGTCGTGCATCTACAGAGGTTGTCTTGGTTGAGACAATATCTGCTGCGGATGACGATGTTTTACGTCGCCTTTGATCTGAACGGTTCTTTTGAGTTCTTTGCTGTCCTTGTCCAGTTTCTAACTTATAAAGATCTAAGGCTTTAACGGCCAAAGTTACATCATCAGGATTATCATAGATCCAACCTTGTATTTGATTCGGTTGCTCTTTAGCCCACTCGTGGAAGCCATCGTTTCCTCGAATCTCTTCGAAGTCTGGATGGCGTTCATGAAGCGCAGATTCAGCTTCTCGCCTTGCAATTTCAGCTTCTCTTTGTTCTATGAACGAGAGCTTTCCTTTTAAAGCTTCTACTTCCTGCTGACTGCGCATGTGTGCTACAGTTTCTACCGTATCGTACAGATCGGGATAGTTCTGTCTAAACATTTCAAGTTCTTCTTGAGATTTTGGAGCTTGATAATCTGGTTCAGATTCTCTTGCGTCCTCAATAAGTTCTTGTTCTCTCCTTTTAAACTCAGAAAGTTTAGAGTCATAATGTTTCTTTAAATCGTCGTACCTCTTTTTATAGTTAGTGTTTTGGTCATTATCATCATTAGGGGCCGCATTCTTTTTTCGTTTGCGGGTGGCCTTCTTTTTGGGGCGGTCTTCGTCCTCATCCTCTTCATAATAGAGGCCATCTGCGTCTGCACGTTTAGGGCCATCGGGCTTATGCCAAGCCTTCTTTCTATTATAGGGGTTCGGTACTTCTTGTTTTTCTTCCTCCTCCACATATTGTTCGGACATAAAATACTCTCCTTTTCTACGGGGCTTGTGTGATCTTGTTCAAGGTAGCCAATTTAAAACGTCTTTTAAAAATTTTGGGGCTTGTGTGATACAAGGTAGCCGTATATATTTGTGTTTTCCTATCTTCGAGATCCTACAAGACTAGGCATTTGATTAGCACCTAGCATAGAGCGATGAATTTCTTCATCATCATCTTCTGCTAAAGGATCGCCCCTTCCATCCCCATAAGGGTCAGTAGGGTCATCAAGTAAACCTCCTCCTGCATATCTCACTTTACCACCGTTTCTTTCTGATTCACGTTCAGCATCATCCATCATTTTTTGAAGATTATCTGCGCCAATCTCATCGGTGGCTTCTTCGGTGACTACAAACTCTCCGTCCGACAGTCTTGCCGGGATCGAGTCTGATACACCAGTTCCGGGGCCTTCAACTTCGCCAGCCCCAGAAAACTCAGAAGCAGACGTTATTACCTTATCGAAAATATCGTTAAGTTTTGGGTCTGATTCTAAAGCATTCATTAAATATTCTTGTTCTGATTCATCTAAGGTTTCGCCTAAGACAAAATCTAAATGGTCATCTTCCATTTCTTCATCAGGTACTTGTTCTGCTGTTGCTTGTTCTTCAGGTGTATAAGTATCTAATGGTATTTCTTCTTCTTCTGTTTCTTCCATTTCAGGTGGTACTAGCATTGATGGGCCTCCTTCGGCTTTTCCTTTTCGTACATCGGTGGTATATTCTGAACCTTTAAACATAAAAAATTCTTCACCCGCATTATGGGCTGCACTAAAGGCTTTCTCAAATTCACTTTTTTCCTTTTTAGTAAGTGCGTTGTAAGCTTCCATTCCTCCAAACGAAGCCACAGCCCCTGCAATCGCTCCTTTCATCTGTCCTTTTTTATAAGTTTTAGTAGCTTTTAAAGGAACTGAGGTCATAGCAATGCTTTCAGTATCACCTCGTAAAAGGCTTGTAATCATTGAATCTACATCACGTTTACCACCACCGCCAACACCGTAATTTTCAGCGTATCTTAAATCTTTTATCTCTTGTTTATCGTCAGCTATCTCTTCTTGTAAGTTAGGGTTTTCTTTTTTAACTTCATCAACAGCCTTTTTAACTTGTTTTCTGCTTGGTGCTTTACCCGCCTTAACTGATTTACCTAATGCTTTTGTAAGTAAAGAAATTACTAAACCACCTGGGCCATAGCCCTCTCTAGAGTTTAATAGTGATTGGCCTCCTTCGGCTGAAGTATGTCTATCGATAGCTCTTAGCATATTTTTATCCATTGCAGCATCTTCTTCAGCCTGTTTCAGTTCGAGTAATTCTTCTGGAGCCAGCTTATTGATTCTATCGATAGATTGTCGTATAATAGAAGCCTCATCCTTCGTAGGAGAGACACTAGGCTGCTGCCTATCTATAAGCTTTTGGCGAAATTCTTCTGCCCTTTTGCGATCTTTTGAAGACATTGTATTTTCAGCCATTATCTTTCCTCTCCATTGCTTCTTTAATGTTATCCTTCAACTGCTCTAGGCGTACCAGAGAATTCAGCCTCCCCTGGCTGCGGTACAGCTCCAGTTCCGACGTTGCCACCGCCAGTACCTGTAGCTCCAAGTCCTTGAGCGTCTGGAGGTACTCCTTCAGGGGTTCCCATGCCTCCGGGTTGTTGACCAGTGGGGCCAGCTTCCGGGCCAGTTGTTTGTCCAGCATTATTTTGAAGTCCTATTATTTGAGCCATTAGAGCTGCTTCTTCAGGGTCGTTCATTAGTTCATCAGGATCTAAATCAAGACTGTAAGCAAGCTCACCAATTAGCTTGTTCATTTTAATGAAAGGTGCAATAGCTGGATTCTGTGCAGTCTGTAAGAAGGTGGTTAAACGCTGTGACCTTACTTCTTTCTGCATTAAGCTGTTTGTACCCGTGGCTTTTACTTCTAAGTCTCCTTGAACGTCTACTTCAGCTTCAAGGAACTGCATATTCCACTGAAAGTAAGACTCTCCTAAAGGCTTTAAAAGGAAATCGTCTAAATTCTTTATGACTGTTTTAATATTTAAAGAGGCAGCACCTAGAAGCATTGACATGCCTGAAGCGGTTCTTGTCATGCTCTGTACGCCTGTTTGACCGTGCGAATAACTTGGTATACCTGTCTGTTCGTCTGCTAATTGCCTGAACTTATCAAACATCATCATGTTTTCTTGCGAGGTATTAGGGAACTTCAAGCCATTTATTGCTTGCCCCGGCATTCCTGCTTGCCTTCTGAATATCTTACCCGGATATATCTCCATGCTTTGACCGCCTACTAAGGCAGTTTCGTCTACGTCAAAGACAAGAGAGCCTGACATAGCTAAATTGTCTATTGCCATCCTTGCATGACCGTTCATTATCTTTTGGGAATCGTCCATGTTCTCTGCTACGCCAATACCAAAGAAACTATAGGGATTTCGCTCGTAAGGGAAGGAATGATATGGTAATCTAAAGGGTGTAAAGGGATTTACTACACTTCTTAGCACTTGTTTATTGCATATCCACGCATTTATCTGCACTTCATCAAGGTCATCTACTTCATCTGGCACTTCCATACCTACTTGACGAGCATATTCTGCATCCATTACGCCCCAGTACTCTAAAACCTCAAATTGTCCTGCACCATAGTCCTCTGAACGGTGGTCATCCTTTAATTCTTGTTCATATCCCTTTTCCTCATAGTTAGAACCCATTGCTAGGGCTTCTCTTATGGCATCTTTGTTAAAATAGGGCATTTTAGCTAAGGATCGTATCTTAGTTCTGTTCATCTTATGCCTATGAAAGACATATTCACACTCGTTAATGTTAGTAGCGTTAGGATCTGGAAAGAAATCCCATATGCTTACGAATTCTATACGAGGAACCCTAACATCTATAGGTTTGTAAACTCTTGTGCCTTCTTCGTCATCTTCCCATCTATTTAAAGTCTTGTTAAAGTTGAATGGGCCTTTTATAATGCCTGTACCGAATAAAGCAGACTCAAAGAGAGCATTACGAATTTCACTAGCACCACTTGATTCTTCAATTTGATCATGTATTAACTTCTCCAGCCTTCTTGCTGCTTCTTTAGCGGGGCTAACTTGCGGAGATGTTGGGTTTGTGCTTGGCCCTTCTGTAAGGTGTCCACCTTCTTCTGCTTCAGTCTCTGTAGATACAACTGAAAACTTTCCTTGGTTGTAGGTCGCTCCCGCCTTAAGTACACGCCCGTCACCTTCGTAACCAACATCATAGGGGGACTCCTCTGTTGCTTCGGTTTCTGTAGTCCCTTCTTCTCCTTCCTGCGGTTCTGAAGTTTCTAAGCCCGGATTAGGGTTCTGGGTATCTAAATGAGCATACTCTGAGATACCTTCAGGAATTTTAGTCTCTGATATGCCTATAGGGAACTTGTTAGCTCCGAATATAACATCTACTAGTTGTCCAAAGGCTGCAAGCACCTTAGTTTTTGTAACTTTAACGAATACTCTGGACTTTTCAGACTCTCTGAAGCGTACACTCTTGGCATATAAGCCCCGATAGTTATGATAGGCTGTGAGCCATCTAGATTCGTCGAGGTTTCTTGCTCTAACAGCAGAATCATAACGGTCTGTTATAAGACCTACTAGGTTTTTCCTTAAGGTTTCTTCTAGGGTTAGCTGAAGACCTGTTTCATCCTCCACCTCTTTGAAGTATACACTGTTAGCTGTTAAATTGTTCTCGTTTTCTTCTGCCATACCTATTTTTTTCCTAATATGCGGGTATATTTAATACCATAATGAGTACCACCGCCTTTCGGCCTAGAAGCATTAGCAGAAAATATGTTCGGCCCACGTTGTTTGCTAATGTTCGCAAAGGTTCCGGCCCCTAAATTTTTAGAAACCGAAGCCCTGAACCCCTTACCGCTGTTATAGCTTGCAGAAACGTTCTTTACAGTACCTTTCTTTCCAGTAACGGCTACGTTTGCCTTTTTATTTGTAGTGTTTGCTTGCCAGCTTCCAGACAAATCTAAGGCTTGTACATTTCCAAAGCTATTTTGTAAACTAAGTGGCCTCTTCTTATTTTCTGTAAACTTAAATTCCGTCATATTAATATCCAAATACTGCATCTGAGGGCGTATAAGCCTGTTCGAGGCGTATATTCCTCAACTGGCTTAGAGGATCGTTGATTTTTGGCCTAGACATGATCAGATACCTTAAAGCATCGTAGGCATGGTCAGGCGCATGAGTATCAACGTCTTCTGGGTTCGACTTATCCAGAGGAATACTTTGAAGTTCGCGTATCAGGCTGGGACAGCTATTAAATATTTGTAGTCTTGGTCTTCCGCTTGGCTGTAATCTTAAGTATTCGTGGATTTGTATCTTTCCTTGTATTCTATTTTTATCTGCTCTTCGCAATTTGTGGCCCTGTCGGACGAGCGTTTCTCCTACTGTGGGGCCTGTAGTTCCTGTCCTTGACCAAGCAGAGGTATCTAAGACTCCTTGGACTGACAACGGGTCAACGAGTTCCATTTCGGTTATTTTACGACCTAAATCTTCGCCCGTTAGACCTTTTTGGTACAATTCTCTGTAGACTATTAGGGTTCCGTCACTTGGATCTACTGTAGCCCAAATGCAAGCTGACTCGCTGGCGTATCCGTAGTCAATGCCTTTAACCCTTTCCCAATGGATTGGGATTTGGAAGGGCGGTATAGTATGCTCATCTAAACTAAACTCTGTAAAGGCCGCTCCTTCGTTTACATCCCAATTACCCTCTAAAAGCTGTTTACGCTGTGTAGGCGGTAACGCCTTTAGCATCTGTTCGTACATACCATCTCTGGCTAGATACGGGTTATCCTGTAGTCTTGCTGGTATAAACTTCCTTGTGAGTCCGTCAGCGCCTAAAAAGCTTTGATCAGATTCACAAGGATCTATGTATCTCTTTTTAACCCAGTGTGCTCCAACACCTCCGGGGTTAGCAGTACAGCGCATATAGGGCGTTATTTCGCTGTCGGTTGTTCGGAGCCTTGAAGATAAGTAGTTCCAAGAGAATTCTGTTGGTAACTGCGTTATCTCGTCAAAACCTATCCAGCTATAGGCTTGTCCCTGATATCTGTAGACATCTGCGTCCCGCTCTAAAAAGCCAAATTCTACTTTAGCCCCTGAAGGGAAGTTCCACAGCTTCTCGACCTCTCTGTATTTACAGCCGGGAAAGGCTTTTGGATACAGTTCCCTTGATTTGTCTATAAGTTCCCTTAACTCAGGCATAGACCTTCTTAGTATTAAGGCTCTGTGTGCTGCTCTATGTGCAAAGCGCAATGGGTCTACTATCATTGCATAGCTTTTACCGCCTCCAGCAGAACCACCGTAAAGTACGTCCTTTTCTCCAGCGGCTAAAAAGGCTTCTTGGGGGCCTTCGTTGGCTGCAAATATTACATTCTCTTGTGCTGCCCTTTCTATAGATTTTGGGAGGCTTTGAAGCTTATCGTCGGTTACTATAGCGCCTGTAGTGGGCCTCTTGTTTTCTATTTTAGCCAGTACGTCTTTAGAGTTCGCTAGAGAATTTCTATGGGCCGTTAGTTTCGCCTTAGCTTTATAGATTATCTTTTCTTTATCTCTTATTGCCTTTTTAGCCTTCATCGAGGCTTTAACGGTGCTGTGGTAATTATAGGAGGATTTAGTGCCTTTCTGTCTTCCTCTCTTTTTAGCGGGGGTTCCATCGGCCTTCAAGATAAAAGCGCCTTCAGAATCCTTTAAATACCTTTCGGGGTTAACCTCCCAATCGTTCATTGTGCTCGTTGTCTATAATTTTCTTTAAGCCCACATGGCTCAGATAGCGTCCTGTCTTATGTTCTATCCAGGTACTAGCTTCTCTTAGGCTCAATACTTTAGCAGTCACTAATGTTTTCATTTCATTTAAGACCTCTAGTTGCTCTGGGATCTCTTCAAGAAATTTAGGGTTTTCATGGGAGACTCCGTAGCCAAAAGGGACTGTAGAGGATTTCTTTCTTAACATCTATTTAATCATCTCTTTTAGTCACCTTTTTTACTCTTAACCGAACAGTATCCTCTAAGTACCTATAGGATGTTGTTCGGTTAGTGAGGCTGTTTAAATCCTTTTACTCTACTATGGTGTCAATATCTTATAGGTACTTATAGGATATCGACACACCTTAAGGGGACAAGAAGCTATAGGTACTTATAGGATATTGTCCCCGTAGTAGATCTCTTTAGGCATCTTGAATTATAAGTATTTCCTCTTTTGCTGGTAATATAAAGAGGCCCCCCTGGACATTGTGGCTAACGTCTAGTCTTTCTGTTTTTCCTAAGCCTACACGGTCTAGGATGGTCTGTGCGGCCTGTAAGCGTGTACTTGCTTGTGGTATTGGTGTATCAGAGTCCATTACTTTAACGAGCTTTAGAGCGGCTTTAGGGGCCGATTGAGCTAGGATAGTAGAAGCCATATCTATTATTTCATTCTTTAGAGACTTTATTACTTGGAAGTGGCTACCAGACGCATAGCCAGCTACCTCCGCTGCAACCTTGGGATCACCTCCTGATTCTATTAGGTTATCTAGAAAAACTTGTTGTTTTACAGTGAGTTCTTTAGAGTTTGTCATACTTCAGTATTATAGCACTGTATTAAAGACCTGTCAAGCTACAAAGGCTGAAAAGGGCAATAAAGTCAATAAAAAGCTTGACAACTCGTTAAACTGACTATATACTAAAGCTCTTAGCCCCTCCGGGTTCAGCTACCTTTAGAGAGAGAGGAGGTGGTGGTGGGACTATAGAGACTATAGCGCCCCTCTATAGCCCCGGAGTTTTTAGGTTAACACTCTAAAGCCCTCTGAAATGTTTA
>Ga0208433_1000794_pt1 | contig 12531 bp, 11 predicted proteins | sample 3_EtaG_FD_184075 | JGI IMG/M metagenome (GOLD analysis project Ga0208433, IMG submission 184075) | Marine viral communities from the Subarctic Pacific Ocean - 3_ETSP_OMZ_AT15126 metaG (SPAdes) (version 2) | ecosystem: Environmental > Aquatic > Marine > Oceanic | place: Pacific Ocean | collected...
TTTCTGAAGCGCCAAATTGAAAGAGAACTAATCGAATATTACCCGGCAAAGAAATGAAACGATTACTTATTATTGATGCTCTTAATATGTATTTTAGAGCATATATTGTCGATCCGAGTCTGTCTACCAATGGGCAACCTATCGGCGGTGTAAAGGGGTTCTTGAAAATCCTACAGAAGCTCGTCCGTGAAACCAAACCAGATGAAATAGTAATTTGCTGGGATGGCGAGGGCGGAAGCCAAAAGCGAAAAACAAAAAACAAGGGATATAAAGAAGGCAGAAAGCCCATTCGTTTAAATCGAGATATCCGTAATCTTTCCGAGAACGAAGAGATCGCAAATAAAATTTGGCAGCAAACAAGACTGGCAGAATATCTGAATGAACTTCCGATTATACAGCTAGTGTTGCCTGCTGTCGAAGCAGATGACATTATTAGCGTCGTCGCCCAGCACCCACTTTACAATGGCTGGCAAAAAGTTATTGTCTCTTCAGACAAAGATTTCTTTCAATTGTGCGACAACGAAACAGTCGTGTTTCGCCCAATTCAAAAAGAGGTAGTTAATCAGAAATCATTGGTAGAGCAATATGGAATTCATCCACAGAACTTTGCTCTTGCACGGGCAATTGCAGGCGACAAGTCAGACAACCTTCCAGGCGTCGGTGGCGTCGGGCTCCCCACAGTAAGCAAAAGATTTCCTTTTTTGGGCGACGATATGTCATTTGGCATCGATAGCCTTGTCCTACACGCAGAAGAGAACAAGGGCACAGTCAAGGCGTATGACAGTGTTATCGAACATCAGGATCTTATTAGGGAAAACTATCGCCTTATGCAGCTTTATACCCCGTCGCTAAGCGTCCAGGGTAAACAAAAGATTGATTTTGCCCTTGAGAATTTTGAGCCAGAACTTGCAAAAACTAATGCCAAAGCGATGATGATTGAAGATGGCTTCGGAGCGGTAAACTTTACAGATTTATTCGTAGCGATGAACAAGATTGTTGCTGATTCTAAGTTGTAAAACTATTTATAATATGCAATTATTTAAGCAGTGGGCAACCACATTTAAAGAAACAGAAAACGTTACTCCTACTTCGGAAATGCTTATTGCCAACCTCAAAACATTTCTTTTAGAAGAAGTCGATCCAGAGTCAGTAGATCTTTCCAGCTTTGAAGTACATGATAAGCTTGATCAAGACTTCTGGAATCAGCCAGATGATAATTTAGACCCAGAGATTCAGGAAAAGTTATTGGTTATCGCAAATGATTTTTATGACTCCCTCGAAGTAGGTGATGTCCCATATGAGGATGTCACTTTTACAGGCTCTTTGGCAGCGTTTAATTATTCTCGCTTCTCCGATGTGGATTTACACATTTTACTAGATTTCAGAGACATAGACGATAAGGTTGATCTTGTCCGAGAATATTTTAATGCAATGAAAGCGTTATGGAATCGTCTTCACGATATCAGAATTAAGGGGTTTGAAGTTGAAATTTATGTTCAAGATATTAACGACCCCCACGAAGCACAAGGACTATATTCAGTTCTTAAAGGTGAGTGGTTAAAGAAGCCCACCTTCGAATCAAAAGATTTTGACAAAGACAACATTAGAAAGAAAGCAGCATCCCTGATGGATCAGGTTGATCGTGTAGAACAATTAATTGATGACGGCAAGTATGAAGAAGCAGAAAAATACGCTGACAAGCTAAAAGAAAAAATTCGAAAGATGCGAAAAACTGGATTGGACACAATAGGGGCATATTCAGTTGAAAATCTTGCCTTTAAGGTATTGAGAAGAACTGATTATCTTGAAAGGCTGTCGGGCGCAAAGCGCAAGGCATATGATTCAATGCTCTCACTTAAACAATAAAGCTTGACTTGTGTTTCTAAACAAGTTATAATATAAAATATAATATATGAGGAAGAATTGAACTCGCAAGAGCAAGTCAGTTTTAGTCGCTACGGCAAGACTTTCCAAGAAGGTCTTGCCGCTCTTATTCTTGAGGATCGAGCGTTTTGTGATCAGATTCAGGAGGTTCTTGAAACTGAATATTTTGAACTTAAATATCTACAAGTTTTTGTTGATAAGATTTTCAGTTATAAAGAGAAATACAATGTTCATCCAACTTCAAAAATCCTCACCACTATTCTCCGAATAGAATTAGACGAGGAGACAGATGCGGTAAAGAAACAGACAAGAGACTTTTTCGCAAGGATCTATAATACCGAAATTAAAGACGCAGAGTTTGTAAAGAATACGGCACTTGACTTTTGCCGTAAGCAGGTTCTTAAGTCAGCGATGATACAGTCTGTGTCGCTTCTTAAGTCATCTTCATTTGATGAAATCGCTAAAGTTATAAATGATGCCTTAAAACTAGGAAATGATTCAAATTTTGGATATGATTATATACAAGACTTTGAGAAAAGATTTGAGATCAAAGCCAGAGATCCAATTGCAACGGGCTGGGACGAAATCGACGGACTCCTCCAGGGGGGGCTTGGAAACGGAGAATTGGGTGTAGTTATTGCTCCTACTGGAGCAGGTAAGTCAATGGCTCTAGTACATTTAGGCACTCAAGCGATGAAAGCGGGCAAGACAGTTGTGCATTATACCCTGGAACTTCAAGATACAAGCATCGGCATCAGATATGATAGCTGTGTAACCGGTGTCAGCCTTTCAGAGCTACACTCTTTTAAAGAAATGATTTATGAAAAAGTCCAGGAAATTAAGGGAAAACTAATTATCAAAGAGTATCCCACAAAGTCTGCCACAACCCAGACAATTAAGACTCACCTTGAAAAATTAAAACAAAAAGATATAAAAGTGGATATGATTTTGGTAGACTATGGAGACTTACTAAAGCCTGTTATAACTACAAGAGAAAAGAGACACGACTTGGAATCTATTTATGAGGAGTTGCGAGCCATCGCACAGGAACAGAAATGTCCAGTTTGGACCGCTTCCCAAACTAACAGGTCAGGGTTGAATGCAGAAGTTATTACGATGGAAGCTATCTCCGAAGCATACAGTAAGTGCTTCGTTGCAGACTTCATCTTTTCCGTCTCCAGAACTATTGATGATAAAAATAATGATACGGGTCGGCTGTTTGTAGCAAAGAATAGATTTGGACCAGATGGTATTATCTATCCTGCCAAAATGGATTTGGCAAGAGTCAAAATTGCTATTTTGCCATCAACAGGAGAAACCATCGGTGAAGTTCAAGTCAGTGCCGCTAAGCAACAATCTGAAAAACTAAAAGAAAGATATAAGAAATATAAGGAAGGGCGGTAAATTGTCAAGTGATATAGAGTCCACAGCCAGAGAATATTTCGACGGTGATCAGCTTGCCGCAAATGTGTGGCTTACAAAATATGCTCTTAAAGATGGTAATGGAGATATTATCGAACATACCCCCGATGATATGCACCATCGTTTGGCATCCGAATTTGCCCGTATCGAAAAACAGTTTGGAGGCACAGAGTCCCTATCTGAACAGGAAATTTATGAGCTTTTAAAGGACTTTAAATATGTTGTTCCCCAAGGCTCTCCAATGATGGGTATTGGCAACAATTATATTAACGTCTCTCTTTCAAATTGTGTGGTTGTAGAATCTCCCGACGATAATATATCTTCAATCATCGATTCAGGAAAGTATCTTGCCAATCTTTTTAAACGCCGCTGTGGAGTTGGTCTTGACATCAGCAATTTGCGTCCCGAGGGAACACCAGTAAGTAATTCGGCAGGCACGACCACAGGCGCTTGGTCGTTTGCAGATTTTTATTCTTATGTTTGTCGGATGATTGGTCAAAATGGTCGTCGCGGCGCACTTATGATCACAATGGACGTGCGCCATCCTGATATTGAAAGCTTTGTTACTATGAAGCAGAATCTAACTAAAGTTACTGGCGCAAATATTTCGGTGAAAATAAGCGATGACTTCATGGAGGCAGTGGAGAATAATGAAGAGTTTATCTTACACTTTCCAGTCGGAAGCAAAGCACCTACTATAAGTAAGCACATTGATGCAAAAAAATTATGGGATACCATTGTCGAATCTGCAACACAGACGGCAGAACCAGGACTTTTAATGTGGGGAAACATCGAGAAGTATCTCCCAGCCCAGGCATATGCTGATGATGGGTTCAAAACAATATGCACCAATCCCTGTGGAGAGATCCCCCTCTCAGCATATGATTCGTGTCGTCTGATTTCCGTGAATCTAAAAAGTTTTGTAGATCGAAAGTTCCAGAAAAATACGGAGTTCAATTTTTCCAGATTTTCGAAAACTGTTGCTATGGCAATGAGGCTATCCGATGACTTAGTAGAACTTGAAATAGAAAAGCTTGATAACATTATTTCTTGTTGTGATACATCAGATGAGAAAGAACTATGGAAACGTCTTAAGACAGCATGCGTTAATGGAAGGCGAACTGGCTTAGGCACGCATGGCTTGGCAGATGCTCTGGCGTGCCTTAATCTAGCCTACGACTCTAAAGAGGCAATTTCTATGATTGATAAAATTTATGAAACTTTGAAAATTGCCGCTTATACAGAAAGTGTTCGTTTATCCGAGGAACGGGGTTCTTTTCCGGTATTCAACTGGGAAAAGGAAAAAGACAATGAATTTATTAAATTACTGCCGCCAGAGTTACAATTACTGATCGCCCAACACGGAAGGCGAAATATATCTATTCTCACGAACGCACCAACTGGATCCGTTTCGATTATGTCACAAACCAGTTCTGGTATCGAGCCAGTATTTAGAAATTCATATACTCGTAGGCGCAAACTTTCACACAACGAGGAGCACATAGAGGCAGACTTTGTTGATGACTTAGGAGACAGATGGAGTGAATACAAAGTATTTCACCACAATATCAAGCAGTATCTTGAATTGATGGAAACCGACGAAGTGCCCGACTTTTTCACCGAATCAGATCAAATCGATTGGGAAAACAGGATCCATATTCAAGCGGCAATTCAAAAACACATTGATCACTCCATCAGTTCTACGATTAATCTACCAAAAGATACCTCTCCTGAAGTCGTCGCCACTCTTTATCAATTAGGGTGGAAACTGGGTTTAAAGGGAATTACGGTTTATGTCGATGGTTCTCGTTCTGGCGTCCTAATATCCGAAGACAGTAAGGATGTTTTTCCACAAAATACCGCTACCGTGCGCCCCAAAGAACTACCTTGTGATATTTACCATACAACCATCCAAGGGGAAAAGTGGATAATCTTGGTTGGGCTTCTAGACGGCAAACCATACGAAGTTATGGGAGGTTTATCAAATTTAATTGAGATCCCACAGAAGCACACAGAAGGGCTTTTAGTCAAGCATCCGAGAAAAACGATGAATTCTGTTTACGATCTCATGGTCGGCGCTAACGGAGACGAAATAAGAGTAAGAGATATTGTGAAAGTCTTTGATAATCCGAATAATTCCGCTTTTACACGATTAATCAGCTTGTCTCTTCGTCATGGGGCGAACATTCAATATGCAGTCGAGCAGATGCAAAAAGATCGCGATAGTGACATGTTCAGCTTTGCCAAGTGTGTTGCGAGAGTGCTGAAAAATTATATTAAGGACGGAACAGAAGCATCTGATAAAGAGTGCCCTTCTTGTGGGGTGGGCGATGGACTTATTTATATTGAGGGCTGTTTAACCTGCAAAAGCTGCGGATACGCAAAATGTGGATAAAGGAGAAAAAATGCTAGAACCATTTAACAGACATATATTAATCATGCCAGAGCATGTTAAGAAAGAAAAAATAAAAGAACAAACAACAATCCTCTTGCCAGATGATTATACTAAAATTGAGGGAAGATATTGTGCTGCCACCGTATTTGATTGGGCACCCGACTGTCGATTAGAATCTATAGTCAAGGGAGAACAGATCCTAGTAGATCGGAGCATGATCGAAGAAATAGAATATGGAGGAGACAAACATTATTTAATATTAGACAATTATGTCATTGCAAAACTTAAGGAGAATAAAGAATAATGGCACACCATTACAATGAATATAGAAGACACCGAGAAGCCAAAACTATTATGGTTAGTGGAGGATTTGACCCGGTTCATAAAGGTCATTGTCGCATGATACAAGAAGCGGCAAAATATGGAAAATTAATTGTTGTTGCCAATTCTGACGAGTGGTTACAAAGAAAAAAGGGATTTGTATTTATGTCTTTTGCAGAAAGGCAAGAAATTCTCTCATGTATGCGGGGCGTTTCTATAGTCATTCAGGCAGACGATGCCGACGACACAGTGTGTAAGGCTCTGCGAAAATTCAAGCCAGATTATTTTGCTAATGGCGGCGACAGGACAAACAACAACACTCCAGAAATGGCAGTTTGTGAAGAACTTGGAATTGAAATGTTATGGGAAGTCGGCGGCGGCAAAGTGCAAAGCAGCAGTGCTCTTGCTAAAGGACGCGTGCCAGAAGCTAACAAACCTGTATGTTAAAATATAAGAAAATAATAATTGGAGCAACTTTAAGTTCTATATTATATTCTTTCTATACCCAAATACCGTTGATTTTTGTAGAAGGGGCAAAAATACATCCGTTTGATTTTTACAATTCTGATGTTGACCTAAGCTTGCTTAAAATTGATCCTAAAAATTATTTCCTCAAACAGCCAGATGGCAAACAAGTCGTGTTTGGTCCACCAAAGCAGCAGGTATATGAAAAATTATTAGCGCTCTTATCGTTATCGGGACTTGTGCCTTTTTCACATTTAGCAAAATCTATTAATATTGAAGATGACTACTTAAAGGTTATAACAGAGGGGAATAAGACCGTAAACGTTGAATATGAGCAGTTAATTGTATTTGACGATAATAAAATCAATGGTCTTCCGCACATTGTTGAAAATAACCAAAATAAGCCAACACAGGTTTTAGATTGGTTCGAAATAAATCTTGGAAGCACCCACGACCTTGATTATATTGAAACAGATAATAATTTTGTAAAGCAAATTTTCTTTTATTCTTCGCAACGAGATTATACTCAAAGTGATAAAAAAGATTTATTAGCCATATCGTATTTAACACCCGAGGAAGCAACTCAAAACTATCAATATTCAAACACATATGCAAAATTTAAGATTCTGCAATGCATAAAAGAAGCAGGAATTCGCGGTCCAAAAAATGGCAAAAATCCAAACTATCCAGATCGTTCTTCCGAACCATTTAAGTGGCTATCTCCAAAAATCTCTTTGATGCGTAGACAGGTAATGCCCTTTCCTATGGGAAAATACGAGGATAACGAAAAGATTACATTTGTATATGAAACGTCTGAAGAAATTATATCCAACAATCAAGTTGAAATGGATACATATACATCAAAATTGCTCAATGCTCTATGATTGAAGAAAAACCTATAAATAAAGCCGCGTTTCATTTGGCGGGCATAATCCCAGTTGCAGGATATGAGCAAGATTTTGGATTTGAGTGGGGCGATTGTTTGATGCCGATTGCTGAAAACTATACTGCCCTTGAACGTTCAGTTATAGAGTGCGCCTATGCGGGATGTGAAACGATTTGGATAGTGTGCAACAATGATGTTCAACCTCTCATACGTCATAGAATAGGCGAAGTGGTTCAAGATCCTATCTGGTATGGGAGAATATTGGCTGCTCATCCAGAAGACTATCGACGCCCAATACCAATATATTATGTCCCAATTCACCCAAAAGATAGGGACAGAGTTGACTGCCATGCGTGGAGTATATTATTTGGGGCATTGACCGCATACTGGATAAGCAAACAAATGAGCAAATGGGTCACACCAGATAAATATTATGTTTCTTTTCCCTTTGGCGTTTACCCCGAGGATGCTCCGCGAGAGCATAGAAGTTTAATTTCTAGTGAAAATAACTTTTTTCTATGTTATAATGGAAAAACAGCCAAGGACGGTGAATATCTAGGATTTTCATTTGGACCAGACGATTTTATTAAATGCAGACAGGTGATAAGAAAAGAGGGGACAAAAACTTGGAAAAATTCTGGAAGCGAAATACCCACAGAAAAACTACCGCTTGAAGAAAGATGGTCAGCAAGATATTTTTCCCTTGACAAAGTTCTAGAACCTGTTATAATAGAAGAAAGAAATACAAAAGAAGTAGGCTGGTTTCACAGTCTTGCTAGCTGGGAAAATTATATTAATTTTCTTGCTTCATCTGAAGCAAAAACAATAAAACGTCCCTACGAGGGACTAATTAAATATCATGAATGGAATGGAATAGGAGTAAACCATGAAAACGAAGAATGATCTAGAAGCACAGGTTAAGGAGTTAACCCAACAATTACAAGACGCACAGGCAAAAACACAACAATTTGCAACAATCTTAGGGCAATTGCGCTATCGCGTTATTGAAGTTTTAGAGCTTGAGCCAAAAATTCGAACTCAAATCGTACACGAGATTGACACTGTGTTCAGTCGTGCGTTATAATCTATTAAGAGGAGGGTAAGATGGACGATAGAAAAAAGTCGAAAATCCCATTTGTTGGGCTACACGCGCACAGCGTTGCAGGCTCCCTGTTTGATGCCATAGGTTATCCGGGGGAGCATATGGATTTTGCTTTTAAGAACGGATGTGATGCTTTAGCACTAACCGATCACGGCAATGCTAATGGGCTATCTCATCAAGTGTTACACGCCAAAAAAATGAGAGAAGAAGGTAAGGATTTCAAACCTATCTTTGGAACTGAGGCGTATTTTCTTCCATCACTTTCTGAGTGGCGAGAGGAATACGAAAAGGCGCTTAACGACAAAAAGCGGGCAAAAACTCTGAGTAGCAAATTGAGCGCAGCAACCGTGGAGGATGAAACCTCTAGCAAGAAAGTCCAAGACATGCTGCGCCGCCGCCGCCATCTTATCCTCCTCGCCCAAAACCAGCAAGGACTTCAAAATATTTTTAAACTAATTTCGGAGAGTTATAAGAGTGAGAATTTTTATCGCTATCCGCGTATGGATTATGATATGCTCGCAAAATATAGCGAAGGTGTCATCGCTGCTTCTGCCTGCTTGGGTGGCGTATATTCTGGAAACTATTGGGAAAACCGAGAAAAGGGCGAAGAAGCAATTCTTGAGGCAATGCGAGAAACCACCCGGCGCATGGTGAATATTTTCGGAGATCGGTGGTACGGCGAACTCCAGTGGAATAATGTGCCAGAACAACATATTATTAATAAATATATTATTCAGATGCACAACGAGTTTGGCATCGGTTTAGTTTCAACTGCGGATAGTCATTATCCGAATAACGATGCTTGGAAAGATAGAGAGCTTTATAAACGCCTAGGATGGCTTGGAAAGTCAACCTTCCAGCCCGACTATATGAGTAACGAACTTCCTATTTCTGTTGAGGAAATTGGATACGAGCTTTATCCCAAGAATGGTGATCAAATGTGGGCGAGCTATAAAAAGTATTCAGAAGAATGTGGCGTTGAATATGATGACGATCTTGTTTTGAAGTCTATTACAGATACACACGCAATTGCACATCAGCGGATCGAAGATTTCCTTCCTGATAATACGGTGCGCCTACCTGACTTTGTTGTTCCTGCTGGGCACACTGCAACCCAGGCGCTAGTTAATATGTCGTTAGAAGGTCTTCGAAATAAAAATTTACATAAGAATAAGGAATATATAGATAGGCTGCGTCACGAACTTCATGTTATTGATGATCGCGGTTTTCCCAAGTATTTTCTGACCATGAAGGCAATTGCCGATAGAGCAAACCAGTGCATGCTTACGGGTCCAGGTCGCGGATCTGCTGCCGGATCCTTGGTGGCTTATGTTCTCGGAATCACCCAGATTGACCCAATTAAGTATGGACTTTTGTTCTCGCGTTTTCTACGATCAGACGCAACTGATTATCCTGATATCGATTATGATGTTGCCGCGCCAATGGAACTAAAAGAGCGGCTTATTGAAGAGTGGGGCGATACCACTGTTGTTCCTATCTCAAATTGGAACACGCTTCAACTTCGCTCTTTGATTAAAGATATTTCGAAGTTCTATGGCATCCCTTTCAAGGAAGTTAACGAGGTTACTGGAAAAATGCTTATGGAGGCAACCCCGGCAGCAAAGAAGGCACACGGAATTAAGGCAGGTGTATATGCGCCAACGTTTGAAGAGGTGAAAGAATATTCACCAACTCTCCAGGCATTCCTATCCAAGTATCCACATATCGCCAATCATATTGATGTTCTCTATGGACAGGTTCGCTCTTGTTCGCGTCATGCTGGCGGTGTGGTCGTGGGTGAAAATTTAGACAAGTGGATGCCCATAATTAACAGCAAGGGTGTTAGACAGACGCCCTGGGCAGAAGGGCAGCACGTTCGGCATCTTGAACCAATGGGGTTTATCAAATTTGATATTCTTGGTCTTTCCACGTTGGCAATGTTTGACGGCGCAATTCGACATATTTTAAAGCGACACCAGGGCATCCCAGAACCGACTTTTGCCGATGTCAAAGACTATTATGAGAAACATTTGAATCCAGACGTAATCGACTTGACCAATCAAGACGTATATAAAAACATTTTTCACAACGGAAAATGGGCAGGAATTTTTCAATTCACCGAGAAAGGCGCTCAAGCATTTTGTAAGCGAGCAAAGCCTACGAGTATTATTGATATTTCTGCTATTACTTCTATTTTCCGCCCTGGTCCTCTGTCGGCAAACGTAGACGATGAATATGTTGAGGCAAAGGAAAATCCTCAATATATTAAACATATTCATCCTTTGATCGAAGAAGTTACCCAGGAAACATATGGGTTCTTAATTTTTCAAGAACAGATTGCTATTCTTGCTCACAAGCTTGGAAAAGATATATCTCTTGACGAAGGCAACAAACTTCGTAAACTATTAACCAAAAAGGGAACTGGCAAAAGCTATGGAGCCAAAATGAAAATCCATGGGAAGTTTATTGAAGGCTGTGTGGAAAAGGGCATTCGTCGCGATATTGCACAAAGCATCTGGGATAAATTTGAATACTTCTCTGGCTATGGATTTAATAAATCACACGCTGTTTCTTATTCCATGCTCTCATACCAATGCGCTTGGCTGGCTTATCATTATCCGGCAGAGTGGATGGCGGCATTTCTTGATAAAGAACCCGAAAGCCGAAAAGAAAAAGCAATCAATATTGCCAAAGGCTTTGGTTTTAATATTAAAAAGCTCGACATAAACACCTCCGGGCGCGTTTGGGAAATTAGCGAAGATGGGCATACGCTGGTTCAGCCGCTAACTTCTATTAAAGGGTTTGGAGACGCAGCAATCGATCAAATCTTAACTAATCGTCCTTTTGAGACGATTGAGGATTTTTTATTCAATGAAAATATTACCTATTCTAAGCTAAACAAGAAAGCAGTAGATGTCCTGGTTCGTTCCGGTGCAATGAATGGTTTAGTGGACACAAGATTCAGCGGGTTAAAACATTTTTGGTCTGCTGTAGCAGTCGATAGACCAAGAAAACCTAAGCAACTTGAAAATAATATCGATCTTTACCGCCCAGAAGGCGATTTTGAGGAAGAAGAACTGATTCAGTATACGGTAGATTTAACAGGCGTTTTTCCCATGGGCGAAGTAATGAATCAAAAGATTAGACAGAAACTAAATGATAAATTTATCCCACCAATTGGAGAGTTCGATCCTGAGCTACAGCTTACTTGGTTTATCCCTCGTAAAATTCTTCCAAGAAAAACAAAGCATAATAAAGAATATTGGGTTGTTGAAGTAATTGATGATACGGGGCATACAACAAGTATCAAATGTTGGGGTGTAAATTCAAATCGTGACATTTTATTTCTCAATCGCCCCTATATGGCTAGATTAGAGTATCACCCAACATGGGGCTACTCAACAAGATCAATTCGTCATAATTTTAGATTATTAAGTTGACAATAAACCATAATCCGGTTATAATATAAGAATCAAGGAGTAACAATGATTATTGAATACCATAGAATACACATGAACGCATATCCACCAACTCGAAGTAATCCAAGCGATGCAGGGCTAGACGTTTACTTTTCACCCAAGGAACACAAGGCTATCTCCGTTCAACCGGGCGAAAGCATGATCCTTCCAACAGGGCTTAAATTTGGCGTTCCGCATGGATATATGCTTGAGGTTAAGAACCGATCAAGCGTAGCGGCTAAGCGCTCTCTTCTTGTGGGCGCTTGCGTAGTGGACAGCGGATATGATGGTGAATTGTTTGTTAACCTTCATAACGTCGGCACAGAGGAACAAATAGTTGAACCTCATACAAAGATCGCGCAGGTTGTAATGGTTCCAGTTGTTCCGTTTAGAGCAATGGAAACTACAAATCCCGATCTTTATGGGTGGTACCCAATTACAATTAGCGACCGCCAAGACGGGACATTAGGCAGCACAGATGAATAAGGCAGCCCAGGAAACAATGTTTTCCAGCAAATCGGGAGAATGGTCAACTCCCCAAGATTTTTATAATAAATTAAATTGGAGGTTTGGACCTTTTGACCTTGACCCCTGTGCA
>Ga0208433_1000797_pt1 | contig 12513 bp, 3 predicted proteins | sample 3_EtaG_FD_184075 | JGI IMG/M metagenome (GOLD analysis project Ga0208433, IMG submission 184075) | Marine viral communities from the Subarctic Pacific Ocean - 3_ETSP_OMZ_AT15126 metaG (SPAdes) (version 2) | ecosystem: Environmental > Aquatic > Marine > Oceanic | place: Pacific Ocean | collected...
CCGCTACCAGTAATCTGATAGCCCGAACTTGTCACAATCAGCGCAGTGGGATCCATATTAGAAAGAACATAAGTACCAGCGCCGCCGGCGTCCAACACTGTCAAGTTTCTATAAGGTACCGCATTGTATACAGAATATTCAGATGACCTAAAGTCTTGATAGCCTCTCGCCATGGTTTCGCGGCCACCAGGGGCACCAAATCGCGATACGATAATCGACTTATTGGCGTAAGCGCCGGAGTTGTCCGTAACTCCATAATCAAGTCCGAAATCAAAATGACTTGCAGATTCTCGATTAAGGGTTAGGTAGTTAAGTACTGCCTGTCCTGTCTGAGTGCCCTCAAAACTGGCGGAGCCTCCCTTATTAAGGTTTGTATTGGAGGTGATAACAGACGGCAGTGTGGGCTGATTCTCGATGAAGGAGCGCGGGTTTCCGAAAGCTCCGACAGAATTAACAACTTCATAGTTGTGCTGGTAGTTCCCGATAATGGTGGAACCCGTCTTCATTTGAATGTTACGAATGTTTACAGGGCTCTTTGCGATAAAGTCTCGGTAATAAGTTGCGCGAGGGGCGTTAAAGTTGAGGATTACAGGATCTACACCGCCAGACATTCCGAAAGGCCAGATCTGGTCAGAAGAAGCCGAGGCAACAATGGTAACGTTTCCGAGAGAGCCGCGTGCACTTCTCTTTGAGGAGCCGGCCACACCATATTTAGTGTTGGCTAACGTTAGCCATGAGCCTGCTCCCTTTGATGCATTAATGTTCAACGAAGATGCATTAACTGCATCTGTAAGATTCTGAGCCGTGATGCTAACTGTTGCCCCATTTGTCCATGTAGTAAACGTGTCTGGATCAGCGGAAGCAGTAATTACATTGGTCGTAAATGACATCGCGGGACTCGACACATCTCTAGGGCTGCCGTTGGCCCGGCCGGTCTGATCAACTATAGAATTAGTTCCTAAGTCATAATTTCCGGTGCCATCGATAGCATCATTGGCGTCATCTCCCATTCGGTACCACGAATATAAGTTCGTGGAGTCATCGACATAAACTGAATGGTTTTTCAAATTTAAAACGCTTCCGGTGGCATACAATTCAGTGATCTGGTCCACACTCATGCTTAGCTGCCAGATGTTGACTTCATCGAGCGCACCACTCACAGCAACGGTAGCATTTCCAGAGCCACCAATCGCGGTTATTACTCTACATGCACCACACCCGGACAATGTTCCTTCAACTTTTTGCCTGAGTCTAAGCTGAGAGCCCGCAGCCGTGGGGACAGCTGTTGAAACCGAAGAAGCTTGCAAAACCCCGTCGACAAAGAACTTAGGATCCATGGCTCCGGTTAAAGTAGCATCATAGGTTACGGCAACATGGTGCCACACACCATCGGTAATGGCCGCGGCATCGGTGCGAAAGTCTACATTTACGTTTCCCCCTCCATCGGCGTTATACCACTGTTGATAAAGCTGTAATTTATTATCGCTTCGATATCCAAATGCCATGATTCCCTGGCTCAGTCCCGCGGCAAAAATCCAACCAGTGCCAGTGGTGCGGTCAGCACGAAGCCATGCGCTAATAGTGCCTTTTTCAATAAGATAATAATCCAAAGGATGGTCGGAAGGGAGCCCATAACTTGCCGATGCATCTCCCGATAAAGCCACCAATGAGCCTGCGCGATCTTGGAACAACATAGCCTTGTCATTTTCAAAAGGGATTTTAAATTTAACCGAACTTCCGCCGTCGCCAATCGTAACGTAATCTCCAATCCCAAGAGTATTGGTAATCTTAATAGTACCTACTGAACTGCTTGGGGGCGCGCCGATATCCGGATACGGATAGGTCGGAGAGGCCATACCCACTGAACCAGTGCCTTGATCGGGACACTCACCCACCAAGAGCTTCCAAGCTTCGGGTCGTGTCTTATATGTGTCAGGCACACTTCCAGTGTTCAGCGCCACATGGCGCGATTGGTGTCCGCCAACATACTTCTCGGTGAACGGGCCCTGCATGGGTACTTCCATATCTGGACCATAAACATCATTGTGAAGGTTTGTGATTTCTAGTCCGGCGCCAACGTTGTTCACTACCTCCTGATTAAAGCCAGTGGTGACAGACGAACTCATAATATTGAAGGGGAACGCTAGCGTAGACTTCATATTCTCATAGCCGACTCCCTTTTGGAAATCTCGACCAGAGTATACCAGAACTGCTCTTTTAACGCGCTTTCTTAGCTCTCGATTATCTAAGAAGTTTTGGATAGGGGTCATATCCTTGGTAAGCCCTAACAACACATTGAGTGGGACAAAACGTCCGCCCGTCGTGTCGATGGGACCAAAAGGATACAAAGAGTTATAGACATAGTGAATGTTCTTGCCTCTTTCGAAGTTCACGCCACCATGAATCAGTGACTCGTTTATCTTACCGTGCTTCATATCATAAAGCTTTTGGTAATTACGATTGGCATAAACGCTAGGTTCGTAAGTGCTTCCGCCGGCTTCAGCTACTACTACCGGTTTTGTGGATAGTCGCGGCGAAGAGTTAATAACCAGTCTATAAGTTTCGCGTTGAGTGTCAATCGTTGCATCACCAGAAGTAATTTCAGGAGATGATCGTTTTGCGCGTTTCTTCCAGAAAGGAATGTGTTTTTTGGTGGAACGCGGTGAAGCCGCAAGAGTGGTGGATTGCTGACTATAATCTACTCCCATTTCTCCAACACCAAAGATATTAGCATTGGGATCTCCGGCTTTGGTTTCCAGAGTGGGATACTGGGTCATATATTTATTTCTTTCTAACGCATGACTTTCAATTGTGTTGTAGACATCAGACGTAAAATCGGAAGAAGCGGGTACCAACTGTCCCATAATCTGAGACATGGCGTCATCAAACCACTTGTAATATTCTACAAACTTTTCTACTTGGCTAGTTTTGGTTACCCGTTCAAAGAAAATTGCGCGTAGTTGTTCTAACGCCTTGTATCGGCCGCGATATCTATTAACCGGCGCGCCAATAAGATTATTAAAGTCTACAACTCCCGCAAAGAAATCGAGCATTTCTTCGGAGATCGCGCGGTACATGCTCTTTTCAACGGTATAAACATAATTGGGTACCGTTTCGACTACGCCAAAAACCTTATCGTCTTCGGACAGAATTTGGATCGCATCACCGGAAGTGGCCCTTTCGGGTTCAATAAACTTAAAGGTGTTTATTTGCTTCTTCTTGATGGAGCCGGAACTGTTAGCAGGGAATCCGTAACCCCAACCCAAGTGTCGATATCCCGTGATTCGTCCCATTGTTGCATAATTGTCTTGCAAAAGTGCGGATCCCGAACTTAAATCTCCAATAGTAAAGTTTCCGCCGGCGTTCGATCCTGTAACTTGTCCAAAAGTCCAATTCAATGCGAGTGTGTTCAAGTTTAATACATCTGCAGTAGAATTCTTGGTGTCAATCGCACTTACATTTCGATAAGAACCAGAAATACCATAATTGTCAACGTCATGGGCGTGTTGAACTAGCGTACCATCTTCCAAATACTTGGCCCAATATTTCATTGAACCGATAAGAACGTCCGATTTGTTTACTAGTGTTCCTGTGAGATTCGTTCGCTCGGCGCCGGCATAAAGCCTTTTAGCTGACTTTAAGAAATTGTTTCCTTCTGTGGGTGTCATTGTTCCAGAAACAGAGAACTTGTTTCTTACAAACCCTGAATCAATGTTGCGTCCTTCAAATACAACATTATAGGTAGCACTGCCGCCCTTCGCGGCTCCTCCTTCCACATAAATTGTAGGAGTATCATGTTGAGGCTCGACTCGAACCGAAAAGTTCCATATGGTGTTGTCATAAACATTAAAGAATGCGCTACTTGAGAGAACTGGCATTGGTCCATCCTCTCCGGTATCAGCAATCGATGAAGTTAAGTAAAAATAAACATTCTTAGATTGGGCGGATTCCTTGATGGCATAAACTCTAAAGTTGGCTGGGTTTGGATCTCCTGTAGTCGTATCTGAACCGCTTAGTCCTATTGTTGAGCCAGTTTCTGGAGTGACCATTCCGAAAAGCGATACGGTTGTATAATCTCGTGGATCATCACTATAATTTCTATTATCCCAATATGGAAAGAGGACTTCTGCTTCGATGCTAGTGCCATAATTGTATTCGTAGAGGTTAGTACTCGCACTAATAAAGCCGCGGGCTACGCCGGGTCCACCAACAGACGCCGTGTTGACAGACTGTAATCCAGATCCGGAAACACTCTGATATATAACGGCGCTTCTATTAGAGACTTTATTAAAGTTAACGTAATTTTTGGTTTCTAATACTTGCTCATAATTGTTGCTCAGAGGAAATGTAGTATTGTTAGCATATGTATTAATCTTGATGAGCTTCTCGTCAACGTTAAAACACCGCAATACATTTCTTAAAGCTTTTTCTGTTCCCTTCGACTTAAAAATGTTCGTGAGATTATTATAAAGGTTCAAGTAAATCAGATTCTTGGTTTCTTCAAGACTTCCAGAGAACCGAGAATCATTATTTCTATCGAGAAAACGTTCCATTACTGTCGCGTCGATAAAGATCTGGGGAGTATAGAGCCCCAAGGATTGAGGTAAGTGTTGGGCGAATGGAACCGGTTGCGCGGATGCGCTTGTATAATTTGTGCCCTTTAGCCGAGAAAGTTGTCGCGACTGCAAATAAATCTTGTCGAAATAAGATCCCATTATGTGAGAGATAATAGCTAAGTTGCTATTTTCATTATCTCGATGTTCTTCAATAACCCAATTGGGAGAATAATTCATGAATAATGAATTGTTGTTGTCATCATGATAAGAGCCACTTTCTAGAAGTCCCTCTTTTAATCCGGCAACACGGGGATGCGTGCTATAAATAATAGGATCTTTATACTCAGTGGCCGAAGCGGACGCTTCTACGATAGCCGAATTGATGGTCCGGGAGTTCGTTCCATAACCAGTCCATGTACCATTAGAGATGCGCCCGGAGTAGTCCAAAACATTGCTGTCAATGCTGCTGGTTCCCGTTATACCCTCGTTAAATTTATAATAGACACCAAGGGTCGTGTTAGAAATATCTGTGTTGCTGCCGCCGCGTACCTGTGTAAACCAATGCCGGCCGAGATCTTGCGCTGATCTCTTGACTTTCCAGAAACGGAATTCATCTAGAGAGGCACTAAGTTTGTTTGCGCCGGCTAGCACTCCAGGATCAACTCTGAAATCTGCATCATTAGGCGCCGTTAAAAGGGCTCCGATGCGCGCCATGGTATCTTTTTGTTTAAGCTGATTTATAGTAGTGCCAGCGGCTGTTTGTGTGTTGTTAAGCGCACCATTCACATAAAGTTTGGATATAAAATCGGATCCTGTATTATACATGACCAATCCAATATGAGTCCAGGTGGCTAGTGAACTAGGAGTGAGGGACGCAGAGCCGATTTCTACTCTGGTAAAAGCGGAGGTGGCGCCTGAGTGTACTGTTAACAAGAAAGGACTGGTCGCTGTAGCACCGCCCGTAAGTTCTAATATAATTCTTCCATAATCAGCAGAGGATGTATGAGAACCACTCGTCCATAAATCAAAAATGGTTTCTCTATTTCCATCTTCAGACGAATTGAATGACGGCTTCTTCATCCAAAATTCTATAGAAACTCCCGTATCAAAATTAGATTGTAAATTGGACTGGCGCGTGCCTTGCCCATAATCCGAAGGCAGCCCCTCCGTCGTATAAATGCTAGTATCATAAACATTCGAATATTGAAATTTTTGAGAATAAGGATCATTAGAAGATTGAACCAAAGAAGCTGTAGCATTAACAGCATGCGGGCCGGCCTTTAAAGTAATATATTCGTTTGTAGTGGGTATAGCATATCCGGCCGGACCGACACCTGCTCCTGTAGTGCCTGTTACCGAGTGCCCTGTCCCTGTCGACTCCGCTAGCTTCACATATCCATTTCTACGAGGATACAGATTGTTAAAGATATACTTTTCTATATCTAAAAGATTGTTATAGAATTTATTGATTTCAGCATCAGAGCCATCATACGGATAATAGTCCGTAATCTGATTCATTGCGCCTTTATAATATAGATACGCCGAGCCAAACTTTGCAAAACGTGAGGGTAAGGTATAATCGACTTGAGGAACGAAAGTAGATTGCTTATCCTTAAGCTGTTCTAAATTACGTTCAGACTCTACGTCTTTGAATGCATCTTTTTGGTCTGTGTCGGAAAGGTAATTTCTGCCATCTTCTACAGATCCAAAAAGCTTTTTAATACTCATAATCCTCTACTCTAAATTTGAATACATAAGGCTGTTCAAGCCACGAATCGATCTCGGGATCGTAAAAAGCAAACTGGAACCCATACGCATATCCAGCATCTAGTAGACTCATATTAAAGTCAAAATAGTTACCCGAGAGATCGTAGGACAAAAGAGTGTGCAATTCACTGCCGGTACCGTAAGGCACGACATCTAATCCATCTAAAATTCTATAAACCTTGTACGATGCGCTATAAATGGTAGTAGCTTCTATCGTCGAGTTCGCTTTAGTATAAATAGTTGGGCTCCAGAATTTATCTCGAACATATAATCTTATGCGCGCGCTCTGGTTCTTGCGATATTTATCTTGCAAGTTTTTAATATTCATATAATAGATTTTATTATGAGCCGTCTGTGAACCGCTTAGCGGCTTGGGAACTATGGAGCCACTAAAATATTCGGTCCCACTGTCATCATGCCACACATCAAAAAGATACTTCAAGGGCGTGGCTGCGCCCGTGAGACAAACAGAGGCTGAATAAATTCCGGTGGAAACATGGCCGCCTGTTACGTTATATTTCGAATCATATAATAATAACTTCGATCCGGTGGGACGTACAGAGCCGGAATATAAACTTACATATATATTACCTGTTCCAATTCCAGGGGCGTTTCTTAAACGGCCTCTCACATAATTATATAAGTAAATTGTATTTAGATTCATGCCGGCGGGAGCAAGAGAGCTACTGTAGTAGAACTCGCCGCGCTCATCTTTGGTTACATCGTTCCAGCGCGCTTCGAGAACGGGCTTCTTGAAAAAATATTGAGTTCCGCGCGCAAAAAAACGCTTAGTATAATAAGATACTGTGGCTCCGTCTGGGCGTACCAATACGCTTCCGCTAGCATTGCCAACGACACCCCACGGCGTAGCGGACTTAGAAAAATAAGCCTCCTGGCTCGCTGTTAAATGAATACCGACTCCATAGTTGGAATAAGTACCATCAATCCATTCTTCCACAAGTTTAGTAATGTCTATTTCTAAATCTTCGAGTCCGGTGGTAAAGGTTTGCTTGTAGGTGTTGGCGCTGGCGCTGTAATAATCTCCTCCAACTAGTCCCCATGGCTTCCCCTTAGAGGAAGAAATCCAGTTAGCACCGGTGTTGCCCTTAACCTCGTCTTTGTATCCTTCTAAATCTAATCCAATACCTTCTTGCCATGAAGTTCCTGATACGGGCTGTACAACTAATGTATAGTTGACGGGCACTGTCTTTGTGGTTGCGGCGCCGAACATGCGCAGATAAAAAGTTACGCTGCCGCTAGCGGGAAGAGTGCCGGCCGCGCGGTCGGTTGTAATATTAGACATGGGGAACTTAATTAAAGCTCTTGATAGTTCTTGAGAACCTGTTGCCTCTCTACCATAAATGGAGAAAATCTCTACGATATCAGCTTCACCCATGTTGGAGCCAGTGCCGCGGAAGCGTAAATTAGGTTTAAACGCATTAACAATCGTGGTATCCGCGTCAGCGTTATATCGTTTGATTCCCATTATTTAATCTTTCCTCGAACATCATTGGAAGGGAACTTAAGTTCTACAATCACGTTTTTTGGCACCATTAAATAGCTGCCATCAGGTGAAAGATTTTTGCGTATATCTAATGCCGTATCGGCATAACTGCCTCCCACTTTATTATCTACCCTAACCTTCAATACATCTAAAACACCGCGGACGCTTTTCAACTCATTATAAATATCACTAATATAAAAGGGCTCTCCAATAAAAAAGCCTTGATTATATTTATTGCTTAAGCTATTGATGCAGCGATTTAATACATCATATTTATCCGCTCCCGCTTGCGCTTTTACTACAAAATCAATTCCCAAATTGACAATATAGGGATCTAAAATATCAATAGTATCGTTCATCATACGATATTGATTAAGCCATGTTTTAACATTATTTTTAATTGTTTGATTTGTTCGCGTTAATTTTCCATAGACATCTTCTGAAATTACATACATATTAAGGTTTCTCTTTAGGGAGTCAGGATCTTTTTGGACCGAACAGCGTTTAACGGAACCAAATTTGCCCGGCATCCGATATACTAGATTTTCATAATCAGCCTGAGTTACTGCGCGATTCTGGGTGGGAAAAGTATCGTATATACGGCGCTTAATCTCTCCGCCGGTGGGATTAGTAACATCTCCCACAATGGGTATCTCATTAATAACTTCTATTGAGCTTTGAATATTCCTAACTTTAGACGAAACCAGGGCGGTCCTATCGCTAAAATCTAGTGTAACTCTGCCCACTGTGGTCAGAGCACCAACGGCCACATTTGAATTATTAGGATTGGTTGCTCGATATACTACCGTTAGAGTCGTATTGCTCGGAACTGTTCCAAAGTTTTCATTTTTAGACAGACGTGACGGATCAAAGGTGGTGTCGGTTACATAATCTTTTCCAAAGATTTCCATTGCTACTGATTGGGGATTAGCTACAATTTCAGATTCTCCGGCTTTGCCGCTTCCGAATTGAAGATAAGTGTTAGTGCGGTCTCTTTCTACAATAAATTTTCGTGATACTAAGGTGGGCTTAATGACCGAGGGAACATTATCATTTCTAAAGTTTTGATTGGCAACTTCTTTAAAAACGATATCTTGGGATAAGTAATCTACCTCAAAATATTCATTTCCTTCTGAGTCTATCACCGATATAATTTCTGAAATATTGCCGCCAGGGATCTTTAATCTCAGAAATCGTTGATAAGCTCCAACCATAATTTCTTTTTGCGCGAAGTGTCCTGAGACTACATTCCCATAAGCTTTAATGGCATAATGAGTTGGAGATCCTGTGTCAGTGTCAGTTTGGGACACAACAATAGGATTGCTTGGTTGGGCAAAATCTACATTTTCTAATAATACAAAATTTAAACCCGTTTGTGAAGTAAATCGTGAGCCGCGCTGTAAAACGGGTATGTATCTAGAGTCAGGTCCCATACCAGTGGTGGAAGCCGGAACCATCACAAAAACGGCTACTTGACCAAAGGTCGAGGGCCGGCCGGGGTTTTTATATCCTAGGGCTCGTCCGTGTCGTACAATGTTGGAATATTGATAAGCCGTATCCAAAAAGGACTCGTTAACGTTGTAGTCTAGATATAAGGATAACTGATCGCCCACATAGGCGACGGCATCTAGCATCATGCTTCCAAACGACGCTTCACTAAAATCTTGGAACGTATCTGGGTAAAACCTTTCGGCAACTTGTAACAATTCATCTCGGATTCCACTAAAATCTCTTTTAGTATAATCTATCGGAAGAATCTTTTTCTGATCATCTGGCATTAAAAAACCTCAATTTAAATAGTTAAGTCGAGCAAATCTTGAAGACCTATGGCTGGGATACTGTAGACAATACGTAGACCCATGATATTCTCATCCATTTGGCTATAACCAAATTGAAGGTCATTTAAAACTATGTTCGGCAAATAGGTTCGTACTTGATCTCTAATTCTTTGTGAAATTTGTCCCTCAATTCCTTCACTGGGTGCGGCAAATAAAAATTGCTGCATTCCTACTCCAAAGTTAGGTTCCATAACTCGTTCGCCCGGATTGGTGAGGATAAGCATCTTCAAATTCTGATTTACCATCTTTTTAATGGTCTTAATCATAGTCTGTCCATCAGCAGAATTGTTTGTTATTGGTAACTGTATACTTAATGAGGCCATATTATCTTGCTCTTATACCTAAATATCTATTCATCTGAATTATCGTCAGTTTTTTCACATACGATAAATGGATTTGGTCGGAACCTTCTCCGTTTCCAAAACGGAACAATATTAATACCGGCGCGCGGTTTCAATAAATCTCTCAAACGTTGCTTGCGGACCTTCGAGGGGCGCTCTTCATAAAGAGAGTCTCCCGGCTTAAAATCGCGCGAATAATAATAACTCTTAAACATCTGTTTTACTCGATTCTTCGAATTTCTTAAGAGAACTTGATCCCATTTGTCCCATGTTGTAACCCCAAGGGCGTCGGATATTCCTTTTGGTTTGCGAATCATATATTTCTGCCAGCCGTCATTGCCGCCGTAGTTTGGCATGTCATACGTCGTGCCGCTATTCTCTCCTGTAACTTCGTGGGTGTCTCCTGTCAAATCAAATGGATCAGGTAGTTCGTATGGGTCACCTTCCTCGCTGGTGGCGACCATATAATCCGCATATGCAACCGTATCGAAATAGGCGCCGGGCTTTAATTGCCATGGTTCTTTGACGGCGCGCTGCTCCTGGTCCTTGCCGTCGCCACCACCCATCCACTCGGGGGCGCGTCGGATCATCTGATTTATTGCAGAATCGACATTTATATCTTTACCGCCCGGGCTGTCTGTGCTGGTGATAGGTCCCCCATCGGCCTCGGAAAGCTGGTTCGGTTCGCCGCGCGAGTTCTTTGGTACAAAATAGGGCGGCAATTCATAAATCTTTTCACCAATCGAAGGCAACAAGGCCAAATCATTATAGATTGCAAGGAGCGCTGTAAATTTGTTAAGAGGAAAAATATATTCTGTGAACAATCTAAATTTTTCGTCTGCCAATAATGCATCAATAAGGCATAATAATAATTTGCTGCTGCTGGTTGCATATTCAAAGTTTTCAGCCAACACATCTAAAGCATCAATTTCCACGCTGGTTATTTTCTGTCCGTTATAATAAAACACCAAACCATTGCGAACTCCTAATTCTCCCTCCAAGCCTACCACGTTTCCTTCCTCATCGGTAACTTGCGCAAGGGTGCCGGGATAAATCTCGGAAAGGCTTTTTACGCCATGGCCGTTAATCGTACTTTTTGCGGCGGGGGGTGCGGTGCGTACTCCGTTGATAGAAACATATTTTCTAATGGCGAACCAAGGTGAATTCTGTCCTCCCACGGGGACATTGGTATCTCCAGTCCATGCGGCAATATCCCCTAATGGATCCCCATCGGCATCTATCAGGGTGATTTTATTTTCATAAGGCTCCAAAATATTATGATCTGCCTCGACGTGTTCCTTGCCGGCCATATACGTCGTATTACCTGATTGATCCGTGTTTACATGATAATAACCCTTATAGTCATCTCCAAGCCCATATGGGCTCCCTGCGTCTAAAGCGTCTGCTACATAAAGCTCGCCCCCATTTGTATAATAAGGAGAAGGTCCATCGGCGAGGCTAGGAGCGGACTGCGTGAAGGGAGTTTTTAAATTTAGGGTTTCGGAGCCATCTACTTGAGTTTCCAAAAACCAATGTGCCAGTTTGTTATATTCACTGGGCATGCCGGCGGATCGTAAATTCTCTTCCATTCTTTCTGACATGGCATTGACTTCTCGGGCAATCAACTCTGTTAATACAAGTTTGGCATCTTCATCCGTTGCTTGAACTGCTTCCAAGTTCTTTTCGGATCGAAAGCCTGGAAGATTAAAAATCTGGTACCATGGCTCATCGCCTAACTCAATGGCTTGAATAAGGTCCTCTTTGTTGGGATAATCATACACAGTTTGCATGTCATTAAGGCGCGTGATGGCTTCTTGAACGTGCATCGGGACATCTATTATCTGCCCATCGTCTACTAGACGACCGTATAACTGAACACTTTGCTCCAAGAATGCGTACCAAAATTCATTATCTTTAAAGGTATTAAATAATTCACGGAAAGGACCTTGTGCATCCTTAAGTGATTCTTCCATAACTTCGGCTATATAACTAACAATCATATTGCTATAGTTGTCCGAAACAGAAGGCTTAAGGAAGGTATACATGGACATACATTTTATAAAATGAACTCCCACATATATTCGGATGGCCGCGGAGATCGTGGACTCTAAGCCGGCTTTAGAGGGCCGCTCTAAAATTCTATTATAAGGAAGTTCTACCGCACATTCTTTAGGGTGTTTTAAGCGGTAATCTTCTGGAATTCGCGAATAAGAATCATCTATTCTTTTCTTGATCGATCCAAAATTCATAAGATCATTATCCTCGTCGGGGCAATCTGCGAGGGGAGGGAAAACAGCGTCGAGGAACCCCATCCATCCTCTATTTTTAAGTGGTTTAACAGCCATGGGTGGCCGTTTATAGGAACCTCCGTATTGAGTCGGGTTAAGATAGAAAATACGAGTTGCTTCAAAAATCTTTGGACCATCATCTGGATGGGCTATGTGTGCGTTGTATGCGCTTCGACTAATTCCTAGGATCATGTCGCTATTTTTGACTCTTCGATCATC
>Ga0208433_1000803_pt1 | contig 12443 bp, 17 predicted proteins | sample 3_EtaG_FD_184075 | JGI IMG/M metagenome (GOLD analysis project Ga0208433, IMG submission 184075) | Marine viral communities from the Subarctic Pacific Ocean - 3_ETSP_OMZ_AT15126 metaG (SPAdes) (version 2) | ecosystem: Environmental > Aquatic > Marine > Oceanic | place: Pacific Ocean | collected...
AGTTCTTGCCGTCAGTTACTGTGAAATTTCCTGCTGTTGTGATTGCATTTTCAGTCCCAACTACATTTCCTCCAGCATCTTCTAAACCACCTGCTGAACCAGTTACTCCCGTTCCATCAACCTTAGTATAGTTGACACATTGGACATCATTAGTTCCTGTACTAAAAAATTCTGCTACGTCACCTGCGGCTGTTGTTATATTAGCCTCACCTGGAAGGTCCAAATCAGTAGAATTATGTGTAAGTTGAAGTGCTGCATCAAATTGTAGAAAGAAATGCCTATCAGCAGCGACAACAAACGCTGCAATTGTACTTGTTCCTGTTACATCAAAATAATTACCAGCAGGAACTGTCGGACTACCTGATGCTATATCCGAACCTTTAGAAACAGTTGCTTTTGTTGCTACCGCAGTTACAATAGCATCTAATTCTTCATCTACCTCTGAACCTTTTATAAGTTTAGCAGCATCTCCAGTACTTAATGCGTCTTTTGCGCTAAAGTCATGTTGTCGTGCGTAATCACCCATTATCTTGCCACCCTTCCAATTTTAATTAATAATTCAACTTGAGCTACTGCAACATTAAATCCATTAACACTTACATCAAATCCATATTGCATATTTTGTCCTGAGCCAGAAAGTTGTGCTGGTACAGTATCTACTGTTAGTGCGTCACCAGACCACTCTGCTAAACCCCACTCTGCGGTTCCCCATTGTGACCCCGTAGATACTAAATCTGTAGTTATTGCTGTGGCTGTTTGTCTAAAGTCTCTATTGACGTAGTCAAAAGCCCAAAAAAAGTTTATATCATAAGTTGACCCTTCGTTTACAGTCATCTTAATTTTTTTAGGTAGCTTATATAAACCCGCTGCCTGTGGGTCTACAAACCCAAAATCTAACCAGTTAGACCTGTATTTAAAGTTATATGCAGTTAGCGATACAGACCCACCAGATAATATGCTGTCTTTATACCCAGAGTATTTTGAAAGATACCCATCTTTTGCAAAATAGAGTTCTCCATCTTTAGCTACAGCCAAACTCTGAGGTTCCATTTCTAACCACCTAGCAATTTTAGGTAAAGGAACATCTAATGTTTTAGGACTAGCTATTAAATCTTTAAAATCAAACATATAAATAGTAGACCCAACTAATAATAAATAGAATCCATCTACTTGTGAATATAAAGACCTAATTTTTGTTGCGTCTTTAGTTCCAATAAAGTCTAAAAGTTCTGTTCTTATATTTTTACTTAAATCCTGAGCTGGCATTTTCTCTAATTCAATAGTACGAGATAACGCTCGCAACCCATCTTCAGATAAAAATATAATATCAGAACCTATATTTTGTACACTATCTCTAGCAGTACACCCCATACCTACTACAGAATCAGCTAAAGATAATGATGTGGGAGCATTTGCACTATTAAAAATTACAATATTATCTTTACCAAATACTATTAATTGATTATTAAACGTTGCTATAGCTGCTATTTCATCTCTAGAAAAAGCAAAGTTAGCAACTAAATCTATAACTCCACCACCGTTTTCAGTATCCCATAACTTATCATTATTAAAAGCACTAAATCTAATAGTAGTTTTATCTTGGTCTACAGCCCATAATCTACCAAACGCAGATAATATAACATTTCCTTTTGGCATTTTAACTGTAGTCCATACCGCACTGTTATCTGTAACAGTAGCTCCCTCTGTTGCAGAGAAGGTAGGTTCAGAACCTGCTGATGTACCTGCTGTAGTACAAACAAAATATCTTTCTAATGTTGCAGAACCTACAGCTTTAACAGCATCTCCTTTTGCGTAAGCAGTACTTGCTGCCCAATTAGTATGTTGGCTATGTATTGTCTCAAAATTACCACTTCCATCCCAATATACAGGAAATTGGGATTGGCTAACTCCTATAACTTTGCTATTAAAATTAGCAAATTGCCAATTTGTATCGCTAAAACTAAGAGAACCCGTTTTCTCTACTAGAGCTGTAGTTCCAGCATATAGTTTTCCATTCGTATTATCTACAGTAATTATATGTGTAGTAGATGTATCTTCTATGTATTCAAAAGTTTGGTCTAAAGTTGGATTACCAGATATAGGAGTAGTAGTTACTTTTAACATTCCTTTTCTAGCTGCTATCCTTCCTAAGTCATCAAAGACAGCGTTATCTAAAAATAACGCCCACTCTGGACCAAGACCCAAGGAAGAACTTTGTGTATTCAGTCCTAATCTACCAGGCGATCTTATCTGTACTGGTAATAATTTTGTAGCCATCTTATACTACCTCAACATCGCCTTCGTTAGGATAAGACCTCCTATCCAATGCTATCGCTGTTTGTAAATGGAAACCATACTTTTGGGATATTTCATCCATAAGTTGTCCACCATCTTCACCTCGTTCTGATATACATAAGCCCCACGCTCCGTATATCATAGCTTGTCTGCCAAGACTTAAAGTTAATTTTTCATCGTCAGTTGACAAGTCTTTTTGTGGATTAACTACTTCTGCTTTTATAGTGTAAACACCATCTGGAGTAGCAAGTAATTCTACTTGTTTATATTCAGTAGCAGCATTTATACCTCTATCTCTATAATAGATAGGTATAGCATTAGACTGTGTTCCCACAAGAGTACTTTTATTATAGTAATCTTCAGTAACTTGTCTCATCCTAGAGTTCTGTGTAGAGTTCCACATAGAAAGTAATTTGGTTCTTACTGTTGTTAAAGGTAAAGAATACAAAGATGTACCTGATACCGTATCAAACTGAACAGTTTCTCTGAGTTGTCCCCAATTCCAAGCGTCTTCACACTCTTGCTTTACATCATTAAGGAAAGAAGCCACCATTGTAGCATAAGTACTTGATGCTATAGTAGAACTAGCACCAAGTTCTGGTTCTCTTAACCGCCTTAAAACTTCATTTACTAATTCTTTCCTAGTAGCCATTTATATACTATCCTCTTATTTTCTTATTGCTAAAGCAACTAATTGGTCTACTGTTCCTCCTCCTGGATACCTAATTTCATGTATATCACAAAATGCGGATAATGCACCAAGGGTTGCTTTATGCTCTAATATTTCATACTTACCCTGTTTTCCTAAAACAGTTAAAGCGTGAAGTGCGTCTACTTCTAGTACTTCTCCAGTTTCTTTATGTTTAACTTTAGCTCTACCTTCAGCTAAAGGCTTAGAAACGGGTTCTGCTTTAACAGCAGTGTGTTCTTTTTTTACTTGTGCTTTTGGCATTATTGCCTCCTACAGTTACCTTGTTTCAGGCTGTAATTAAATTTTATTTACTACCAAGCTGGTCGTGCTACTAATACTTTCATAACTCCAGCATTAAGAGCGTCTGCTGCAAACTCACCTTTATCTGCTTGTATATATAAACTTACAACATCAGCAGCAGTAACAGCAGCAGTAAGAACTGCTTGGTCTGAACCGTCACTAAGGTCTACACTACAAGAAACACCAACAACCATGTCTCCTAACTCTACGCCAGGAACTGCCATAGTAACAGTTAATGTATCATTAGCATCTATTGCGTCTTGATCAGCCCAAGTTGCTTTTACAGTCCACATATCACTAGCAAAAAAACCTGTGAATTGCTTACGACCCCTACGTACTTCATTAAGGGTTAATGTATTCGCCATGATAAAATCCTCTATTTATAAATTATAAAAAATGGGAGCAGGGCGAACCATACTCCCGTTATATTACTCAGGTGATATAATACATACACCAGCATCGTCACGAAGCTCACCTACACCGTAGATTGTATCTGCGGTAAATAGGTCAGATAAGTACTCTTGCATATATTGACTTTGAGCGCGAACACCCATTTGCTCAACATACGCTATTGCTGAACGATGAAATAAGCAGTTAGCTCTATATCCCGTACTACCATCATCAGCATCAAAACTAGCTACGTTAGTAGATACGTATATTGGAACACCGTAAACATCACCGATATGACCATTACGAATAGTATTCGCAGGTCCACCTTCACCAACAAACGCTTGTTCAGTAAAACGAGAAAGACCCATTAGGCTTTTCTTTTCTACTGGAGCGATAACAAGATAACGTTCTGATAAAGGAACGTCTGCGTCATCTAGTGTTTGAATTACTTTGCGAAGACCAGCGTCAGCAATAGCAGTACCGTTACCAGTATTTGTATTTGCTGCGTCATTAAAAGCGGTTGTACCGTCAGAGCCAATGACTCCTGCGGTATAAGAGCTTCCATCTGCTGTAGCACCGTTTAAGGCTTCAAACAACCCATGTAAGTGAGTATCAACTTGTTTAGCTAATGCAAATCCAGCATCGTCAGTATAAAACTTACGATAACTATCAATTGCTTGAATTTCAGCCATGTCTTCAATTAAGCGAGAGTATTCAAAATGCTTGTCAATTGAAATATCTTTTTTGGTCGCTGTATCTGTGATAAGTGTTACTGCGTTAGCTCCTACACCTTTAGCAGATGCGCTACCACGAGCCTGCACAGGAATATGTACAGTATCACCTTTTTTGCCGTTGTGCATAATCTTTGTTACGAGATTAGCTACGACAAGGTTTGCTTTAAATGCGCCAATAATCTCGTCCGACCACATTTCAGGTATATAATTCGCCTGTGTAGTAATCGTTTGAGAATTGGCTGCTGAGAAAGCTGCCATTTTACTTCTCCTTTGTTGTTAAATTATCTATCTAACCCTACCTTCAGAATACGCTTGTCTGATTTCATCAGCCATTTCGTAATACTTGTTAGGATTAGTAGCTCTTAGGTTAATAAGTTCTCTACGAGAGAAAGTTTTGGTTGACGTTTGACCTGTACTACCAGACTCGGTGCTAAGCTCGTTAATCTTTTGTTTCGTTACTTTTTGAGTTTCAGCCTTAGAAGGGGTTTCCTTCGCAGGGTTCAATGCTTTCCAAGTATCTAACAATTCAACGGCAGCATTATATTCAAGCTGGTCATTGGCGCGTCTATACAAATCTGCTCTAATAGGTGACGAATTGACCCAATCAGAAAATTCAGGAGAAGCTGCGATAGTCATATAATCAGGGTGCTGTTGTTCTAACTTATCTCTAGTAGAGACATCTTGGTTAGCTTTTAGTTCGTCCCTGACAGGACGTAGCTCTTGCTGTATCATTTTTCTTACGGATTCTAACGGATTATCATAGTCAAACTCTTTAGGTTGCTCTTCTTGTTGAGCCTGCGTTTGCCTATTTTTATCTAGCTCTTGCCGTAGCAAGTCGTCTGCAAGCTTGCGAGTGTCACCTAACTCTTGGGCTTGCCGACCTAGTTTTTTTTCTAATTCCTCATAAGATTTAGACACATCTGCAATAGACTTATCTTTAAACTTATCAGGAACTTCATATTCTGGTTCTTTATTTTCAGGTTCTGCTGCAACCTGTTGTTCTTCTAGTTCATTTTGTGCATCAACCGTATCTTGAACATTTTTATCTAGTATCAGTACTTGTTCTTCTGCCATATCTATTTCCTCTTAGTATTAAGTTCACCATGTGTTTCATGTATTCTTTCCCATTTACTAGCAGCAGTGGGAAAGTGACCTGTAATACCTTCCAATTTGAATTGAGAGGCTGATATAACAAACTTACTTAGCTTATTACATTCTGGACAGGGCTTTTCTGCTTCTCTGTCTGCTAATGAACATATCTTAGAAAATCTACCGTGCGTATTACACGAATACTCGTATAACATTACCCACCATCCTCTATTTGTTCAATATAATTTTTATCATCTTCTTCTTTTTCTTGTCTTCTAGCCTCATCATACATATTTTCCATGTTATTTTCTAATGATAATATCATGTCAATATAATGAATAGCCCCTTGCAATTTACCTAATTCAAGTTCTGATTTAAGTTCATAAAAACCCGCTTTAAATAAAGCATCTCTTTCTTCTATAATTGTTTTTTTATACAATTCCCAACCTTTAGAACCAAACATTTCAAAGTAAGATTCATAAACATCTTCGTGTTTCTTCAACATAAGTTACCCTCTAGGTTATTGGGGGAGTCCCCGCCTGTGCAGCTAATTGCTCTTGTTGCCCTTGTGCTTGTTGCTGTTGTTGCATTTGTGCTTGTTGTCTTTCTCTTTCTAATTTCTCAGTATCTACTTCTAATTGTTTTATACCACGAAATCCCTGAACTACATTATCATCTTCAATTTGTTCAGCTTTAGCAAGATTAAGAATACCAGCAGTCTTCTTATAAACCGCATCACTTCCAGCTTTAAACTCATTTGTTTCTGCTTTCTGTGCTTCTATCTTAACAAGTTCCATTTGAACTGGGTCAACTGGAGGTTCTTGTGGTTGTAGGCTTTGTTGTAATTGCTGGTCAATAATAGGCATCATTTCTTCTCTATTAGAAATGCTACTTAATTCGTATAATGATTTTATTAACATCCAATAACTAGGAGAGTTTGGAGGAGAAGTATTTAATAATTGTACTAATTGCTGTACTTCTAATTCCCTAGCCATAATTCCTAAAGTAGAATTAATAACAAATCTTAAATTCATTACTGGATACTTTTCAGAATCTAATTGCATATAACGATAAGCAGACTTTTTAACCCACTCATCTAATAAATTAATTTCTATATTTTGTAAAGTTCTTTTATTACGTTTAATTGCGGCAGTAGTAATCATACTCATACCAGTAGCCGTTGTATTGCGTGGGTTTTGTCCAGTAGGAGCTGCTGCTTGAAACGCACCAGTTCCCATTTCAACCATTCTTTCTAAATCTCCTGATTGATTAAAAGATAAAGATGTAGGAGGTTGGAAATTTATAGGTTGTATAGCTTCCGCTGCTGGTCCATTAGTAAATATAGACCTACCTGGATAAACTTTAAAAGTAGTATTCAAATCTCGTGGAACTAAAGCTGCATTAATAGCAATCATAGGATGAATAGCATAACTCATAGCATCTATTCTTCCTCGTAATTCCGTATCTAAGGCTTTCTGAGGAGAATATCCTTTTTCAGCTATGCCCCTACCCCAAAATCTATTCGGTACTCTATCGTGCTGATATGCAATTATAGACCTATCTTGCATAAAAAATGGATTTTCTACAGCCCTAAGCAGTATTCCATCATTTGCTATAGTAACTATAGCTTCAACAGTATCTGATTTTTTAGGTGGCTCTTCTGATAATATATTTAGTTCTTCTTCTACTGCTGCGCCTATAGGTTCTAATAATTCTGATGGTACTCTACCATGATATTCTGTAATTTTTACCCAATCGTGTTTATTTAACGGAGTTGCTTCTCCCCTAGCCCAATAGTCACTATCGTCTTTACCACCACCTAGCTCTACATTAGCATAAATACCATCATCTTGTTTTCTTTTTACTGCGTCTTTGTGCGTATATAATATATGTGCGCACCCTTCAGCATCATTTATATTTTTAGCTAATGGGTCTATAGCAAATTCCATTGGGTCTATAGCTATTAAAGAAACTTCTGGAACTATTGTTTTCTCCGAGGTTAAATTTCCCTCTTCGTCTTGTACAGGAACTCTGGTTTCTCTAGCTTTTACTACTACTTTACCAATACCTGTTCCGTATATAGCGCCATTAAGAAATATCTCAGACATAGCACCAGGAACTTTAGCCAATTCGTATTCTTTTAATAATTGGTCTATAAAAAAGCCCATAACTTGCTGTTCTTCTTCGCTCTCTATACTGGATTTATCTATATCAACCCAGCGCTTAGAACTAAAAACAGCTTCTTCTAATTCTGCAACAGTTACTTCTATAGCTTGTTGTAAAGCTGGAGCAATCAGTTGACTTCGCTCACTCTCTCTAGTTTTATCTTCAGCTTTCCAAAGACCTCTCCAAAGACGATAATATTCATTCCACTTAGCTCTAAAGTTTGTATTTCTATAGTCTTCCCAATCACGAACTTTAGATACTATCCATCCTGCTAAAGGGTCTGTAGCCTTATCTTGTCCGTCTGCTGTTGACTTATTTTCGTTTACTACAATACTATTTACCATTAATATCCTGCCTGTTTATCTAGTGGACTCCAAGTATCAATCCAAGATTGGTCTATATATGAAGTTACTGCTATTTGGTCTATATACGCTAATGCGTCTAACATATCATCATGTGTTAATTGTGATGGAAAATCTAAAGCTTGTTCTATTAATTTTTTTAAATATTCACCTTTACTAAAAGAAACTCTTCCATGTTCTAATCTTCCTTGTAATGCCCACGTAATACGCTCTTGTTTCTTTTTACCACCATGTGTTACTTCAACTACATTTGGAAACGTATTTAATCTTCTCATTTGATCTGTTAAGTATGGCATAATAGCGTTCTTTAAACTTCCTTTTTCAATACCTACACTTACTGGTTTATATTTCTGAGCTGTTCTTAATATTTGTATACTTGTTTCTCTGACATCCCACCTACCAGTTACTATATCTTTTACGTGCCACCCCTCTGGACCAGCTTTTACAACAGCTATTGCACACTCATCTAGTCTTGCTAACTTACTTGTCATCTTTCTACCTTGTAAATCTACAAAACCCGCTGGGTCAACAGTAACATAGTACTGACCTTCTGGTTCTTCTTCTACTACCTTGTCAAACCACTCTTCTTTAAATACATTACCACCACCACTTCTAAAAGAAGCTTGATATTCTTGTAAAAATACTTCAGAAGACAACGTATTTCTAGCATTTTCTACTTCATCTTCTGGGACAAAAGGATTATCTGCCGTATTATACTCAAAAGAGTCCCAATCATCTAATTTATTAGCAGTTAAAAACAAATTATAAAAATGATTCTTCCCCGCAGGTGTTCCTATGAACAATGCCCCACCTTTTACGTCAGATAGTGTAGGTCTTATAATTTCTTCCCATACTGAAGGCTTCATAGTAGCATACTCATCTAAAACTACGTAACTTAGACCAACACCCCGAAGAGTATCTGGTCTATCAGACCCTTTTATGTGGATTTCCCTTCCATTTATTAGTTTTACTACTCCAGTATTCTCTAAAGTGTCCTTTATAACTCCTTCGCCTAGCCCTTTTATGAGTTTCCACATAATATCTTTCCCTTGTTGGAAAGTTGGAGCTACATAATAGGTTACAATCTGTGGTCCTAGCTTATAACCAAACTCGTTTTCTTCTTTTAAAGCCTCTATAAGTAAAGTTACAGCAGAAAGGTAAGATTTTCCAAATCTTCTACCTGCCGCACAGACTTTAAATCTCTTTGTAGAGTTAAAAATCTCTAATTGACCTGGATGTAAAGTAAAGTCTAGTTCCATTAGTAGTAAATATCAACTGGATTTTTATAAATTTTTATACACTTGTTATACGTACTCTTATATACCTTAGATGGGGTATCTTCTACTAAGTAATCTTTCCACACATAGTCAAATATTTCCAAAACCCTTAAAATAAACCACCTAGGTTGTCCATCTCTAGCTAAAACAGAACTTACTTCGTTTTTATGCCAAGTACTATCTTTATATTTATCGTGTTGTCTTCCATATTGTAAAGCAGCAGCCATATCTGACTTCCATAAACACGCAGAAATTACTTGTGGTAATGCAAAAGCATTAGAAGTAAATAACAAATATAGAAACAAACCACGAAAAAAAGTCATGCTATTCCGCTAAGGCTCTCTCCATAGTTACATTATGCAGATATAGTTTTTGTTTTTCAGCGGATGTCCACCTAGCCTCATATCCCGCGTCTGGTACAAACACATCTATACCATATGGTACTACTTCTCTAACTGGAGGGTTACTAAATTTATAAGCCTCATTTGCTGTCAGACCCATTACGAGGACTGTGTTTAGGGTTTGACTTGCGCAACCTGTCAAAAAGCTCAGAATTAAGCCTATCGACATCAGCTTCGCTGAGTGTATCCATCCCTTTTGCAATTTTTTCAAATTCTTCTTTATCCTCTTTTCTTTGTTCTTCTAGTTTTTCTTGAACTTCTTTTTCATATCTTTTTTCAATTGAAGTTACAAATAGTTTGTAAAAGAAATTTAAAAGTTTTTTTAATATGTCCATATCTTCGGTCTTTTCTTACCAGGAATACCAGAGTCTAAATGAATATGTCGCTTACCAACTGGTCCTTTCTGATGTATTCCTACACCTGTAAAATTTAATTCCATAGCTAGTAACACTAACAAATATGCTTCTGGTCCAGAAATTAATACATCTATTGCTTTTCCTGTAGTATGTGGTCCATTTAAACCTGTTTTACTAACTTCTTTATTTCTATCAGGGCATCTATAACCGCTTCTAACTTTTAAAGGAAAATTACATAACTTCCTAAGTTTCACTACTTTATTCATAAACTCAGGATTCATATTATTATCTGTTCCAGCACATCTAGAACAGGAACCATGACAACTTAATTCTTCTTTAGTAAAATATAGCCAACGGCTTTGCATTAATCTGCTAATTCTTTAAACGTTTTTAAGATAGTACCAAAAAGTTCTCCAGAATCCCACACTGCTTTAGCGTGTATATTCCAAGAAGTTCTTTGACCTTCCTGTCCTGGTTGTATTCCAACACTCACCAAACCACCATATCCACTTTTTTTATCAAACTTACTATAACCTACAGAATATCCTTTACCTTTATATTCTTCTTGTCTTTCTGGAGACTCTACATCTACATTTACTAAGTTTTTTGCGCCTGAAAAAGTACCTATAGGAGTATTAACACCAGCACCAAATCTTCTAGCATTTATATCAATATCTGTAAGACCCTGAGATTCTTTTATCATATCGTATGATAACTGTGGAGTTATACTTAATCCATCTGTAATAGGAACTGTATAAGGTTCTTCTGGTCTATATAATTTTCGCATAGCTTGTTCTGTTGTTTCAAACGGGTCATCTTGCGAAAAAAGACTTCTTTGTTGTTCCTGATTATAAGGCATTATTTAGGCTTCTTAGCGTCTTCCATCCACTTTGCTAAGTTATGCACTTTTTCCCAAAATATATCATCTTTTTTGGTGTCAGTCCAACCAGCAACTAATTTGCCAGCGTGAGCTACCGCTAATACGACAACTACGACTTCCATCCAATTTTCTACTATCCACTCCATAACTTTCTCCTATGTACTTGCTATAAATACTTCAACCGCAACTGCATTGCCACTTGGGTCTATTAATATACTTTCTAAATCATTTAAACTTGTAACGATACCAGCACTAGCATCAGATAATCCTATACCATCGTGAGGAGTTCCCATAGTAAATGTTTCTCCTGCTCCTAGTAAAATAGTAGTTGACATATTAGCTGTACCACCTTCAGCTCCAGCTACTTGTAAAGATAAATTTACAGAGTTTGAAGAGTCTAAATTTGTTACCCTAATATATTTAGTACTTTCTAAATCTAAAGCACTGTCAGATGTGCTAGTTGCTGTTTGAAACGTAGCGATGGTAGTATCAACACTTGCTGGGCAAGTCACAGTTCTTTTCAGAACTTGAGCTATACTAGCTACAGTATATGTCTTTGTTCCACCTTGTTCTCTATCATTTAGAGTTATTGCCTCAGTGTGTGTTACACTTAGTGTCGCCATTTATTTATTCCTCATTTACTTAAATCTTCAAATCTATTTGTCCAACCTTTTCCAAATTTTTGCCAACCAGTAAATCCTGTTTTTGTTTTTTTCTTATTATTATTTCTTAAATACAAAAGATACATATTTTTAAATTGTTCTTTAGTAAACTTAGCGTTTTTCATAGCTGCTTTTGTATTTGGACCCATTCTACCATCAATATCTAAAAGTTTACCTTTATTTTGTCCTGATATATTTTTAGCTCCCTTTTGTCTTAAAAGCTTTTGTAAAGTTTCAACACCACCACCTTCATTTAGTACTGTAGCGTTCATAACTATATTTTGTAGGTTATCTGGTAATTTCTCTATATTAAATTTATCATAATATTCTTCTTTATATATTTTATTTGCTACCGATTCATCCAGATTTATCATCTCATTTCTTGTAACTGGTCTACCGTACCACTCTGCTAATTTTCGAGCTGATATTCCATAGTTAGTTCCAACTAAATTATTAGTAGTAGGGTCATAATTTCCAGGGTCTGCTTTAAAATCTTGATAACCACCTTCTTTCTCTCTTACAGAGCGAAGAACACGTGTAAATTTATCTCCCTTTGGTTTTCCAATCTCTGAAACAGTTTGTTTTACTGCTTCCCAATAACTTTGTGGTAGTATATCACCTGGTTTATTAACATCATATGTCTCCCACGGTTGAGGAGGGGGTTGTCTTACTTGCCCCATTAATCCCATATTTACTTGTGGTCTTACTACGCCTGTAGGTAGCAAAGTATTTGCTCCATACCCACCATCAGGTATAGTATTTATATTAGGACTTGGGTTTATAGGTGGAGTAATACCTCTACTATTTCCACCAAATAATGAAATAGGTAAACCTCTTGCA
>Ga0208433_1000807_pt1 | contig 12401 bp, 18 predicted proteins | sample 3_EtaG_FD_184075 | JGI IMG/M metagenome (GOLD analysis project Ga0208433, IMG submission 184075) | Marine viral communities from the Subarctic Pacific Ocean - 3_ETSP_OMZ_AT15126 metaG (SPAdes) (version 2) | ecosystem: Environmental > Aquatic > Marine > Oceanic | place: Pacific Ocean | collected...
AGTCCACGAAAACGGAGGAATAAAACATGGCCGTATACATGGGAAACGACGCGAGCGTTACCATAAACAGTGTTGATTTGAGCGACCATATTGCCCAGATCAGCTTCACCGAATCAGCTGCAGAGCTGGACACAACCGCTATGGGCGACGCGAATGTCACCCGGATCGGCGGCCTCAAGGACGGCTCGGCCACGATCGAGTTCCACTCCGATTTTGCGTCGAGTGAGGTCTACGCAACTCTCAACCCGCTGCTCGGCACGACAACCACCGTCCTGGTGGTTCCGACGACAGATCCCGTAGCGGCGACGAACCCGTCCAAGTCCGTGAGCTGCCTGGTTACCGAGGTGCCATTCGTCGACCACGCTGTCGGCGACCTGGCGACCATCTCGGTTACCTGGCCATTCAGCGGGGTAGTCACAACAGCGACCAGCTGATGATCGACCTGACGCTTACCGTCGAGCTCGAGGACGGGGAAAAGTGGCAGGTCCGTCCAAAGCTCGGGACGTTCATCAAGTTCGAGAGGCAGTACAAGATGCCTGTCTCGACGGCGTTCAACGAACCATCCCTCGAGCACCTCGCGTGGCTCGCCTGGGAGGCATCGCGCAAGGAAGGCCGGGCGGTGCCGCTGTTCGACAAGTTCGTCGACAACCTCGTCGACCTGGATCTGGAGAATGATGACGCCCCTTTAGTCGACACGGCCTGACCTACCACATCGCCGAGCTCGCCCTGGCGACTGGTCAGCCGATAACAGCCCTGGTGGATGCACCGCCGGAGCTGGTGAAAGCACTCAGGGCGGCGCACAACGAACGGATGAAGGACCAGGAGCGTGGCAGGCAGGCAGGTAAGCGTCGACGGCGCTAGGGAGCTGCGGAAGGCGCTGAAGACTGTCGGCGATGAAGCCAAGGCCGGGTTGAAGGACGTGAACCTCGAGGTCGCCGAGATTGTCGCCAGGGCGGCCGTGACGAAGGTTCCGTCGCGTTCCGGGGCGCTTCGGGAAACGGTGCGGGCCGCCGGGGCACAGACCAGGGCCTCGGTCAAAGCCGGATTCAAGAAAGTCCCATATGCAGGCGTCATTCATTTCGGATTTCCTGCCCGCGGAATCCTCCCTCAGCCCTTCCTGTACGACGCCCTCGACGCCCGCCGCGACGAGGTCATGGACGCCTACACCGACGGCATAGCTGACCTCATCAAGAAGAACGGCCTCGGGTAATGGCCAAGAAGTCGTCAATCATCAACGTCGCCGTCCTGGGCGACGCGAAGAAGCTGAAGAAGACCCTCGACGGGGCCGAGAAGCGCGTCGGCACGTTCTCCAACTCTGTCGGCAAGTCGATGAAGTTCGCCGGGGCCGCTATCGGTGCCCTCGGTGTCGCCGGGGCCGCAGCGGTACTCAAGCTCGGCTCCGAGTTCGAAAAGGTGGAACGCACGCTGCGGGTGGGTACCGGTGCGACCGGCGACGCCCTCGAGGCCCTCGTCCAGTCCACCAGGAACCTCGCTAAGAGGGTCCCAGCGGACTTCGAGGCAATCTCGAACGCTGTCGCCGACATCAACACCCGCCTGGGGCTGACCGGCACCGAGCTCGAGGACTTCTCCGAGCAGATGCTGAACCTGTCGCGCATCACCGGGTCGGACCTGCAGGGCAACATCTCGTCTGTTACCAGGGTGCTCGGCGACTGGGGCGACATGGCCGGCACCGCCGCTGGCGCGGCCGACTTCCTGTTCTCGGTCGCCCAGGCCACCGGTATCGAGTTCGCGTCGCTGTCGGACCAGCTCGTCAACTACGGCGCACCGATGCGCCAGATCGGCTTCGACTTCGAGCAGTCGGCGCTACTCATCGGCAAGTTCGAGAAGGAGGGCGTGAACGCCGAGCTGGTCCTCGGGTCGCTTCGCCAGGCGCTCGGCAAGATGGCCCGACAGGGTGAACCCGCCATCGAGACGTTCCAGCGGACAACCGAGGCGATCAAGAACGCTGGAACGGCGTCTGAGGCCAACATGCTCGCCCTGGAGCTGTTCGGTGCCAGGGCAGGCCCGGACATGGCCGCAGCGATCCGGGAGGGCCGCTTCGAGCTCGACGACTACTTCAACCTGATGGAGGGCGGCGGGGACCGCATCAACGTCGCAGCCCAGTCGACAGAAACGTTCGGTGAGAAGCTCACGGTGTTGAAGAACCGCATAGTCGTCGGTGTCGCTCCGATGGTCGAGAGGGCGTTCGACGCGATCACGAAAGCGTTCGACGACATACGACCACACGCTGAACATCTGATCGAACAGTTTCAGGAAATGGTCAAGTCGGAGAAGTTCCGAGAGTTTTCTGCCGAGGTCAGGCGGTCGCTAAACCAGCTGAGAGACGCGTTCCACCTGGTTGTGAAGTGGATCAAGGACAACAACAAGTGGCTCACCGTTCTGGTGGGTTCTGTCGGCGCACTCATGGTGGCCGCGAAGGCATACAGCGCCATCGTCGCCATTCAGACGGCGCTCACCATTGCCGCCACCGCCGCGCAGTCAGCCCTCAACGTCGCCATGATGCTGAACCCCATCGGCCTCGTCGTCGCCGCCATCGTGGCCCTCGTCGCCATCCTGGCCCTCGCATATTTGAAGTTTGACAGCGTCCGCGACATTGTCGACAAGGTGTGGGACGAGTTCCGCGGGCTCTCCGATTTCTTCAACAGGTATGTGAAGCCGATCATCTCGGCGGCCATCGAAAGCATCATGGTCGTGTTGCGATCCTGGTGGGATGTCATCAAGGACGTGGCCGGACTCATCCAGGCGCTCTTCCGCGGTGACATGGCTGACGTGTGGAAGCACTTCAAAGACCTCGTCGTCAACACGGTCGGCCTCATCATCGACCAGTTCATCAAACTCCCAATGAACATCCTGAACGCCTCCAAGCCACTGCTCGGCAAGTTCGCCCTCATCGTCTCCGACTTCGCCGTCTACCTGGTCGGCAAGATCATCAACCTCGTTGCCGCCATTCCCGGCGAGATAGTGGAGCTCCTCGCCGCTGTCGGCAAAGACCTCCTCCAGGCAGGCAAGAACCTCGGCGGGTGGCTCCTCGACGGCTTCATCTCGGCAATCAAGGGCGCAGCCTCCGCAGTCGGCGACGCCTTCAAGAATCTGATCCCGGACTGGGTGCCCGGGTGGATGAACCCGTTTGACGGCGGCGACAAGAAAACCTCAAACCGTCGCACGTCATCGCTGCGCCAAACGACGACAGCCGCCGCGCAGGGCTTCCCGACGACAGCCGCCGCGCAGAGCTTCCCGACGGCGCTACCGGGCTCGAGCTCCGCGATGCACGTCGCCGGTATGGCCGAGGAGATCGGCAACCGGGCAGGCAAGTGGGCCGAAACGACGAGGACACGCCCAGGCGGCTCGATCGCCAAGGGCATGCAATGGATACCTGACGTGGGCAACCTCCCCGACCAGCTCGTCCAGGGCGCTTCGTACAACACGGGAAGCGGCAGCGTTGTCGTCAACGTCGCCGGGTCGGTCACCACCGAAGCCGAACTCGTCGAGAACATTCGCCAGGGGCTACTCAAGAGCCAGCAGTCCGGTAAACAGCTGGTCCTCTGATGCCACCAGCGCCGACGCTCACCGTGACGCTGCGCTACGCGGGCGGCCCAGGGTTCGGCCCGACCCTCGAGCTGGGTTCCGCGGTCGCCACCCTCGGCACAGGCGTCTTCGGCACGTCCACCAACGACCCGATCGACATCACCTCAGCGGTGCAGACCGTGACGATCCGGCGGGGCCGCACCAGGGTGCTCGACAAGTTCGAGGCAGGCCAGGCGAGTTTCACCATGATCGACACCAGCGGGGCGTTCGACATCGACGCAGGCACCGACGGCACACCGAAGCCGATGCTCCAGGTGCGAATCTCGGCGAACTACAACGGCGCAGACCGGTACCTGTTCTCGGGATTCACCCAGGAATGGGACTACCGGTGGAAAGCTGGCGTCACCGCGTCACTGATCACCGTTACCTGCGTGGATGCGTTCAGGGCGCTCACCCTGTCCGAGGTCGACTCCATAGCGGGCACCTCCGCAGGCCAGACCAGCGACGCACGCATCGACGACATCCTCGACGACATCTCCTGGCCCAACTCGGTGCGCGACCTCGACACCGGGAACACGACGCTCGTCGACGACGACGGCACGACGCGCACGGCCCTGTCGGCGATGCAGAAGGTCAACCAGGCCGAGATGGGCGGCTTCTGGATCGACACCAACGGCGACGTGCGTTTCATGTCTCGCCACAACGCAATCAAAACCGGGAAGGGCACCCCGACCGAGTTCGACGACGACGGCACGAACATCGACTACCAGGGCATCGACTTCGAGATGGACGACCAGGTGCTCATCAACTCGGCGTCGATCACGCGAGCTGGTGGAAGCGCACAGACAGCGTCGAACGCGGCGTCGATCACGGACTATTTCCTGCGGTCATACAAGAAAACCGGGATGCTAATGCAGGACGATACGCAGGCCAAAGATCACGCTTTGTCGATAGTTCAGGCCCGGAAAGATGCCGACATCAGGGTGAAAAGCATCACGCTGGACCTGTCCGAGGATGTAACGGCCCGCGTCGAGGCCGGACTGGACCTCGACTTCTTCTCACCAATCAAGGTAACGAGGACGGCTCCAGGGTCTAATCGCGTGACCCGTTCACTGGTCGTCCAGGGGGTCGAGCACCGGATTACGCCCCAAAGTTGGAGCACTACGCTAATGACGGCCGAGCCCATTGCTGACGGCTTTGTGCTCGGAACAGACAAGCTCGGGACTGGCGTCCTCGGCTACTAGGAGGAACACACCATGACCTACAAGGCCGACTGGGTGACCGGGGACATCCTCACCGCCGCTCAGCAAAACGACCTGGCGAAGCAGGCCATCTCGAGGTTCGCCGATGCGTCGGCCCGCGACGCTGCGATCACGTCGCCGACCGAGGGCCAGTTCTGCTACCTGACCGGGTCGAATGCCCTGCAGTTTTATGACGGCAGCTCTTGGACGGCTACGAGTTTGACCGCCGACATCACCGAAGTCGCAGCAGGAACGAACATCGATGTCACCTCAGGCACGGGGCCGGTGCCATCGGTCGCTGTTTCGATCGACGCCGAGCTGGCCTGTGCAGACCAGGTGGTCAGCCGCGCCCAGATGAAGGACTACGCCGAAACGGTCAACGCCCTCGGGTCAAAGTCTGCTGCGTTCAACATCGACTTCGAGGACGGCAACGTGCAAACGGTCACCATCTCTTCAGGCACGTTCAACATCGGCCTCACCAACTCGTTGGCTTCGCATTCGAACTCGGTCACGATTCTGGGAACCAACCTGGGAGCCGGGACGCCTTCGTTCGTCGCTGGGGCGCACGGCGGCGGCGGCAACGCCGTCAAGTGGGCGGGCGGTACTGCACCGACTTACACCGCCTCAGGCACCGACGTTCTCTGCTTCACGACCTTCGACGGTGGCACAACCTTCTACGGCTTCGCCGCAGGGCTGGACTTCTCCTGATGGCTCCGCTGGGGGCGGCCAAGGTCGGCCTGTTCGCCGCTGCTGGTGCTGGCGGCGCTACGGGTGCGGGCTACTTCGGCGGCGGCAACGGGCCTGTGTCCACGGTTGACAAGTTCGCGTTCCCTGCTGACAGCCGCACGACGCTGGGGACTGGCCTGTCGTCGGCCCGCGCCAGCCTCGCCGGGATGGCGAATAGTGGCACGGCTGGGTACTTCGGCGGCGGGAGCACAGGGTCGTTTGTGGACACGGTCGACAAGTTTGCGTTCTCCGACGACAGCCGAACGACGCTGGGGACTGGGTTGTCGGCGGGGGCCAGCGGCATCGCGGCTATGGCGAACTCGGGAACAGCGGGGTACTTCGGCGGCGGGTGGACAGGTGCGAACTCGTCAACGGTCGACAAGTTTGATTTCTCCGACGACAGCCGCACGACGCTGGGGACTGGCCTGTCGTCGGCCCGCAGCGGCGTCACGGCTATGGCGAACTCGGGAACAGCGGGGTACTTCGGCGGCGGGAATGCGGCGTCGTATGTGGACACGGTCGACAAGTTTGCGTTCTCCGACGACAGCCGAACGACGCTGGGAACAGGGTTATCTTCGGGCCGCACCCAAGTCGCGGGTATGGCGAATAGTGGCACGGCTGGTTATTTCGGCGGCGGGGACACGGGGTCGAATGTGGACACGGTCGACAAGTTTGCGTTCTCGGACGATTCGCGTTCGACGCTGGGGACTGGCCTGTCGTCGGCCCGCCAGCAGTTGGCGGGTATGGCGAATAGTGGCACGGCGGGTTATTTCGGCGGCGGGTACACGGGATCAAGAGTGTCCACGGTTGACAAGTTCGACTTTTCCGACGACTCGCGCACCACGTTGGCCACGGGATTGTCGGGGGTCCGTGCCGAAGTCGCCGCTATGGCGAACTGCGAGTCGCTGTAATGAACATTCACGACGCAATAGCCGAGGTGCAACAGCCCCGCTCCCGCTACCAGTTGATCCACTTCGTCATCGGCCAGCACGACACGCCCGAAATGCAGTTCTACCAGTTGTGCGTCGAGCTTCAGGACATGGGTTTCAAGTTGCGGATGGCTGAACTGAACGTCAGGAAAACTGAGATCGAGATCGCCCGCCTGCTGGAAACGGGCGACGAACTGGATGCCTTGGAGGCTGAGGAGAAGCAGGTCGGCCTCGAACAAACCCGCATCGTGATGCGAGGAGCTGAACGCGAGCTCGCGATCCTGACGGACCTGTTCGACGAGTCTCAGAAGTTCACCCGTGACGAGATCGAACACGCGCAACCTGAGTATTGGCAGAAGCGCCTCACCCGCCAGACCAACCTCCAGATCATGGCCGGCGGCGTCCAATGGGCGCAGCTCGACTCGCTTCGCCAGGCCGGGCTCCTCGAGGAGCTCATCGCCGAGCGTGAACGGCAAACCAGCAACGGCCACCAGGAGCTCACCCCATGACATACCTCAAGTGGAAACTCTCCGACGACGGCACCTGGGGGACTGGCCCTGAAGAAACCATCGCCGACCGCGGCGGCCGCGCCGAAGCCTCCTGGGCCGTCGATGATGACGGCTACCGAATCGGCTATCTCGCCTCACCCGCGAACCTCGACGACCTCGAGGTCTGGGACGTGACAACGCAGACCGAAGCCGACGCGCTCACCTTTTGCCAGGCCCTCTACGCGGCAGCTGAGGTGTTACCTGACGGCCGCATCTCAGGGCCACCACCACCAGATGTCGCGGAGTGACGACCTCGAGCTCCTCGAGGGCTACCGGGACGACGGCAACGAGAACGTCGCCGACCTCGACCCGTTGCTCGTCTGGCGGCTCGCGTCGGCGTACCGCACCAGCGACCTGCTCGCCGAGAAGCTCACAATCGAATCAGGCGTCAGAACCGTCCAGGAACAGACCTACCTGCATGACCGGTATCGGCACCACGGCGGCGTGTTGGCCGCTGATCCGGCGCGCATCATCGGCACCGGCTCCGGCGGCACCTGGAAAGGCTCCTACCACATGGCCCAGGCGTCGGGCCTCGGCTATGCCGTCGATCTCACGCACCACGGCCTGGCCTCCTGGTCCGACATCACCAAGGTGCTCAAAGGCTGGGGATTGCATCGAACGGTCGACGGGGAGCCCTGGCACTACCAGGCACAGACCGTCGACGGTCCCCTCGAGGGGCCGTTCCCAGAATGGTGGAAAGGCGAGCCGGCCGTGAAAGACGACACCGTCGATTGGCTTCGCACCGTGGAGGCGATCCTCCACGCCGGTGACCAGGTGGCCGCCAACCCTGTCCGCAAGGGCAGCCGCGGCGACGAGGTCGCCATCATCCAGGCGCACCTCACGCTCGCCGGGTTTCCCCTCGGGACGGTCGACGGCGTCGCCGGTAAACGAACCGACAAGGCGGTCGAGGACTACCAGGCGCTGAACGCGCTCACCATCGACGGCATCGTCGGAATCAACACCTGGAACAAGTTGTGGAGGACAACATGAGAGACATTCTGGTCAGGGCCGGCAAGACCTGGCTGCAGACGTTCGTCGGCCTGCTGGTCGCATCGTGGGCTAGTCGCAACATCAACATCGAGACACTCGACCCGCTCCAGGAGCTCTCCACCATCGCCGGGTTCGCGTTCGCGTCCATCCCGGCCGCGGTGAGCGTCCTACAGAACAGCGTGAAGCTCACACAAAATGCCTGAACTGGTCGCCTCGATCGGCATCATTGCAGCGGCGACCATCTCGGCCATCTCCGCTGTCCTGGTCGCACGCCTGCGCCTCGACTACCGCAACCAGAACGGCACCCAGGCCGTCCAGGTCGACCTCCTCCGCGAGATCAACCGCCGCACGACACGCATCGAGGACCGCGTGAACGACCATGCCGAGCGCATCGCCACCATCGAGGGCCGACAGGACTCCCGACCGTGTGAAAAATGATCTCCCCAGCAGATGGCTTCGCAGCTGGTAACGATCTCCCCAGCAGATAGGCGCAATAGTGGAACGAGCTACAAAGCTCATCGCCGCCGTTGCAGCGTTGGCGGTTGCGTTGGGCGGCCTCGCGGCAGCGTTCGGCTTCGGCAGCGAACCCTCGCCGACCGGCACCCTCATCATCCTCGACAGCCCTGATGCCTACCGGGCGTTCCTCGAGTCGCACCCCGGGTGATCGCTGACTACGTCGAGCACCGGTTCATCGCTTCACGCATTTCGGCGGTGGGGCGTCCCCTGACGTAGATCGACGTGGTTCGAATGTTCGCGTGGCCGAGCAGCTGCTGCGTCATGAACAAGTCGTTCGTTTCCATCCACAGCCTCGTCGCTGCGGTATGGCGCAGGGCGTGGAGGTTGACTCCTGGGCGGTAGATCCCTGCCCGCTTCATCAGGAGTCGGGATCGTTCGCTGATCGTCGCGGGCTTCAGCCCACGCCCCGAGGTGGCCGATATGAGTAGCGGCCCCGGTGACATGCCGCGCTCGTCCAGGTAACGCTCGATCCGCACCTGCGTTGCCTTCGTCAGCGGCGTCCAGCGTTGCTTGCCGCCCTTGCCGTTGACGAACAGGACCTGGCCGTCGAGGTCGATGTCGGCCAGCTCGAGGTGCGCCATCTCCGAGCGGCGCAACCCTTCGCAGATGCCGAGCGACACGATCACCTCGTCGCGGGCGTTGCATACGGCGAGGAGCTTGCCGACGTCGAGGTCCCGTAGTGGCCTCGGAACCGGTGTCGGCACCGCCGGGGCCACCAGGTCGACATCGACGCCGTACCAGGCGAGCATTCCTCGCACCACCGACCACCTGGAGCGCCGATAGTTGGCCGACAGGCCCACGCCGGTGATCCACTTCTGCACCGCCTCGGATGTCACCTCGACGCCGGTAAACGCCCGCTCGAACTGGATCAGGCAGCGCCTGAACCCGTAGGCCGATCCCTCATTCCACGCGCCCGACGCGACCTTGTGCTCGACGTAACGGTCGACCCGGCCCCCGCTCCAGATCACGCTCGGGAGTATGGCATCCCCGGACCGACTTGACAGGTGCGGTATCTTCCAATCGGTGCGGTCATCCAGTTCCACCTAACGGCCTCCTACGTCGTCCCCTGACGGCAACGGAATCGCTGCGAAGTGGAGCGTAGGGGAGCACCACCACATAGGACAAGACCGTGGGGGTCACAATGGACATCGTCCGAGTTGCCGAGAAACTCAAAGCGTTTCGAGAGGCGCACCCGCCGACCGAATACGCAATTTTGCAGGATTTCGCCGAAGACGTGGTCGGCTCCACGTCCAGGGTGACCGGCCATTGCCGCATCGTCGCCGTCGACACGGGCGCGGTGCTCGCCGAGGCGTACGGCACCAGGGCTCTTCGTGAGCCCGTACCAGGCGCACAGGGCCACAGGGACACACGCGACCCGGACAGGGCCATGACACAGGCCCTGGGGAGGGCTCTGGGGCTGTTCGGCTACGCCGATGCGAACGGCATCGAGGGCGACACCGACGAAGCCGACACGACGGGCATTGAGCGGGCAGCTCCACCGCCGCACCCGCCGCACCCGTCGAACCCGGCGACCCTCGCCAGGGAGAAACTCCGCGCAGCACCCGCACCGATGATGGAATCGGCGGGCCTCAAGGGGGTGCTCAACGACCTCGACGAGCCCGACCGAAAAAAAGTGAAAGCCGCCCTGGAGGCGGCGGGTCTGCCGACCACCCTGCCGGACCAGATGACACCGCAGATGTTCGACGAGGTCGAGGCCCTGGTCGACAACCTCGTGGGCGCATCGTGAACGCACCTCGGGCAGTCGCCCGCAGAACAGACCCGGACACGTCCAGGGAGGCCGCTGACAGCCTCGGCGACCTCACCGACCTACAGATCAGGGTGCTCAACCTGCTCGACGAGGTCGGGGCCGCCACAGACGAAGCCCTGGTGGATGCCTACGAGGCCCGTTTCGGCCAGGTCAGCCCGAGCACCGTGCGAACGCGTCGCCGCGAGCTGCAGGACGCCGGAGCGGTCGAGGTTGTCGCCTACGGACAGACGAAGGGAGGTCACCGTTGCCAGGTGTACCGGGCAAGAGCGTCGACGCCCTCTCTGGGGTTGTAACTGAGGCGCAATGGCAAACAACGGTGGTAGAAGCCGCGGAGCTGTTCGGCTGGTGGGTGTTTCACGATCACGACAGCCGAAGAAACCAGGCGGGTTTCCCAGATCTGTGCCTGATCCGGCCTCCACGCGTCCTGTTCCTCGAGCTGAAGCGGGAGACGGGGAAGTTGACGAGGGCCCAGAGCGAGGTGCTCGGAATGTTGGCCGAGTGCCCAGGGGTCGAAACAAGAGTCGCACGGCCGTCAAACTGGTCGTCTCTGTGTGGGTGGCTGTCATGACGCTGTCATGCACAACCGAGGCGGTCGGCCCGTCCATAGCCGAACCGTTGCCACCTCGGGAGGGGCCGGTGGGGTGCGTTGAGCCGCCGCCGCAGGCATCGGGGCCATCGGCGAGCGCGTCAGCGCCTGTTCATACCCCGCTGGTCCTTCCGACTCGGCCGAACCGGGGGGTCACCGTGATATCACCGCCCACAACGACTACCTCTGAGCGGCCTCTGGTGCTCGACGAAGAAGTCACACCGGGACCGACCGAGATAGAGCTGATGCCGGTCGAATACGTCCTGGACTGGAGGCCCGAGGTGTCGGTGTGGTTCCGCGCCGCCGACGTGGACCGGGTGCTGCACATAATCGCCTGCGAGAGCTCCGGGAGGTGGAACGCGGCCTCGAAGCGCCCCGCGAACAACGGCATGCACGCCCAGGGCCTCATGCAGCACCTCGACGGGTACTGGCCCTCGAGGGCGAAACGTGCAGCTGCCGCCGGTTACACGAACCACGGGGACATCTGGTCGCCATCAGACCAGATCGCCGTTTCGGCGTGGCTGGCGTACAACACGCCGCAGGGCTTCGGGCACTGGGTGTGCGACAAGGGGGAAATATGACAACCGACGACAATATTCACCGTCTGACGAGGATGCCGAGGTCGATTCAGGAGATGTTCCCGGCGGCCTCGGTTTGCGCCGTCCTGGGCTCCGACACTCACGGCCAGGAGCGCCATCCCGGTGAGGGCGATGCGTGGATCGTCGCGAATGCCGACGGTGTGCGCCTGGCGGTCACCGGTCGAGGTCAGTTCATCCAGCTGGACGAAAGAAGCGCCAATCGGCTCATTTCGGCCCTCACCGAGGCCCTGGACATGCACAAGCTACGGGGTGGACCAGATGTGGGCTAGTTCACATATGGGCCACGAAGGCCGTGCCATAAATCGTCTAATCATTTATGGCACGCCGACCTGGAGTGGATCATGAGCCTGCAGGCAATGGGGTGGGTGATCTCAGAGTCGCCGTATCGCGGTTCGGCGTTCCTGGTGCATCTGATGATCGCCGACGTGGTCAACGACCAGCACGACTTCGAGTTCTGGATGTCCAACGACCGCCTCGCCAAGAAGGCCCGCATAAGCCGCCAGACGGCGAACCGCTCGGTGCGCCGCATGGTCGACGACGGCTTCCTGGTACCTGTCGCAACGGAACGCTCCGGGAACGTCCGCTACCGCTTCCACATGCCGTCCACAGGGGCCTGTGAACAACCCAAACAGGTGTCTCAGGATGCGACAGCAGGTGTCTCAGAATCCGACACAAAACAGAAGAGAACCCAAAGAGAACTCAAGAATGAAGGTGTAACAAATGGCGACACCTGCGAACGCATCCTCACGTCAGCCGAAAACGCCCGCGAAGCCCGAAAGGCCCGAACCAGATGACGACATACGACCAGGACTACCTCGACCACTTCGCCCACTTCATCGGAGAGCTCAACAAACAACTCGAGGTGCCGGTGCTCGAATCCGTCGAAGCCTTCGAGAACATGGCCGACAACCGACACGTCGCCCAAATGAACTGCGTCCTACCAGCACCGCTC
>Ga0208433_1000808_pt1 | contig 12394 bp, 7 predicted proteins | sample 3_EtaG_FD_184075 | JGI IMG/M metagenome (GOLD analysis project Ga0208433, IMG submission 184075) | Marine viral communities from the Subarctic Pacific Ocean - 3_ETSP_OMZ_AT15126 metaG (SPAdes) (version 2) | ecosystem: Environmental > Aquatic > Marine > Oceanic | place: Pacific Ocean | collected...
GGGGGTCTAAATAGAGGAAGGCTTTGGGGTGGTTTAGAATGGCATCCTCGAAGTCTGCATAATCGACTCGGAAGTTTTCCGGCTTAAAATCCCGAAGGCGCTGAACTGAACTATCTGTGAATCGTGCGGTTGCAGCTTTCTCTGACCAACCCCCGCTAAACGTTGCGCCCGAGAAGCTCGATCTATTGATGGCATAGAACTTGGCAGCGCGTTCATAGCTGAACATGAATGAATCAGTCTTAAGGTCCTCTCTAAAACTCTGAAATGACTCTTTGGAGCATCCGACAACACTGTTGCCGTTGCGATCAACGAAAGTTTCACGGAGGCTTTCTACCTCGTCAGCCAAGCGCTCACTGTCGCCACATAAGGCATTCCAAAACCAAACAAGCTGTTTCATCTTGTCGTAGCCAAATACCTTGATGCCCTTGTTGGCTAGTGCCATCTCGACGGAGCCACCTCCGAAAAACGGAGAGCACACCCGCTCAACATCATCTGGAATCAGCGGCAAAATGTGCTTAACTGCTCGTGTTTTGCCGCCGGGATATCGTAACGGTGTTTTCATTAATATAAAAGGGGGCAGACTATTTATTCCCGGTCTGCCGGCGGTTTCCACAAACTAAAGCCTAGTTATCCTAGGACATCAATTCCTCAAACGCCTTGTCAACATCATTCGTCGGCTTGGCGGAGTATTTTGTAGTCTCTTTGGAACGGCTCTCGGCAGAACCATCGCCGGAGAGTTGTTCATCTAGAATCGCGCCTACTTGATCGCTTGTCAGGCGTTCGAATAGGGTTTCGAACTCCGGGACACGATCCAGGAGGGCAGGGATGGATTCCGTGTCAGCGAGCAGGGGGGATGTGTTTCGGCGCATCTTCAGACTCGTTTGTGGATAAGCACCAGGCTTATTAGGCTTGGTGTATGTGAGGGTGATATCGGTTCCTTCGTCGGAATCGGTAATATCACCATACTCTGGGTCGAGGATATAGCCCAGAAGAAGTTCATAAGCCTTCTTTCCGTATCCATAGACCTTGACGCCTTCGTCTTCACGACCGCGGACTACCACAGGCGAGAAATAACGTTGACGCACGAAAAGTGACTTTGCAAGATTCTTGCTGTCCTCGTCGTTGTTGGAGGTCCCTTCGCGCCATAAAGCGGAAGCGAACTCGCAGATGGGGCATGCTTCGCCGTAATTACGTTTCGGGCAAAGAACACCACCACGATGTTCGCCCACATTATAGTGGAAAGACATCTCCTTGAGGGGGTCCCCGTCGTTTGTTGGAACGATACGAATGTCCGTATCGCCCTCGTCCGGTTTAAACCAGACTGATGGAGTGTTATCTCCGTTTCCTTCTCCTCGAAGGGATGCAAGCTTACGCCGCATCAGTTCCATATCAATACCCATTTTTTCTCCTTTGTGTTGAATGAGTTAGCAACAAGCGTTCCTTATTGCCTTATTATGACACACTTGACGTAGCTTGTCAAGCGTATTTTTGCACTACGTTAGTAAGGGCAACGCAGAACCCAAAATCATCAAATTCAGTTTCATAAATCGCATACGAAATTTTTCGGAAAGCGTTCCTTGGTTTTTGCTTGAGCAAATCGACCAACTTTTTGTGAAGCGTTCCATCGTTCTCCAACTTATCCCTGTTTATACACATATAATAACATACATCGCGGTCCATGTCAAGTGGAAAAAGCCATTTTTCTTCTAAATTCTTCATATTAAGTAAACCGATGGTTCTAATTCGACAAATATCAAGGGGCCGCGAGACCATTCCGATTTCCGGCTCATTGTGCTCAAAGAAGTTTAGATAATGAACAGTTGAGAAAATAGTGTGATTAAGCGTGGCGTAATACTTCTTAATAGGGACGTTTCCGAGATGGTTTTCGAGCAATTCGTTGCTAATCAGTGTTGCTGACTTCAAGAGCCCCGATCGTGCATATTCCTGGATCACGCTGAATACCACTTTATCTACTAACTTCGGCATGCCCGTGAGAAGCTCTCCATCAGGCTTGATGTAAAATAACTCTACCTCGGCGTGTTTAAGCTGCTCTATAACTCCGAGCGCATAATTAGAACTCATTGACGAGCCCACGACAAAGAATTGCACTCGTCCCTTGATTTCACTAAAAAACTTTTTAAGATTTGGGATATTTTGCTCGTATTCTTCCGCTTCTTCGTGGCGCTTCAATCTAAATTTATATTTAGAGGTGCGCTCGACTGAACTATTAAGCTGATAGACTTTATAATTGTCGACTGCTTTGAAATTCTCTACTATTTTGGAAGCGGCGTTACCCAGTCCAACTACAATCATAGATCCAACTCTTTCAGTTCGAAATAATCCGTACCAGCCTTTATTGAACTAAGGAAGCCATCTTCAAATGTTTCCTTAATTTCCATTATAATATCTCTGTCTTCATTGTTAAAGTCTATCACAATTTCATCATGAAGTATATGAGAAACAAAAGATTTTCTCTCTTCTAGCATTTTGTCTATAATAACCGCCTTGGAAAGAACGCGATCTGACGTTGAACTCTGAATCAGGTAATTGAGCGCCCTAAAGTCGTCCACCGCTATTTTGCGGTCATATGGCGTAGTAACAAACTCTCCATCATACCGGGCCTCGAGGATTTTTACTTTATTGTAGATTTCATTAAGTTCCGGGTGATCTATTGAGTTGTAGAGCCAACTAAAGAACTCAACTTTGGCCTCATCCCGAGTCAAAGTGTTGGCAAACACATTCTTAGCATTCCAGTCGTGAATGTCGTAGTCGGGCTGTTCCTCGCCAGATAACTCCAAAAACATACGCACTTCAGCGCCATTATAATCTAATGCCACAAAAAGGTCGTTCTTTGGCTTCAGGAGCTTCCTAAACTCTTTCTTAACTGTTAGTATGGGGAACGAGCCGGGACGGGTTGTGAGGCGCCCTGTGACGGTACCAAACAGGTTGTAGTCAATGTAGGCATAGTTCTTGACCAGTTCTTGCGCTTTATTGCGCTCTATAGTCGAAAGCATCAAATGACGGCAACCATCGGTACTCAAATTGAGCCTATTGTACCTTATCTTATAGAGAAGTTTTTCGACGTCGCACAGGTGCTGGTAGTTCTTTGGTTTTTCGTAAGAATCAAAAACGTGTTCTGTGATTTGTGTTTTAATCTCGCAAAAGCGTTTTAAGAAGTCATGAGGGACGAGATCGAAAATGCAATGATCATTTAGATTGACTTTTGCGATTTTGAATGTCTTCATATATGCGCGTAATCTGCGCTCGGTAGCGGATAGCTCCTCTGAATGCTCTTCAGAGCAGCATTGGGCCAATGTTGCGCCGTTGGCGTATAGCCACGCATATTCTACATCGGTGTCAACAGCCGAGCCTGTGTAACGCCAAGTGTGGGTCAAATCAGCCGGAAAATTGTCAAAATGTAGTTGCCCGTCCACATACACCCCAATACATTCGGATTTATCATCAATCGATTGAAAGTACATTTTAAACCAAAATGTCTTGTTCGTCTTCGGGAAGAAGATCTTCAGGAATGAGAGTCCCTCCCTGTTCTGATTTTTCCTTGGCTGCTATGTCTGCATAGCGATAGTTTGAAGGATTTGTGGGGTTTTCTGTTCTCATAATTTCCATCTCTTCGCGAAGTTCATTAGCTCTTTTAATATAACTGACTGATCCAACTTTGTCAAACTCTTTATTTATAATTCCTTCCAAATAGACTGTCAGGACCGCCATTCCGCCGCCTGCCTCAACGAGTGACACCACTTCTGCGGCTATTTCGTCCATCTCGGGCTGTGTGAGTTCTGGTTTTTCTTCAAAAAGTCGTAAGTATGTATAAAACTGAAATATTTTCTTTCCACTGAACGTTCTTGTTAGTTCGCGTGCGCTGCGATAGTGCTTTGGATAAATCTTTTTTACATGAATTTTACCATTGCCGCAATTCTCAAGCTCATCATAAAAAGGAAACTTACATGCACTATATAGAGCTAATAGCATATCAGTAAACTTTCTGATATCTAAAAAATTCGGGTTATTGTACGCTTTCCTGAAAAGGGAGTCTGTCCCATAATAACCATATCTTTCTGCAATTTCTTTCATAGAGTCTGATTCCAAATCTGCCACAATTCTCCAAGGTATATTCAAGTCTACCATAAAACCATACGAATTGCAAGTGCTAACATAAAAATCCCAATTCTTGCTTTGAAGAAATTGTTTTGCTTTCTCTTCGTCATTGTTATACTTCAAATCGGCTATCTCGATAGCAAGACCGGTTGACATGATGGAACAATCCGTGCTTTTAACAAACCCGGGATATGTAAATCTGGTTGTCTTGCAAGTATATTGTAAAACTGGTGTCAATAAATCAAGAAATTCCTCAAAATTTGAAAAGTACATTTTTTGAGATTTAAAAAGCTTGGCAATCTGGGCTATATATTCCTCTTGGTGGTCCGAATATAGCTTTCTAGGTGAGATGTAGGATTTATATACGACTAATTTGCTTAAATACGGATCGTTCGTTGCGATTTGCGACATAACTGCTTTTTTCTCAAACTGTCGAGACATGTCGTTAAAAATGTCTGCCACAAAATTAAGGGCCCTAGAGGTCTCTTCTGGGCGGAAGGGGTTTTTCAGAAACTTAAGTGTGCCTTCTTTCAAGACAATCGGCTGCATAGATCTGCCCACTCGCCCATAGAGAGCCTTTTCTCCGTAACTAAAGTTAATTACGTTTTGTGGCGATTTGTCGGTGGCGTACGCCCAGTAATACAATCTTTTTTGAAAAAGGTCTTTAGCCGACTCTTTGTTGTTTGGTGCAAAATATTTAGACATGTCTCTCTCCTACCACGGCGTCAACCCATCCCATCTAAGGTCGAACAACCTATCCTCCGGCTCAACGACATCGGCCGCTTGTTCGCGCTCCGTGGCATAGCTCTCGCAGAGAGTATTTAGCAAATCATTAGTGCCGGTATTAGAATCACGTAGAGACTGACATGCTGATTCTGCCGCGGCTGCTTCGATCTGGTTGACCCACTTGGCTGTAATCTTTGTATTTGCTTTACCGGCTGAAAATTCATGTTCGGATCTAATAATCATATAATAGCCGCCGATACCCAGTTCGGTCATTGCAATCTTATCAACATTGTACCCCGGATCAAACCCCGCCGGATCGACGTAGATATAAGTGCCCGGATAGGTATTAATATTAGCGAAACTCTCAATCTCAACATCGTAAACCACTCTGAGTTGGCGCAACCCATCATAACCATCTTGCTCAAAACGAACCTCTGCCAACCCCCTTGTCTGCGTTTTAGAAAGAGAGATGGTCTTGATCAACCCCTTGTCGCGCCCTAATAAATAATGAAAGATTCCCCGAGACTCATCGCCCACCTCTGTGATACCACCGGCGGTGTTGAGAGTGTCCTTCCTTCTCCCTCTCATCTTTTCGATTGGTTGTACTTGTCCTGCAAAATAAACAAAATAATTAAACTCATGATCTGGGTCTATCGCTTTTCTGGCGCCGGGAGGTCCCGATAAATATAAAACTGGAGATTGCGCTGTTCCTAACTCGTTAATATTTGCTCTATGCCGCAGGGTGTGGTCCATTTGATACTGGATCTGGTCATCTCCGCGAGCGGTGTCGCTACCCCTGCCCCTCATCAGAATCGAATTTCGAGTACCCTTATCTGCAATTTTAATTGAAAGAGGGTCATGCTTTTTGTTGGGGGACCAACTAGTCAAAGATGCCTGCTGGGCTCGGATTTTTGTTTTCATGTTTCTGAAACATTCTCTGCTATTCAAGAAATCTCGAACAAATTCATTCATAAGATCGTTCAAAAATTTAGTGAGCGAGTAAAATACTTCTTCTTTTTTGAGCATCTTCTCGGTCATATATTCGACAAAATATTTCACCGAAATTGGGATGTCGCCAAGGGTTGCATTTGTCAATGCGCGCGCGCGATTAGAGGGGTGATTTACAAATTCAACTGGGCCCAAAACAACTCTCAATCTTTTAAAATTTTTGGCTGCATTTTTAAATTGTTGCTCGGCCTCTCTCAAACCTTCCATTGGGACCGTGTATGGGTCGGTGGGATCTGCGGGGAGCCGTAGTGTACTCGCGTTGGTGTTGATGGTAAGCTTATCCGGTCCAGTTGACAATTCTTCTAATTCGGCGCCTATATTCTCTAAAATTAAATCAACCAGCTGGCTCAAATAAAAATAAGATATAGTAACAGTTTCGCCATCACCAGCTATCAAAGCTGCAGCAACTGCGTCTTTTGCGGGAGCGTCCGCGGCATCATCAGCGGTGGCTTGGGCTTCATATGCCGCGAGTGCAGCCTGGATCCGGGTGGTTAACTCCGATGGGTCGACGGCTGTTCCGGTTCGGGCCACTGCCGCCTGGACTGCATCGGTCGCGTTGGGACTATTATTGGCTATATATTCCCTCAATTTAGTCTTCTCTATCATAATAAAGTTGATTTCATTGCGAGCAATAAGTCCACTCACGAGGTGCTGAAGGGCTTGGGATGAATATTTCACCACTCTTGCTTTAAAATCTTCTTTTACTTCTGCGGCGGTGTTGGTGCCGTCTTCGGTTTGCCCGCATTTCTTCGCTATGTCTTCAAGTACTATGGCCCTCTTGATCCTTTCAATCGTCACCGGGACTTCCGCCCCGGTGGCCGTTTTTGCGCCGGCAAAGATATTGAAATTTTTATTATCAAAAAACTCTTCTATATACGCCAAATAATTGATGTTCATCACCACTTGTCCGGTTTCATCGAAATCAAAATTATGCACTGTCGGAGTAAGATTGAGCGTAACATAACTTGATTGTATGGCTTTTATCAGCGCTGGTGGCAACTGTGCGGCGGTACCGGGAATTGCAGCCCAGCCCACCTCGGCTCTCAATCTAAAGTTTAAATCTGCAAGGTTTTCGTTTTGGCGCCGGAGATCAATGCAAGGGGGTTCGCCGGGGGTGTCTTCGAAGGCAAACCCTTCTGAACGTCCAGTTTTGAGAGCCAAGTCCGCATATTTAAATTGTACCATCCCGCGGTGGAGGCTATCATCTAGGCGCTTTGCGGTACCGAGACGATCTTGCATAAGCTCTCTGAAGGTGGAGGCGTGGATCTTAAGGTTTGCTTTAATGCTCTTTTTAATAGCAAACGGGTTGCTCCCTTCATAAGAAAAGTTAAAACTCTTAATTCCCACGCCGGCGCCGCGGGAACCGCCACTGCCGCGGGATGAGGCTGGTTCGGTAAAATTAGCTAAATCGGTACCAGAAAAATGCGAATCAAACTTCATCTCCACTTGGTAATCATCATCTCCGCCGGTGTCGTCATAAACCACCTTAAAGAGCCTTATTGAAGGCTGTAAGAGAGACAAATAGTGGTTGTCGATATTGATAAGCTCTTTAAGGTGAGGATTAAGGGTCATTTTATTTAAAAACCCATAAGGATCACCTTCGACCAAAAGACAAGCATTGTTCTCTTTCTTCATGTGGTCGACAGGGGTGTAGGTGGCCTCGGGAAAGCCGAGCGCTTGAGCATAAGGAAGCCGCTTTCCGCCGGCTCGTGGGGGAACAAAAGAATCGTAATCCTTCTTTTGTTTGAGAAAGATATCGATATAATTCAAAAGAAAGCACTGTTCTTTAAACAAAATATTTCTGTTATCTGCTATGTCTTCCACTATGGCAGCATCTTGCGCTGCATTCTCACCGGTAAAGTCTTCTACGAGCCGGTCGACTGTAGCTATGATCGCTTGCGCAGAGATCCGCGCGCGGGCGCCGGCAGGGGCGGTGATGCGCGGCGATGCGAGGAGGCCGCGCATAGTTTGATCATTTGCCGCATTCTTTACGATGGCTTCCAATTGGCACTTGACGCTCGCTTCAAGCACGTTGAAGATCTCGGTGATACCGGTTTTGATCCGCTGAAGGTCCGCGGCGAATGATGCATCGATCGCCTCAAACTGACTGATTGCTGTACCGAGGGATCGATCGATCAGTCTTTTAGTAGAGAGCGAAAGTCCTCGCGCATTGGCTGCGGCCTCGATGTCCGTGTCGGAATTCGACGCGAGCGTTCTGATCTGGGTGGAGGCGCCTGGGGATAAAAGCAGCGACAAATCCATCAAGTTCTGTTGGTACCTTTCCGGAAGGGTACCTGCTTCGTATTCCTCATATGTAGGAGAGTTTTTTAGAAAGTCCCAGGACCGCGTGAGTGCGGACATTATACTTGCCAAAACGGTTGCCCAGCCAGCTGGGTATCCGTAAGTTACGGCATCAGCCGGCGGGTCGCCTGATGTTGGCCATGTGCCGGTGCGCTTCGTGGGCTTTGAGCGCCTATCGTGACTTCCGAAATATTCTAGAGCTAGATTTAGTGGCCCGCGGGCGTCACCGGTGACAGTTACTACTGGATAGTTTGGCCATGGGATCTTGGACCGGTCATCTTCGGAGAGGTCCACATATTGCCCATGTAGCTGATTTGTGGCGGTATTGAGGTCCCCAACGGTTGGTGTGTTGGCAGAGGGGTACGTCGCGGGCTTCCATTGGTACAAAACATCCCCTTCAGCGATGGGCAATTCAGATGTTGTGTACCGTGGGCGGCTCCCGGGCGGAAAGTTGTCCGCGGAGTAAGTGGATTGAAAATTTGTCCCAAGTTTGGCGGTGAGGAGGCTGTCGAGGTCAAGTATCTTTGTCGGAAGGTCGCTTTTAGCGGCAGTTGCGTTCTGCAGACACTCTTGGAGTTCGACGCCGGCTGCGGAGTATTGCGCCATCAGTGTCTCGCCAGAAGCGGCGAGATCCGTTGCCCATTGAGTGCTGTCGCCGCCGCTAGCGAATGCAGCTTTGAGTTCGGTGGACCGGACGCCCCCGATGGCGGTATAGGCTTCTTCCGGGGCGATCTCACCGGTCATAATCTTGTATCGATAGTTTACCAGGAAGGCTGCCCGATCGGCGGACGCTGCCAAGACGCCGTATCCGAAACTCGGCGCGCGCGGTGTGCCTCCGTTGGACGAGGCATAAACCGTGTTGTACCAGTCCTCCGCTTTGGCGGCATCTATCTGGCTCGAGCGACCACTGGACGCGAAGTCGTCCGTAGAGATAATCTCCTCTACTATGTCGCGTTGGGCGTCAGTATACGTTTGCTGCCCCTCGGCGCCGCCGCGGGCAGCTGCAGCGGCTGCTTGCTCGTAATCAGTAGGCATCTCTAATAAGCCCTCAAGATCACTAATGCTTCCTCAAGATCTAATGGGATAGCGAGCATATGCCCCTTCCGAACGGTCACCTCTGTAGGATAGCCATTATACCAAGCAATTACCCACCAATATTCGGGCTGTCCGTAGTATTGGGCGGCTAGCTTATAGAATCTGTCCCCAAATGTCCACATGTGCTGGGCAGTTTTAATAGTTGCGCGCTCTGCGGCGGATGGGTTATGCATAACAGGTGTTCCATAATGCACTATATTTGTTTTAACCTGGCGGTTCTTTCTTAAAAACTCGTAGAATTCGATGTTGTTGTTTATAATTGGTGTAAATTTATATCTTGGCATTTTTTAGGTCCTATTCCCCGAGAAGTTCTGCGACCAGGCTGTTGTGCGCTTCGGTTTGCGTGGTTAGGGCATCCATCGCCGCGGTGTGGTCTTCGAGGTTATAGTCCCTGAACCCGCCCGCCATGGCGCCGGCCTTGGCTTCGGCGGTTTGCCGGGCTGCTTCTGATGCCTTGAGGGCATCACGATCAACATCGATGCGGGTTTGTCTCATCCATACTTGATTTGCCAAGGCGCGTTGTTGGGGAGACAGGCGGTCCGCATCTTCTTGGGCTTTTACATAATAAGGGAAAGCGGCCGCGTCACTATTGGCGCCTACTGCACCCCCACCAAATGTCCAACTGTCGCCCTCTTTTGTCCAACCCAGCATGTGTTCGTGAACAACCGAAAAGTCCATTTGTACCTCGATAGCTTTAGGGACGATGTTATTGGTGGTGTGGCCACCGGCAAAACCGGTTTTGCCGGGGGTGCCTAATTCAAACGCCCCCACCTCTGGGTTCTCCATATTATGAGTAACACTCACATTCTTAATGATGCCGAGAAGACCGGTGGGGAGGGCGGCGGTAGTTGCGTGTTGGCGTAACTCGGTAAGGTTTTTGGGCACAGCAGCTTTTCGAATCATGTTCGACATTTGAAGGCGAATAAGCGGTGATTGATTGATTGTTTGAGCGCTGTTTTTTTCTGTATACGTAGGATAAAGCATCTGGAGAAATCTTTGCAATCTGACTAGATTTTCGATTGCTTCACCCTCTGTGGCTGCAACAATTTTCCAGGCTAATGAGATATTACGAGATGTCTGTTTAAACATGTGAATTGGATCGGCGCGACCATAAACTGACTCACTACTCCAATCACTATTGTAGGATTCGTTAAAAGCCATCAAAAATGCCTTAAATCTGACGCCAGTACCTGTAGGTACATGAACCAAGTTGATTGTGAGTCCTCGATTGGCAAGAGCATCAGTTCCATCAACATAATAATTAGGGTTGCCGGCTTTCTTACCCGATAGACTTCCGTGGTTTTCGCGGTCCTCTTCAGATAGGGTACTAAAAGCGTAATCATCTGGAACCATCTCTACTTCGTGCTTATTATTTCTCCCCACATCGAAGGCGGTGGCTTGACTGTCTTTAAAAAATGCCATTTATTTATTTCCTTTTATTGCGAATTCGAGTAACGAACTCCGTCGGCGAGCGGGCCCGCTTGCCCTGAAGCTTGTGCGTTCGCGGTTTGTCCGCGATCAGCGCGACCGATGTTAATTACTTCGTTCTTAAACATATCATTGTTAAATTTGATGTTCACTGTGTGTTCCATAGATCCTGCGGCGCCTGTGCCGGCCGCTCTTGAAGTCGCAGCGGCGGGTAATCCGCCGGCTGAAACCAGGGCACGTGCGGCAGTAGCTGCTACCGCTGTACTCTGCATTGTCATAGTGAGTGCTAATGCCTTTTTGGTTGGGACATCATCCATTGCTTTAGCAACGCCCTTAATTGCTCTCGTTAGTGCGTTTATTTCGCCTATCGATGTGCTAGCTAGGCTTTCGGTGAAAGTAGCAATTGCCTCGAGATCTCTGGTGGCTATCCATGCGAGAGCCAGTCCGACCGCGATCAGACCAGCAGCAAACAAGCCTAGGGCGCCGGCTGTTATTGGAAGGTAGTAGGCCGCTATAGCGAGAACCCCGAAGAAGACGGCTAGCCCAGCCATCTTCGGGAAGGATATTGAATCGAATATCTTGGCTATACCGTCGCCTGCCAAGCCCAACGCCGCCGCAAAAAGGGCAGCACTGCCAAGAATGAGTGCGATACCAGCGCCGGCATATAGCAATGCTGTACCAAACGCCATCATTCCACCAGTTGCCGGGACGGTTGACGCAGCGAGGGCTGCCTGTGCAGTGGCAAGAGCCGTTTTCTCGACAGTAAGGGCAGCTTCGGCTGCTATCAAGCCTGTAGCAGCGGTTATCTGTGCCGCGGTCAGCGCGGTTTGGCCTGACATCTGAGCCATTATTGCTGTGTTTTGAGCGATTAGTGCTGTGTTTTGGCCCATCTCTATGGCAGTCTGCGCCGCAATTGCGGTTTTTTTAGCTAGTTGGATGCCTCGCGCCACGTTCAGCCCAATCATGATTAGCTTGAAGGCTGCATATGCTTTTATAGCAGATTGTACTATGTGTCCATTTTGAAGGAAATATTTGGTGATTTTACTAAGAGTCTCAGCGAATCCGACCAAGCCTTCGGCGTTGTCTTGAATAATTGCTTTAAACGCCTCCATGACACTCATGGATGCTTGGGCTCTCTCTTGCATCTCAACGTAATCTTCAGCGGTTCGATTAGAAGAGTCTCCCAGCATATCCATATTTCCGGACATCATCAGCGCCAAATCGCCAACATCGCTCAACCCCAAAGAGTCTGCATAGAACTTCCTTTGATAATATGACATATCATCGAAGGAGAGACCTGCGTTCTCTAATGACTCTCTGATCATCTCAAAACGTTCGGCAGGATCGGTGGCCATCATCATGTCCATGGCATTTACAAAGTTTCCACCTAATGCAGCATTAAGCTTGCCTGTCATCTCTGCTGCATCTTCAAACGTGTCAAATTTATTCGTGAGAGCCAACACTTTTTCCATCTCAAAGCCAGTAAGCTTGGCGATGCGCGCTACATCCTTAAATGCTCTTACTCCTTGATCCCCAAATTTGGCAAACTGGCCGGCCATGGCGCCGAATTGGGCAGAAAGTTGCCCAGGGGCCACCCCGAGAGCTTTAGCTGTCGATAGCAATTCTCTTGAGACGCGTTCTGCGCCGGCGGCGCTCTCGCCAAAGAACTTCATCGACGCCTGGGCGCCGCGAGCAAAGTCATCAAAAGCAACGCCCTGTT
>Ga0208433_1000811_pt1 | contig 12371 bp, 7 predicted proteins | sample 3_EtaG_FD_184075 | JGI IMG/M metagenome (GOLD analysis project Ga0208433, IMG submission 184075) | Marine viral communities from the Subarctic Pacific Ocean - 3_ETSP_OMZ_AT15126 metaG (SPAdes) (version 2) | ecosystem: Environmental > Aquatic > Marine > Oceanic | place: Pacific Ocean | collected...
ACGCCGCGGAGTTCGCCAAGTCGGCCGCGGCCGGCAACGCGGTTCCGGAATCTAATGTTTGGGAAGAGCGCCTAAATCGGTATAATAGGCAAACAGAGCTATTAAATAGATATATTTTCCCTCCAGTATTTGATTGGCTCGTAAATCGATCGACGCTGCCCGTATTTTTTGATGCTTTTGAATTTGAAACAACATTTAGTCGCAAAGATTTACAAAACATGTGGCAAAATCTCCCGCCCGAGAGCAACCAAAAGATGGTAAAACAGTCGGATACCATTAAAATTTCTAAGTTTTGGTCGCGCCAACTTTTCTCGGGAACGGGATTTAATAGCAACACACAGTGGCTGGTTTTTAAGGTTAAGCAGCGTGCCGCCAAAGACTACAGCATCTTTTCCAAGCAAGGTCTTACAAAGGATATTCCTATTGTACCGGCTTCGATTGACTCCCCTTACAGTTTCAACTGGCCGTATGATTATTTCTCTCTCGTAGAACTACTTAAAATTGATGAGAATGTGGAATATATGTCTAAGAATTCGGGGGCCTCGCGATGGGAAGACCCTGCGGTTCCTCCAACGCTCGGCACAGCTGCAGGGACGGACCCAGATGGGAACTCTACGTTTGTGGGAGACTATACGGACGCAGAAGCAACAGCGATTCTTAACGACTTAAACAGGAACAATAGCTGAGTGGGATAATGGAGTTTTTTAATAAAAAAGAAGAAGTCCTAGATGTTCAGCTGACGGAATATGGAAAATATTTGCTTGCACAAGGCCGAATGAAGCCTGCCTTTTATGCTTTTTATGATGAGGAAATTCTTTATGATGTGGCCAAAGTGGCGTCATCTAATGAGGGGGTTAGAGTAGAAGACCCCAAAGATGCTGATCGGCGCATACGGTATGAAACCCCCAATTTAAAACCACAATCAAACACCACTGGCGTAGAAACAAGAGTAAGAGAATTTTTAAAGTCCGTTGAATCCAACATAAATAAAAAAGCGCTCTCTGTTAATTCAATTAACTTTGCCGATGCCTTTGAAAACGTCCCGCACTTTGATCAGAAATTTTTTGTTGCAACCGATCCGCTTGGGACTAGTGATTTAAAATCAGAATATGCACCAGCATGGGGCGTCAACATGCTTAGTAATGAAATTTCATCAAGTCAAGATTACTATACCCTTAATTTAACAAGCAGCACCGCCACCCTTAATGATGGTGTCATTAAAGAGATACCTCAGATTGACATCACGATAGATTACAAGACGTTTTATACTACCGACACACGGAATAATAATGGAAAAGATTTCGTCATAACCAATGCTAACGACAATGGAATATTTATAGCAGTGAAGCATGATTATATTTTAATTGATTTGCAAGAACACAACACCGTTTATGAAAAAGAAAATTTTCTTTGTGAAGTTTTTCTATCGAGCAGCGCCGGAATTCGAAAGCCTGCCAGCGGCTCTTCTACAGACAACGACACAAGCCTTCAGCAGCTTGATTATCAAAATGCGTTCTTGGCCCCGGTATCACAAAATAATATTGAGTATTTTTTAAATTTTGATTTTGATTTCGGTATACCCTTGGATGTTGCATTAATTTATGGTATTAACGAAAGATCCATTACTCATAACGACGCCCTTACACCGGGAACCACCACCTTTGGGGACCGTCACGACAGCGAAGGTCGCCCCTTCCGGTCTTCGGTGGAAGGCGATGTGTACGGTACGCCCACTTTCGCCGACGATCCAACGCGCGGCACTTCACCAGAGTCCGCTGGAGCGCCTGGAGGGGACGGCGACTGGATGGGTATCGCTGCTGATGATGAGGAGCCGTGCTAATGGGAAATATAGCCTGCGCGCCCTTTGAAAAGCCTATTCCTCTTCCTCTTGTTAAGAGTGTAGAGATTTTAGCCAGTGATGTAAATCCATCAATAACAAAACTCAAAATATTGCTTAGCCTGCAGGCGGTCAAAATTGAAGAAGGGCACTCCTTTGGCCTTTTTGTGGCATTAATTAATGATGACAAAGTGCTTAGTTTACTAAAGGAAAACCCATCGGCCCTAAAATACGAGATAGTTAATAAAGATACTCCTTCTACAAAATCCTCGATGATTAAAAAATATATTGGCGTTGAAGATTTTGTTACAGATGGAAAGATCAGACATATAATAAACAAACGTGATGGAACCGGCGTTATAACCAAGGAATTAAGCATGGACGTAGATCTTTATCTTGCTGATGGTCAAAATTTATGGCTATACTGCGTCGCTTACGAAATGGATAATGAAGCAGAAAATTTTAACGTCACAGCAACTCCGCAAAACAAAAAGTTTGCAATTGGTACTCCGGCGATAGAAACAATAATGAGGAATGGCCACGCGATGCCCACCACTTATTTATATACTTTAGGGGACACGGTAGAAGGATATGGTACACGAGGAGATGTATGGGTGGGCCCTGTCCATCGAAAAGGGCGCACTTATATGGCCGGCGATCGCCATGACCCTTCAAAAGATCACCCGACACTTCAAAGACTTACAGTAAGCAATCAGAAGATTAAGGATTTACGACTTCTAAATCATATAGAAAATCTTAACTTAGATAATTTTACTATAAACATGAGAAATATTAATAAGACAGATTTCCGTAATTTTGAGAGGGTGAAGCAGATGGTAGGGAAGAGGTACTTCTCTAGGTTGCGATATTCTCGAAGTTCGACCGGGGATTTTAAGCTATGGTTTGCTTTGGATTATGATGCATTCATTAATGATCATTGCCGGCTAGCTAATGTGTTTACTAATAAGGGATCTTTGAGGTCGACTTACGCGGTTAGTAATATTACAGTTTTTAGGCAGAAGAAAGAGAATTACACGGACGGCTCCAAGTTGGCTTTCCATTTAAATGCGGAAAGTCAAAAGAAGGTTCTTGAATCCCCGATACGTATTGGAGATCTTAAGAAGGGAAACATTGTTCCCTTTAATACTTCAAAAGACGGTTTTGTAAATTTTTTGATTAACGATTCTCACATGAAACGAGACGAAATTAATATTTATGAATATACGGTTAATTTTGAGTTTGTTGATAATAGTGCTTTGGTGGTCCACGAGATGGTACAAGCCTTAGAGCGAGAGTTCGTTAAGTTCCAGTCCTTTTTATCAAATTTTGAGGCGCTAGGCAAAAAGAATTTCGACATACAAGAATATTTAAGAGCTAACGCTGGGGTAATTAAAACTAATGATTCGTGGCTTAAGCTGATAAATAAATTTGTTGCATCTGTTTGGTTCTTCTTTGGGCAAAGCGGCTTCGGCGGCCAAAAGCCAATCCTTTGGAAGAAGAACTTAACAACCATGGTTAACCCCATGTCGGCGACCGAAGAATCTCTCAGGGAATTTACTGAGCTTATAAAAGATTATATAAATGATTTACAGTATTTGGTTTCGAAGTCCGCGGTGGGCAGAAGCGATGCCAAGTTTAGTGCAAGATCAAAAATTGGTTCTACACGTGACTTGGTAAGAAAAATCAAGTATACCCACGTTCCTAGACGAGTTCGAAAGCGCAGCGAAAACAATGTTGGTTTTGACTATCTTGGTTTAGGCGCTCACGCAGAAGAGTCGCCAACCTCTTTCACAAAAATTAGCTATGATTCATTGATCAATAGGTTAAATGGAGAATTACGAAAATACCAAGTTGGAAATCCAAATGTTCCCACAATTAATAAATATGGATTTTTATCTCCCTCTAGTATTCATACTCCATATGAAATCCAGCCCACTACTCGATCAGACTTGGAGCTTTCTGACGGCCTTGTGATCTTGGACAACAAGGTCAACCCGGGTATCAACCTGTTTAGTGCCGACGGCGCTATAGCAGACTTAGATGTTAAGATATCTAAGATGCAGTGTATTCAGGGATCCGCGGGCATAACGTTTGAACCACTAAGAACCAGTCTGGTGGATTATGTTGAGGCCAGAAAGGAACCGGCCCCAGACCAAAAAGACGTTTCTTCCGAAGACTATCTTGCTATTGGTGGGTTTCCAGAAGAGATCACGGCTGCTGAAAGCCCAGTAAGCGCAAGTCAAGAGGCATCGCTCACTCAATTACAGTTTTCTAGAAGGGCCATTGAGGTGCTGGAAGCAGATTTGTCTGAGAGAATGCTAGACGGAATTGCTCAAAATTTTACCACCCCACGTTTAAGACGCACCACCGCGGTGGAGGGCTCATTGGCTTTAGCGCGCATAAAACAAAACATGGAGGAGTTTCTTGATATAAATTCTTTCCAAAGAGATATTAATTATAATTCCCTGGTAACTATACAATTTTTGGATGGTTACCAGCGGGGCGATATTCGACGCCCTCGATGGCGACAGTTATCTGAAGGACGTTTCAGGGAAATGAAAGCCGTAGGTAGTACGGTATTATGCAGACTAAGGCGGTGTCCGAGCATTACGGGGCATAACAGCTATAGACTGAGCCGTTATAATTATTTGTTTATGTTACAGGCTGAAGAGGATTTTCAATCTGATGAAAATATTATAAAGACGTCATATAAGGCCCGCTATAGGAAATATTATAAGAGTATGACTCATACGAATAGAGGCACTACCACCAATATCAATCGTGGCGCTGCCAACTACGGCCCCGAGTATTGTGTTTCTGGCGCTATGATTTTCAAGATAAAGTCTATAAGAATCAGAAAAGCATCGCGGTTGCGCGGCCGCCGAGTTACTGTCGCATCTGATAAGGGTCCTCCTGCGACCAAGGGCGCGCCCCCCACAAAATCGATGAAGCAGTTTACTGACGCAGGAGAGTCGTATTAAAATGGGAGTTTATAAAGATTCTACAATTTTGGTTGATGATGGAATAATTGGTATTCGCCGACGCCGAAGTAATCGGCAAGGAAAATACTATAGACATCCTTTGGTTAGAAATTACTGGGGCCCCGCTGATCAGTTCCGAGGAGCTCAAGGATATTATTTTGCGAAAGGATCATATAGAAAACAGCCTCGCCTCTTTAATTTTAGTCGACATCCTTGGTGGGCAAAAAATATTAGGCGCCCGCTAAAGTTAGCCGGCGGCGGCAGATTCACAAATTCATCATTTACTGTGTATTTTAATAACAGAAATTGGAATCTTGCCAATCGGCGCAAAACGAAAGTTTTAAATAATTATTTGTCGCAGCCGACCACCGACGCCGTGTCCGGTGATCCAAATTTTTATCAGTATTTGGCGGGCAATTTAGGAGAGTCCAGCTATTATAAAAATTATTATTTAAAACGATGGAAGAAAATAGCAAGATTCCGTCCCCTAATAAAACTAGATACTGAGTATACTGACCACCTTACTTTATATCGAAAGCCTCCTCTCGACGATGAAGCCCTCGAAAAAAGTGATTATAATGTAGCAGTTAATTCGTTTTATAATTTCTATCTTGATACGATGCCACCTTATGAGAGCGTAGTAGCCGCCGGAGGCCGCGGCATTGAACTGGTACTTCCAAACCTGTATATGCTTGAATCAGATATCCACAATACAGCTAGTGTAAACTACACCGATCAGTTAACGTTAAATAACGCCAGTAGTTTTTATGATGGTCCGGAACTCGATGTTTGGTTCCTAGAACAAAACCAAACGTCCACCGAATCCGGCAAAGCATACTTTCAGCAATTTTCAGAAGCCCTGAGTGCAGCAAATAATGGTGGCGCTATAGGCTCTATTAAAGACGAGTTTGATTCGCGATTTAAAAATGTTGCTATTTTATATCCTGACCTTGAAATTTTAAAAAAATATAACATACGTGATGACCGGGGAACACCCGGTGATACATCGGATGATATTAAGGCAACAGCTTTTTATCCTTTTTATAATGAAGTAATCGTTGGCTTTGATCGCGACGACATTGCGGGCATTGGTGGAAAGCCAGCAAGCTTTTCATTTTTTACTTCTTTGTTCGCATCCAAACTAGACGCGGACCATGTACGAAGTTTTATAGTATTTATGCAGCTGTATATTATTGAGAACATGCGGAATGGCGACGTTACCAACTCAGGGTATCAAGCTTTTCTTAGAGAATCAATCAATGGGCAAGGGAGAGTAAGAGATAGTGTTGTTTCAATGGGGGACAGGAGCGACACCGTGTTCAATTTGGGTGATTTTTTGTATGCACTCAAAAATCATGAATTAGATTATCTCTTAGGTGTTTATAATGAATCCAAAGAAGAGATGGCAGAGGGATCAAATTATACCATTTTACGTGAGTGGGAAAAAGAAGATCTTTTTAAATTAAATATTAAAGACGCTATCAAAGTAGCGGACAGTGAAATGTTGCAGGATGCTTTAGAAGAGCGCCGCCGATCTTTGAAAGAAGTTTATGATAATATGGAAGCCCCTAGTGAAACTCTTATGTATTTAATTGAAAAGAGAGACACAGCGACATTAGCTCCTGGCGGCGGAGAACCAATACAAACCATAATGATTTCAAAAGATGTTGTTTACAGTGAATTATTGCGGTATATAGACACTCAAGTTCGTTATGGAGCAAAATATCAATACAGTATAAAACAGGTAAGAATGATATTTGGTAACACATATACCTATGATGGCATAAGTTTTGAATTTGGTACAAAAAAGGTGGGACAAGGGAAAGCAGTCGGAAATGCACTAGGATTTATTTATCCAGCAGGCCAAGCATATACAGGCGTCGCGGTTAATGGCGGCACCCCTGACCGCGAGTATAACTACTTGGAACCAGGGGACTCTCAAAACCCAGCGCAGTCCCAAGTTGGCCATTTTATTTTTAAGCTCTCAGCAGAAAGATCCAATTTGCTGCTTACGAATAATGAGCTTCCTGCTACACGTGCGTCTGCGCCTTCATCCCTGTTGGGTAAATATTATAGAGCCATTAGAGAAGGGGCTGCAGACTTATCTGGATTAATTATAGAGTTGCATGCTGGCTTCGGCACTAACGGGGCTGACGATGGTGGAATGACGGCTTTTGATATAAAAATCCCGGACGTCATTGGTTCCATGAGCAACGCCGAACTTGCGCAACCCTATGAGGAGGAAATAGGAGAAGTTCAAAGTGCGCTTCCGCTTTATAGGCAAGCAATTGATATATTGGTGGGCAACGCTGGAGGCGGCCAGGGCGCCCTAGAATCCGTAGTTGATGAAATCAGTAATGGTTTTAGAAGGATGATAGAAGATGGCCAGAAGGCAAAAGTTAACGGCTTGCTAGCTGAGATGAGACATATACGGGACACTTTTGTTACTACAGCATCTGGCGCAGGGGGGTCAACATCTTTAGGAGTAAATGATGCAAGATCCCAAGCTGCGCGCAGCATATATAATTCCGTCGACCTTAAAGTAAGAGAGACTTTGACCACAGAGGTTCCCACTATCCCAGAATCTGAAGAGACAGACCTTACAAATCCGCTTCTCAAGGAGGTCTTGGGTTCTCCGTCCGCGGTGGAGCAGAAAGAACTGGCTACCACATTTAAGGGCGCCAAGGGCAAACGCGGTATGAAGATGAGGTTTCAATAAAAAATGGCCATTAAATCGATCAGTTGGTACCTCGACATAGAAGAGTTTTTGGCGGGTAAATTATATAATTCTTTTTCCGCGGGCCCACTCGCTCGATCTTGGGATGATGAGGGAGATACTTCTAGCAAATTTATGTCCATTCAAGAATTAGTAGACGAGATAAACGAGCTTTTTGATGAAGTTTGGGACGATGGCGACGGTGACACCAAAAACCTGTATGAAGTAGTGCCCACCTTGATTCAGTCATCTGAGACATACGCTTCAGCAACCGGCGGACAGGCAGCCATTAAGTTTGTATTCAGAAGGTCTTACCCTATCTACCCTCTGGAAGAGGCCTCTTCTCATACCTTTAGAATAGCGTTGCGCACAGGTGCTCACGGATCCGAAACTTTCCAGCCAGAAGAACCACAGTCACCGGCAGCCACGATTACCTATACCAATAAAAGCAATATTAGATCTACAACTTTGCCGTATTGGTCAACTACTGCGATGGTAACTGATAAGCCGCCGATAGCTCCGGACGTTGTATTCGTTCCGTTTTTGGGGATTAGCAACAAACTTTTATTATTACTAGACGGAAATATGGGAAACCTAGATCTTAAGCCAATTATAATCAAGAATTCTGATGTTAGTTTTTTGGTGGATGAGCTTTATTCTCAATTAAAACTTTCTGTAGCGCACCACGAAGCTGTAAGCTTTTTGAATAAAAGTAACATTACACTAAACTACAAGAGCGATGACCCCATAACAAGATATCAAATTTTTAGGACCACTACAAAACCTCGTACTTATAGTGATTATAATACTGCTAATAATCCTATTGCTACAGTCAAAGAAATGATAGCTACCGGAAAGCCCTCGTCCCCGGCGACATATATTAGCACCATTAGGCCAAACGTTAAATATTATTATTGTGTAAGAGGAATTGATATCCACGGCAATATATCTAATCCTACTGAAGTATTCGAGGTGGAGATGGTGGACAATAATGGCCAGCTATACTACACCCTCAGCGTTCTTGATATGGATGTCCCGCCCCCAAGAGTATTCGCCTCGCCCGGGCGCCGTTTTATTTATATAGCGCCCGCAGATCAACAAAAGGTATTTAATAGAACAACTTTTGATGAATCAAATGAAGTGAAAGAGCAACCACAAAATATAAAATTAACTGATTTACCTCCACCAAATGTGTTAGGATACTTAGAAGAAGACGGACAATCCGTGTGGGATAAGAAATTTAAAATTAGAGTAACCAGTGCCAAAACTGGAAAGAAGTTTGATTTGAACATTACGGTTAAAAATAGTGGAGTTACTAATCCGTAGGAACAAATGCTATTTGATAACTATTTAATAGGAGAGGAAAAAATATGGGATTCTTGCAAAACGATGGCGACATCATACTCGATGCCGTTTTAACTGATACAGGGAGAATGAGGCTAGCCAAAGGTGACGGCAGCTTCAGGATTTCTAAGTTCGCTTTAGGCGACGACGAGATTAACTATGGTCTGTACGATAAAAACAACACTAGTGGCTCGGCATATTACGACTTAACCGTTCTTCAGACGCCAGTCTTGGAGGCATTCACCAATAATACATCAACCATGAAATCAAAACTGATTTCAATTAACCGTAATGATATTCTATATCTTCCGGTGTTAGAACTGTACACTACAGCCGGAAAGGGATCCGCAAAGAACGCCAACGGTGCTTTCAATGTTGCCGTTGATAAAAATACAATCGATACTTTGGTCACGCCGGGTACTGGTATTTTGAATGGCTTTAAACCAAATGATGATGTTTCAAGGGTTGAAGTCCACCAGGGGCTGGATACTACTGAGCTATCTAATGAAGAGCCGCTTGCACGTGATCTCGTAGAGGTCGCTTATATCGTTGAGATCGATAATAGGTTTGGCGCAATCTTCCCGCCTCCTGGCGGGGTTTCTAATACGGTGCTTGAAACGGACACCCAGTCCCCAGCAGCGACTCCGTCGTTTATTGATGACGATAATATTGCTTCTTATTATTTTACTTTAAGAAATACCAATGGGTTTGTTGCGAACTTGGGAGGCACTGAAGACTCTTCAATTGCTGGACCACGCGGCACCAAGCTGGGTTTCCGCATCATGTCTAGCCTAGAGTTGAGAACGAGTGATTATTTATTTACGCAACTCGGAACCCTTGCGGCGTCGGCATTGTCGAATGATGCGGGGACCAATTTAACTGCATCTAATTATCGTTTTATTGATACGACAGTGCGTGTTACAGGTGTTAACACGGGTTACAGGATTGATATTCCATTACGATTTGTTAGATCGGTATAATAGAGAAGGATAAACGATGGCTACTACATTTAAGACTTTGCGCTCCAAAGACGTTGTTTCAACTAGGACCATGCTTCACGAAGCAATCCCCATGACGGGAACGATCGTTTCGGGAACCTACAACGATCTCAATATCAAAAACTATTCTCATGGAATTTTTCAATCTGTTTTTGATTACCCATATTTAAGTTCTTCGGCAAATCATATTTTTGATATGTCGGCAGGATATGCTTCAGGGTCTGCGCTTTCTGGGTCTGGATTTCTCCAGAACGCCAAAAAAGTTAATATCTATAATGAGTTATCTCAGATTTTAGTTGGCTTTGATGAAACCGGATCTATTAGAAATTTCGACGAAGACGGAGACCTTACTGGCGGAACGAAGCTTAGAGAAGTATTCTTCTTAAACTTCACGCGCTTGCTTCAAAAAGATGAAATCAAAAAGGGGAGCTTTAGTGTAGAATTTGGAACAAGCGCTTCGGTGGGTAATCCTTTTGCGACAAGGGTCACACTATCAGACATTAGTGGCGCCACGGCGTATAAGGTCAATTCCCCAGCTGGTGAATATGGAATTTTGTATGCCAACAATAGCGTCGGCACAACTCTGAAGAATGCCGATACGGTCACTCAAACAAAGGCTGGGCTAATTTTTTATCAAGCCGGCATTGCGGTTATCACAGCCTCTCTTTTTTCGGGATCGTACAATAAGGCCGCTGCCGGCACTTATGTGGGCGGAGAACTCGGCCTATTATCCCAGTCCATTTCGGGCGTCCAACTTTCTCCCTATGCCAACACCACCGTTGCGAACTCGCCGGCGCTGTCTCTTGTAAGTGGGAACAATGATATCAATGATGTTCTTAGTGCGTCAGCGATTTCTGGTACGTGTGATGTTTTAAGGCATCGTCTATATAATATTCAGTTTAACAATACAACAGAGCTAAATTCTACGATTTACTTCTGTCGGGCTAATCATAACGAGTTTAATTATTCATCTAATCCTACTTATCTTAGTGCTAGTAAGTTAGTTGTAAAGAACAATTCGCAAGACACACCGGTATCATATGCGACTTCTGTAGGAATGTATTCGCCCGATAATGAATTGTTGGCCGTTGCAAAACTGTCTGAGCCGATGAAGAAGGACCCGTCAAATGAGTTTACAATTAGGGTACGTTTGGATTATTAGGATATGGAATGGCCCGCTTCTTTTATAAGTTTAAGAAAAATGACGTTTATGTCAACACGATCAAAACTTATCCGGAAGTAAAATTTACGATTACGGGAGGGGCGGCTTCTTACAATGATACCCCTAACATATCCGGTTCTCTTACAAGTTCTTTAAATCTTCTCAGTTCGGGAGGCATCAGCCTCTATGAGTTGAACGTCGATCGGCAGGAAAGTAGCTCTGCCGACCCCGACGCTGACCCCACTCCGCGGAACTTTGGCCCCAATAATGTTGTAAACAACAAGTTGATTAGGCCATGGGTTTCAAAGGACGGCATGCGAATAGGTTTCCGCACCACCAGCAAGGCAAGTTTTAATTCGACAAGCCCGGGCGACATTATGTATAGCTCCTATCCTTTGAGCGCCTCTATTAAAAAGACCTATTATGATTCTACCACGGCTCGCTATACGGCGGCTACTTTCGACAAGACGTCCGGTACCGGCATCGCAGTCAGCTCTCAAGCATCAGTGACGCGCCTCCTTGCGCTGAAAAACACGATCAATTATTACAATTATGTAAATCCTGAGTTTACTTATTCAAATACGAGTCGCGACTTTGATAGCATCGATTTGGGGCTTATCAGCATTCCAAGTATTTTTTATGGCAATAATATTAAAAAGGGAACCATAGACCTTAAGTTTTTTTTCACCGGCACTCTCGTTGCCCGGGCACAAGACACAGCTCAAAATGGTCTTTTGTATGAGACCACCGGTCCCCGCACCGGCGGCGTTATCGGATTGGTACTTTACAACGAAGGAATGCTAATTCTTACGGGAGCATATGATTTGGCCCCCGACGGAGGAACCGCTGCGGTACCTGATGCCTGCGAAGATACTTATGAGGGCGGCGCTACCAATTATGATCCTAAGTGGGTATATTTTGGTGCTGGCGCGCAGCAGGCAGGAGTCGCACCGGTATATTCTTCTTTTACAATGGAGATGAGCGGCACCGAAGCTATTCAGTCTCTTACTATGTTTGCAAAGCTGCCTAAAGGACAGCTAAATCATTCCAATAATCCTACCTATTTACAGTTCTCAACGGCTAGCCATGTGCTTACTGGATCTTCGGCATACTTACAAGATCGCAAAAGAGTCATTAAAAATATTGTTTCTTCGTCGTATAACGATCCTACTGGATCTTTTGAAAAGACCACCTATATTTCTAAGATTGGGATATACGACGAAAATGAAAATCTTATTGCTATCGCGAAGCCTGCCACGCCTGTTAAAAAAACGGCCGCCAGAGATTTTACGTTTAAGCTGAAATTAGATATATAAATACGTGCAAATGTTTA
>Ga0208433_1000822_pt1 | contig 12244 bp, 12 predicted proteins | sample 3_EtaG_FD_184075 | JGI IMG/M metagenome (GOLD analysis project Ga0208433, IMG submission 184075) | Marine viral communities from the Subarctic Pacific Ocean - 3_ETSP_OMZ_AT15126 metaG (SPAdes) (version 2) | ecosystem: Environmental > Aquatic > Marine > Oceanic | place: Pacific Ocean | collected...
GAATCTATGAAGGAGAGAATTTCTCCTACCGTTTCTACCATCTTTTTTGGGTTCAACTAACATGATTGTGCATCTCTTTTTTATATTTATTTATGTGTAATGCACACCTATGTTAGTTGAAGAACGTGTATTTTATAAATAACTAATGAAGATTGAAAAGAATTTATATTATACTGAATAAAGTTAATGTGAAGGGCGACTGGCCCGGGAGCATTAAAAACCTTTAGGGGAGAAATAAAATGGCTGATTTAGTTTCGCCTGGTGTACAAGTAAAAGAAAAAGATTTAACAGCTTCTGTACGGAGTGAACCCACAAGTATTGGTGCTACGGCTATCATATCTAATTGGGGTCCGATGAATGAAGTTGTTACTGTTTCAGATGAAACCGAACTAGTAAGTATTTTTGGTAAGCCCAATGGTACTAACTATCTGTATTGGTTTTCTGCTGCAAACTTTCTAGCTTACTCTAACACTTTAAAAGTTGTAAATATGGAAACAACTGGTGCCAAGAATGCTTGTCAAACTGGTACTGCGGTTTTAATTCCAAATACTACATCATGGTTAACTGGTGATGGTACGAATGGACCATATAGTGGTGGACAAGCTACCGGTATCGGTGAATTTACTGCTCGTTTTCCGGGAACAAAAGGAAATAGTTTAAAAGTTTCTACTTGTTGGACTGGACAAGCTGTACCTGCTACATATGAAGCGAGTGAATATTACACACAGGATATTGGTGATACCACTTCCGCTAATGCTATTGGTGCTGGTGAGGCTCCGGGTACTGCAATTACTGTAACTGCAAGTATGGCATTAGCAGTTAATGATATCATATCGTTTGGTGTTGAAGGTCCTTATAGTACGCCTGATGCTACAGCATTAGCTGAACAGGGACAGAAGTATAAAGTAGTATCTTATGCTAGTACTAGCCTTACGTTAGAAAGATATCCTAAAGTCAATGCAAAAGGTTTGAAAACTGCGATTGATGGGTCAACTACTCCTGTCCAGATCAATAGATATTGGCAGTATTGGGATCAGTTTGACGGTCCTCCTGGCACTTCTACTTGGATGAAGAATAAACAGGGTGGCTTGACAACTGGTAAAGATGAAATGCACATTATCGTTATTGATAATGATGGTGGTATTACAGGTGCGCCTGGAACCATTCTAGAAAAGCACGCTAATCTTTCCAAGATGGCCGGTGCTGTAACTGATAGTGGTGATAATAACTATTATGTAGATGCTCTATATCTTGGTTCTAACTACATTTATTGGGTAGATCATCCTACTGGTGCTACTAACTGGGGTACAGAACCTGATACATCTACAGCGTCTACTTCAACTGCTGCTCTATTGTCAACAGTAGGACAGACGAACAGTTATAGTGGTGGTGTTGGAGGTGTAACGCCTACAGAGGGTGAGAGAGCTTTAGCTTTTGATTATTTTGCAGATGCTGATAGTGTTGATTTTAATTTACTAATTTCAGGTCCTGCTACAGTAAATGGTGCTACTGGTACTGCTCATGCTATTGATCTTATTGACCTTGTTGAAAAACGTAAAGATTCTGTTGTATTCTTATCTCCGTATTCGCAAGCTGTCGTGCCTGGGTCTGCTGGCTCTAGTCCGGCAAACTCATATCAAAAGATTAATAATGTAACGTCTTATTTTGATTCATTACCAAGTTCGTCTTATGCAGTATTTGATAGTGGTTATAAAAAGATATATGACAAGTATAACGATACCTTCCGTTGGGTACCACTCAACGCTGATATCGCTGGTGCTTGTGCAAGAACAGATGCCGTTGAAGATCCATGGTGGAGTCCTGGTGGCTTGAACCGTGGTCAGATTCGGGGTGCTATTGAACTTGCACTTAATCCATCACAAGTTGAACGTGATACGCTCTATCGTGCTCGTATTAATCCTGTAGTAACCTTCCCGGGTGAAGGCACAGTACTATGGGGTGACAAGACTGCACTGGCACAATCTAGTGCTTTTGATCGTATTAATGTTCGTAGATTGTTTATCACAATCGAAGAAGCAATTGCGAAGGCTTCTCGTACTGTACTCTTTGAATTCAATGATACATTTACGAGAGAGAACTTTTTAGGTATGGTAAATCCGTATTTGAGAGATGTAATGGCTCGCCGTGGTATTACAGACTTCTTAGCTGTTTGTGACGAAACCAATAACACTGGTCAAGTTATAGACAACAATGAATTCCGTGCTGATATCTATGTCAAGCCTGCACGTTCTATCAATTTCATTACCTTAACCTTTATTGCTACACGAACAGATGTTGCGTTTAGTGAAGTAGTTGGTCGGGCTTAATAAAAAACAGGAGATAAAACAAGATGGCAAATATTAGTAGTTTTACAAATGCTCTGCAAGGTGGAGGTGCCCGTGCTAACCAATTTCAAGTCACCATGTCTGGTGGCGGTGCAACGGGTATTCAAAGCCGAGGCTTTTCATTTTTATGCCGTGGTGCTCAGATTCCTGCATTGACCATTGGTGAGATAGCCGTCCCATATCGTGGGCGTCAAGTTTTTCTTGCTGGTGATCGTACTTATGATGCATGGACTGTAACCATTATGAATGATAGGAGTATGGGTATTCGTGGTCAACTAGAATCTTGGATGAATAATATGCAAGATATTGGTGCTGCGACAACCTCACCATCATTAAATGCAAACTCGTACTATGCAACAGCTATAGTAAAACAGATGGATCGAAATGATGCAACAATTCGGACATATAATTTAGAAGGTGTATGGCCGACCACTCTAGATGCAATTGATTTAGCGTTTGATGCTAATGATGCAATTGAGGAGTTTGGTGCAACCTTTAGATTTAACTGGATGACTATTGCTGGTGGTGCTGGTGCTTCAAGTGGTGGTTTAAATATCAACTTTCAGGTTTCAGGATCATTGGATGGTGTTAGGTAGTTTTTGATTATGCTGGTTTTCAATCAGTATAAATAGTTATACTATGGCAGAATTATTTGGATGGGAAGTAAAGAAGAAGGAGAGCGACAAGGCCAAAAGCTTTGTCGCTCCTTCGGACGAAGAAGGCACACTAGATATTGCTGGTGGTGCTGGTTTTTTTGGGCAGTACTTATCTTATGATAAGGCTGCTCGAAATGATTATGATTTGGTACGCAAGTACCGACAAACCTCAGAAAACCCTGAGTGCGACCAAGCGATAGAAGATATTATTAACGAAGCCATTACGGCTGATGAAACTGATATCTCTGTTGCAGTCAATCTCGATTGGGTTCCTCTTTCTATGTCTATCAAGAAAAAGATAGACCAAGAATTTAAAGAAGTTCTTACACTCCTACAGTGGAAAAAGAAAGGCCACGATATCTTTAGGCGGTGGTATATTGATGGTAGAATTTTTTATCATAAATTGATTGATGAAAAATCTCCCCGAAAAGGTATATCGGAAGTTCGTTATGTCGATCCTAAATTTATTAAGAAGATTAGAGAAGTTGAAAAAGAAAAGGGTCAAGGTGGTGTAGAAATAATTAAGGATGTGAAGGAGTGGTACATCTACAATGAAGCTGGTGTTTATCCTTCTCTACCTGCAATTGGTGGTTCTTCAAATAGTCAAGCACAGGGTTTAAGAATTTCTCCTGATGCTATTGCGTATGTTCCGTCTGGGTTATACAACCCCACAACGAATCAGGTTTATTCTTTATTGCAGAAGGCAATCAAGCCTACTAATCAATTAAGAATGATTGAAGATGCGGTAGTTATCTATCGTATTGCTCGTGCTCCAGAAAGACGTATCTTTTATATCGACGTTGGTAATCTCCCCAAACCTAAAGCTGAGGCATACATGAAAGATGTTATGTCACGCTATAGAAATAAAGTTGTTTATGATTCTAATACTGGTGAGATTATGGATGACAGAAATCAGATGTCTATGTTGGAAGATTTCTGGCTGCCTCGTCGTGAAGGTGGTAGAGGAACAGATGTAAGTACGTTATCTGGTGGACAAAATCTTGGTGAACTGGAAGATATCAAATACTTCCAGAAGAAACTCTACAAGTCACTGAATATTCCTATCTCTCGTTTAGAGTCAGAAGGTGGTTTTAATCTTGGTAAATCTACAGAGATTACCAGAGATGAAATTAAGTTTAGTAAGTTTATTCAACGTCTGCGTAAGAAGTTTTCAGAACTCTTCCAAGATATGCTTAAGACCCAATTAGTTTTAAAGGGTATAATGAAGCCAGAAGATTGGGACCATATTAAAGAGTATATGGTTTATGATTTCAAAGATGATAACCATTTTCAAGAGTTAAAAGAACTAGAAATTCTTAATGAAAGAATGACTGCATTACAAGCTGTTAATGATTATGTTGGTACATATTATTCTGTAGAATATGTCCGACGTTATGTATTGCGTCAATCTGATACTGAGATTGAAGAAATTGATAAACAGATTGAACAAGAAAAGAAAGACGATGTGATGGACGATGATGCTGGTTTAGGACCTGGTATGGCAGTTGGTACTAATGTACCAGAACCAGAGATGCCACCTATGAATGGTAATGGGGCAACAGTCCCAGGTGGTGTAGAGGGGCAAGCTGACGCAGATCAGGAATATTCAGGTCCAGAGACTGCGTAAATTATAAATATTAGAGGAATATACAATGGATAAGAGTCTTAGAAAGATGATTGATAATATTGCCGACGGTGATATGGCAGCTGCCGGTGATGCATTTAATGTTGCTGCAGATGCAGCTAGAGGTGATGCATGGAAACAAGCCAAAATAGATTACGCTCAGAAGGCTTTTAAAGAAGTTGATCTGGGTCAAGAAACTTCTGGAGTAGATACGGGCATTACAGGTGACCCAGCCGAAGTACAAGAGGAATAACTATGAAACTTATATCTGAATCAATTGAAGATGTCGATTATCTTATAGAAGATGATGAGGGAAAGAAGAATTATAAAATTCGGGGTCCCTTTTTACAAGCCGAGATTAAAAATAGAAATGGTCGCATCTATCCGATGGGCATTTTAGAGAAAGAAGTAAACAGATATAATAAAGAATATATCCAGAAGAACAGGGCGTTTGGTGAACTCGGTCATCCTGACGGTCCTACTGTAAACCTAGAGAGAGTATCACATATGATTACTGCTTTGCATCCTGATGGTACTAATTTCATCGGTGAAGCCAAGATCATGGATACTCCGTACGGAAAAATTGTAAAGAATCTCATAGACGAAGGCGCCAAGTTAGGGGTTTCGTCCCGAGGTATGGGGTCGCTCGCACCACAGCGTGGGGCCCATGTTGTCAAAGATGACTTTTATCTTGCTACTGCTGCTGATATCGTCGCAGATCCGTCTGCCCCCAATGCTTTCGTCGAAGGTATTATGGAAGGCAAAGAGTGGGTATGGGATAATGGTGCAGTTAAAGAGATGGATATTGACGCTTATAAGAGAGAATTGGACAGGAAATACAAATTTGCGCAGGCTAGAGAAGAAAAGGCTGCTGAAATCTTTGAAAATTTCATGTCTAAATTTTGAATATTATAAATAACTTATATGTACATTAAAAACAGGGAGTATTCCAAATGACGGATATTAACACTGAACTAGAGAGAATTGCCGATGAAACATTGGGCAACCCTCTAGAGGAAGCACAGGATGGCTTAGATAGTAAAGGCGATCCACGGGCTGCCATGAAAGGTGCCGCTCCTGCCCAGAAAGAAGCCACAATTGCTGGTGGAACTCCGGGTGGTGAGACACAAGACATGGGACCTGCTGTAGTTTCTCCAGAAGCCAAATCTGATCCAGGTGATGCCGCCAGTAAAAAGGCGAAAAAAGCTACTCCTCCCAAGACTAAACCATCTGATGCTTCTTCTGTAGCTGTTGGCGACGGAAGTGGTGAAATGAAAGTTGGAGCCCGAGAGGAAGTTCAACTAGAAGGTGAAGATCCTGAGGAGACTAACCTGAAAGCAGCACGCAAAGCTGAAAAGAAAGCTGCTGATAAAGGTGGTGAAGATGAGGAAGAGGAAGAAGATCAAGATGATCTAGACAAAGACGATGAAGCGGAAGCTACTCGTAGTAAGAAGCGACCAACCGCTGAAGAGCGTGTTGCAGAGATTGATCTTTCTGACGATGTAAACGCATTGACAGAAGGTGAAGGTCTTTCCGAAGAATTTAAGACAAAAGCTGCTACAATTTTTGAAGCTGCATTGAAGTCAAAGATCCGTACGGAACTTGAGCGTCTAGAGGAAGAGTATGCAGAGGCTTATGATTCCGCTATTAACGAAGCAAAAGATGAGTTGACTGAGAAAGTTGATGGTTACCTCACCTATGTTGTGGAAGAGTGGATGAAGAAGAATGAGTTGGCAGTTGAGCATAGGCTCAAAACTGAACTTGCTGAACAGTTTATTAGTGGTCTAAGAACACTGTTTGAAGAGCATGATATTGCAATTCCTGATGAGAGATTTGATATGTTAGAAGCTGCGGCAACGCAAGCTGATGAAATGGAAAGTCGCCTCAATGAGGAGATTGAGAAGAATGTTGCTCTGACACAGCAAGTAAATGAACTGTCGCAGAATGAAATTCTTTTAGATGTGGCTTCTGATCTAGCAGATACAGAAGTTGAGAAATTTTCTGAGCTAGCAGAAAGTGTAGAGTACGAGAATTCAGACGACTATCGTTTGAAGTTGGAAACAATCAAAGACTCTTATTTTCCAAAAGCGAAGATTAACGAAGAAGTAGAAGCAGCGCCGAATTATGAAGCAGAAACATCCGGTACAATGGCTGCATATATGACTGCTATTGGTAAAGTACAGAAACGTGCTAGCTGATAGATGAGATAATAAAAATTTTTATTTAAATAAAAAGGGAGAAAACAATGTTTAACACTGAACACCTACAGGAAAAATGGCAGCCAGTCCTAGAGCATCCTGATCTTCCCGAGATTAAGGATCCGTACCGGCGTGCTGTTACTACTGTTATCTTGGAAAACCAAGAAAGAGCTATGGGTGAAGATCGAGAGTTTTTGGGAGAAGTTGCGCCTAATAACGCTACGGGAGCTAACATTCAGAATTGGGATCCAATCCTGATTTCACTAGTTCGTCGTGCGATGCCTTCACTAATTGCTTATGATATCTGCGGCGTACAGCCAATGACTGGTCCTACGGGACTCATTTTTGCAATGAAGGCCAGATACACTTCACAAGTTGGTCCGGAAGCTCTGTATAATGAAGCAAATACATTCTTTGGAGCACAAAAACAGAATGCTACAACGGGCGCACAGGTTTCTACACAGGTAGGCTCTGACGTTATTAAAGCGATGTCTGCTAGTGTATATAGTGCATCAGGTGGTATGACAACTGCTGCTGCAGAAGCTCTTGGCGATTCAAATGCCGATTCTTTTGCTCAGATGGCATTCAGTATTGAGAAAGCGACTGTGACCGCTCGGTCCAGAGCCCTCAAAGCTGAATACACAATGGAACTTGCCCAAGACTTGAAAGCGATCCACGGTCTCGATGCTGAAACCGAACTCGCCAACATCCTCTCGGCTGAGATCCTTGCTGAAATCAATCGTGAAGTAATCCGTACAATCTATCTGAAATCTGTCATGGGTGCTGCGACTAATACCTCGACAGCTGGTATCTTTGATTTGAATACAGATTCCAACGGTCGTTGGTCTGTTGAGAAATTCAAGGGTTTGATGTTCTCGATGGAGAGAGATGCGAACATGATTGCTCGTGATACACGCCGTGGTAAAGGTAACATCTTGATTTGTTCTGCTGATGTTGCGTCTGCCATGACAATGGCTGGTTTGCTTGACTATCAATCTGCCCTTCAGGATAACCTGAACGTAGATTCGACAGGCAACACATTCGCCGGTGTCCTAAATGGTCGTCTTAAAGTATACGTTGATCCGTATGCGAATATGTCAGTACCATATCCGACAGCTGGTACACCAGCTGGTGCGTCTGCTAACCAGTACTATGTTGTTGGTTACAAGGGCACATCACCTTATGACGCTGGTTTGTTCTATTGCCCATACGTTCCGTTGCAGATGGTTCGTGCCGTTGGTGAGAACACCTTCCAGCCGAAGATTGGTTTTAAGACACGGTATGGTTTGATTGCGAACCCGTTTGCAGAGTCAACAGTGGTGAGTACCTCAGGTACTGCTAATGCGAACGTCTACTACCGTAGAGCGCAGATTACTAATCTTATGTAAGAGAAGTTCTACAAAAAAGTGTTCGTCATTATATAATAATAAAGAGCACACACTTTTGGACGCCCCTCCCACCGCAGGGGCGTTTTTTTGGTCTGCTCTCTTATAAATAGTAATGAACATACTAGAGGTCATCTGTGGTACCGTATCGGGCCACGCCTCAATTTAGGAGAAATAAAATGGCAAGATCAGTACAAGTTTTAAAAAATACAACAGGCAGTGTATGTGTAAAAATAGAAGGGGATGATGCTGCAACTACAACATTAGACCCAGCTGGTAATTATGAAATACCTGCAAATGGTCTATCTTCAATTAAGCGTTTAATGTGGACAATGGCAAGTGGAAGTATTACCATTACTTGGAAGGCCAAAGGCTCAGGTACGGATGCAGTAGCTACTCGATTATCTGGATCGGGTAATTGGAACTTTATGCATAATAGTCCAGTGCTTACAAATCCTTTAGGTTTACAAATTGCGACGATTTCTGTTACAGCGGGTGGTAGTGGATACACATCCGACCCTACTGTAGTAATTACACCGCCAACTTATCAGGGCTTAGGTCCTAATGGTTCGCCTTTTGTAACGGCAACTGCTACTGCTGGACGAAGTGGTAATGCGGTTAATGCTGTAACTGTTTCCAATTCTGGTGAGTTCTACACTGATACACCTTTAATTACATTTACGGGTGGTGCAGGATCTAATGCAGCTGCTACTGCTGTAATGGATAATGCTACTGGTGCTATTGCAATTACGAAGGTAGGCGCTGCTTTATTTACACTTGTTATAGACGTAGCTACACCAGCTGGATTATAATGGCATTAAAACCTACTATTCCACCGGCAGCGCCTATATCTGTTAGTTCAATTAGGACTGGCACGGTTGGTAATACTACTATCAACCCAGATGCAAGGCAGCCGACAGTCTTTGATTATTCTCAGAGTAATCAATTCAGGATTAATATACCAATATTTCCATTAACGGAATGGTTTGTGGTAAGTTGCAACGTCCCTGGTGTTACTATGGGCCAGGGCGTTGTACCTACCCCTCTATTAGATGTTCCTTTTATTGGTGATAAACTTACTTATGACCAATTCAATATGACATTTATTGTTGATGAGCAATTGAAGAATTATATTGAACTGCATGATTGGTTGGTCAATATGGCAGCACCTCAAAAGTCATCTCAATTTGGTGCTCGAACTAGTGACTATGTGGTACGTCCTAGTCAGCCTACTAAATTTTATAGAGATGGGCAAGAAGTAACAGGCTCTACATCCGATAGAGATTTATACTGTGATATAGAATTGTATATTTTAAGTTCTAAAAATAACCCTGTTGCCAAGATTACTATGCAAGAGGCTTTTCCTGTTACTCTCAGTGCATTAGATTATACCCAGCAAGATGCAGACACTAGTTATGTACAGTGTAACGTATCATTTGCTTTTATGCTGTATACAATTTCCGCCGTATAAATAATCCTGAGGGAGTAGTTAAGATAATCGGATTAGGTATGTAATCTTCCAACAATGTTATTGACGGAAGTATAGTTAGGGTATATAGGCAAGGGTTGGTTATCCTCTGGCTACTTTCTCACCTTTTTATTATGGAGTGAATATGGATTTAAGTGAATTGCAAAAAGAAGTGGATCGTGATATAAAGATTGATGATACTGAATTAGACATCGAAAGTATCCGTACACCACAATTACACAATAAGTATCTAAAACATTATACAAAGTATTCTTTACAATTAAGAAAGGTGCGGGATGACTATAAGTACTTGCATAGAGTGAAGTGGGAATACTATACAGGTAAAGCTGATCCTTCTGTCTATCAAGCAGAGCCTTTTGATTTGAAGATATTGAAATCTGATGTAGGCATCTATCTAGATGCTGATAAAGATTTACAGGAGTTAGGTCAAAAAGAGGCCTACTTGGAGACAGTAGTAAATTATCTTGAGAAAATATTAAGGGAGATCACAAATCGTAATTGGACAATTCGCAACACTATTGAATGGAAGAAATTTCTACATGGTGAGTGATGGACGTTACCCTTACAAAATTTAATGAAGTATATCTCCGTATCAAATGTGAACCTTCCATTGCAAGAGAGCTCTCGGAATTTTTCACTTTTGAAGTCCCAAATGCGAAGTTCATGCCGTCGGTTCGCAACCGACTTTGGGACGGAAAGATTAGATTGTTCAGCCCAGGTACTGGTAAAATCTATCTTGGACTACTACCGTATGTCAGAAGATTTCTCTCGGAGCAAGGGCATAAAATCCAATACGACAGCTCTCTTATCCCTCCCAAAAAATTTGACAAGAAAATTACCACCAAATTTGTACGCTCGCTGGAGAAAGGAAAATTTCGAGCGAGAAACTATCAGATAGATGCAATCCATAATATACTTACTAATGATCGTGGGCTTATTCTTAGCCCTACTGGGTCTGGCAAGTCTTTTATAATATACGCTTTAGTTCGTTACTACCTTAAAGTAATAGATGATAAGAAAATTCTTCTTATTGTTCCTACTACTAATCTTGTTGAGCAAATGTATAATGATTTTGCTGACTATGGATGGTTCCCCGACGAACACTGTCACAAACTCTATGCAGGATCAGATAAAAACACATCTAGAGAGGTGGTCATCTCTACCTGGCAGTCTATCTACAAATTAGATAAACGATACTTCAACCAATTTGGAGCAGTGTTTGTTGATGAATGTCATTTAGCCAAAGCCAAATCCTTAACCGGTATAATGACCAAGTTGCATGACTGTCAATACCGTATAGGTACTACAGGCACATTAGATGGGTCAGAAATTCACCAATTGGTTCTTGAAGGGCTATTTGCAAAACATAAAGAGGCCACTACTACCGCAAAATTGGTAAAACAAAAGTATCTCTCTAATTTAAATATACGATGTTTGGTTTTAAATCATGTGAAGTCAAACAGAAGGCAACGAACTTATCAAGAAGAAATGGATTATCTTTCTAAATCTCCCGCTAGAAATAATTTTATATGTAAGGTGGCGTTATCAAGAGATGGTAATACTCTCATCTTAGCTCAGTATATAAAACAACTAGAAACGCTTACTCTAGCTTTAAAAGAACATTCGCCCGATAGAAAAATATTTTTTGTGTATGGGGCTACTGAAGCCATCGAGCGTGATAATATTAGAGGTATTGTAGAAGAAGAAGAAAATGCTATTATTGTAGCCTCTTACGGTGTATTCTCTATGGGTATTAATATAAAGAGATTGCATAACATAATTTTTGGGAGTCCATATAAATCTCAAATTAAAGTACTGCAATCTATAGGTCGGGGGTTGCGTTTAGCTGAAGATAAAACAGAATGTAATTTGTTTGACATTGCTGATGATATGAGTTATAATAATAAAAGGAACTATACTCTTAAACATTTTGAGGAAAGAATAAGTATCTATTCTCAACAAGAATTCGGTTATGAGATTCTACCAGTAAAACTTAAATCATAAATAGTAATATGGAAAGTACAGCATATAAATCAGGATATCCCTTTAAGGTTCTAAAAATGATGAACGGTGAGGACGTCTTATGTAAAGTCCTTGAAGAATATAAAGATGCTCTAGTAGTAGAGTATCCGATGTCTGTGGTTAAAAATCAGATAATGGAATCTAATGACCATATAGTGGAACATACAGGCCTACAGCGCTGGATGAATTTTACACATGATAAATCTTTTGTTATTCTTAAAGAAAAGATATTATCGTTAGGTGATTTGGCTCCTGAAGTGACCTTGTATTACAAACATATCTGCAAAAGAATCTCTTTTGAAGAATCTAATGAACTTACTACTGAAGATGAAGCCATGATGAAGATGCGGGATAACATGGAACAATTGGTTGATGCGGTTTCTGGTTCCAATGGTACTTTAAAGGAATCTGATATACCTTCTAATGTTCTTCCAATTGATAAATCTAAACTTCATTAAAGGCACAACACAGCTAATTATACACCCTTGTTGCCGTGATGTCAAGGCCTTTTTGTAAAAAATATTG
>Ga0208433_1000827_pt1 | contig 12205 bp, 4 predicted proteins | sample 3_EtaG_FD_184075 | JGI IMG/M metagenome (GOLD analysis project Ga0208433, IMG submission 184075) | Marine viral communities from the Subarctic Pacific Ocean - 3_ETSP_OMZ_AT15126 metaG (SPAdes) (version 2) | ecosystem: Environmental > Aquatic > Marine > Oceanic | place: Pacific Ocean | collected...
ATATTGCAGCGACTGTAAAAAGAAAAGGAAGTTAAAATCCAACCGAGAGTACAAAAAGAGGGCTAGAAGTAGGAAAAGTACCTAGTCTATCTTCAACAATATGTGGATTTAGAAATCGTATTTTTCACAATGCGATAGAAAGTATGCATAATTGAAAAAAGGGGGTTACTTTTCATCCTTATGGCAATTCAAATTCTTCAACATCGACAACTAGTAAAGGAGCATAATGTCGTTCAGTTGTAGATAAAAGCGCATGCCCCAACAGTTTGCTTACCTTATATATAGGTACATTCTTTTTAACAATTAAATTATAACCAAAAGTTCTACGCAGGTCATGGAATCTCCCATTTACTATTTCAAGCCTGCGAAGTTCTTTTTTAAAATGATGAGTTATATAATCTTCTTTGTAATCCCACATACCTTCCTTATTAGATAATACCTCCCTTGCTTGTCTGTTTAACCTTACAAGCCTTTCCCCTGTTTTTCCAGTTGTTTCAAAATAAAGAGGTTTAAACTGATGAACCTTTAAATCAACCAGTTCTCCCCTTCTCGCTCCGGTATAATAAGCAAACTTAACAAACTCTCTGAAATCTTCAGACTGCATCCTATTTAAAATAAGATACATTTCAGCATCATCAAAAACACGATTCCTGGGAATACTTTTTATAAGACTTGTGAACTTATCCTGATCTGTCTTTATATTGTTTTTTAAGCCCCAGTTAATACAATTGTTAACCCGACCGCGTATAATAGCAGCGCTGTTTTGATTTTCAGGAATACCTTTAGTTATAAAATAATACAAAGCCCTTGTTGTCATATCCCTACTGTTTGGAGTCCACATATGATCATAAGCAAGATATTCATTTATTAACTTTCTAAACGTAAGGTATCTATTTTTACCTGTAGGATTAAAACATTCGTTTAAAACTTGGTATTCTAATGCAGAATGCAATTTATTTGCTATAGCTTCTGATTTTGTATGGGCTGGAAGTTGAATACACCTCCCTTGAATTGTTTTACGATAATAAATATAACCGTTCCGACCCTTATACAGGTTTTTTTTAAGCATTATTTACTGTCATATTGCTGTCAAACAATTAGGATTGGTTACTGAACTCTATTTCTGTCTTCAGTCGGGGTGAAAGGATTCGAACCTTCGACCTCGTCGTCCCGAACGACGCTAAGACTAATTCCTTACAGGAGAAGATAGATTAAAATATATAAAAAATAAAAGAAAAAAGTATATTTACTTTTTGCAATCTCCACCATAAATCCGTTAAACCTATTTGCCATACTCGTCTCTATATTTTTCAAAATACATCTTTCTCATATTTTCAGCATTCAATAAACCACTATTAACTGCTTTTTCTATAAATTCTTCACCTTGGTTATTATAAATATCTGTTTTTTTATCATATTCTAATAAAGCACTTATCAATTCTTTTTGTTTCTTACTGTCTTGATTAATATGAACATCCGTTAATGCGTGTCTAATATTTATTAAATCTTTACTGACGTCACCTGTTTTTAAATATGAAGATATTTCATTTGGCAATACTTTTGTAAGTATATTTTTTCTATTTACCATTTTAGGGGAAAATCCCAACTCGTCAATAAACATATTATACATTATATCTATTGATTCAGGATTGTATGTATAGCGACCCATGCTTGCAATATTTCCATCACTATCATAATGATATAAAGATTCACTGTCACCCATCAATTTTAAAAGACCCTTTGTATACCAAGGCATTGACTGCGGTAAGCCTTTTTCTTTAGGCGGCATTTTTAAGTTCCTCCTCTTCTTCTTTTTCCTTCCGTGCCTTCTTTATCTTTTGAGCCAATGTATGTATCGGCAACCCTGTTGATTCTTCAAGCCACATTTCAGGTACTTGCCCAATTCTATAAAAACTTCTTCCAAGCCTGCCAAATGGTGCCCAAGTCCAAAGCTGATAATTTAGAAATGGTTCCCAATCATTGTTTATAAGAGCTTTTGTCGGTCCAAGAACAAGTCTTAACGAAGGACCGGTAACGGTTGATAAAGGAGCAAGTGCTGGATGTGGCCACTGATTAAAGAATGCACGTTCTCTTTGTTTTTCATCCCCGAATACCCAGTCTGCGGTATCCTGCATATATGACATTGGAGGCGGTAAAGCTGAATCAAAAATAGATGAAACGAATATTTGAGCTAACGCAAAAGTAAATATATCAAACGTTAAAATTTGCTGAAACCTTTTTCCAGGGATTGTATTTAAATCAAAACCATAAGTAGCTGCACGTTGATATGCTAATCTTCTAAATCTTACAGAGTTCCATGCAAACGGCATAAAACGAGTCATTATCTTACCGGTAGAAGTACCTGAGAACAAAGGTCTGGCACTAGCATGATATAAAAACTGTGTAGCCTTAACGCCTTCGGTGGCCATGCGGAGCAAATAAGGATTATCATACTTTAAGTTTGGTATTATACCAGAAAGCAATTCATAAGAATTGAGATAATGAGCAAAAAACGAATCCCTACGTAAGGACCGCTCTGATTTACGCATAAACCAAGCCCCTGCATCTACGAATGCTTGAGTAATACCATGAGTCTTAGCTAACTCATACAGTGTTTTATCAGACATAGTGTAATCTTTTTTAAGTTCTTCTACGAAACCGTCTAAAAATCCCTTTACTTTTTTACCTCTAAATCCTCGTGCTATACCCGCCTCAGAAACAATAAAAGATTCTATTGCGCCAGATTCTTCTGCAAATCTATTCGTAAAAGTTTTCACATTTTCAGGAGTAATCTCAAGACCGCCCCGCAATTTTGCTCCTTTAAAAATATTATATAAAAATGCCTTATCTTTTGCATGAGCAAAATGACGCAAACCATTTTGTGAAATAGTGTTTACATTTCCTCCCATTAGATTGCCTAAAGCTGTTTTTGGATGGGACAACAATGAGATGAGCTGCCATTTTGCATCAAAGGCCCCCATTTTTCTAGCCACATCCATAAAGTAACGTTTCTTAGCTTCTTCAGCCTTTGGAACCTTTCCTAATAACTTTTCTCTCCAATTCTTTTTGGGCATTACTCCTCCCAATTTGAAAGCAACCCACTCTAAATATTTTGAAACCTGATGATCGCTTAACCAGTAAAAAGGCGTAAAACGTATTTTTCTAAGTTTCTTTTGTCTCTTTAATGTTTCTTTTATATGATCATACTCATACATTTCCTCATTGCTGACATATTTTTGTTTTTTCTTTTTATCAATTCTTTTAATATAATTTTCAAGACGTTTAATTTCAGGCTTATCTAACCCAATCATATCAGAAGAAAACTCTGATGAATAACCCATTACATTTTTTGTATAAACTTTCATAAGGGTTTCCCACCCCTTCATATCCTCTTTCTTTAGAATATCATTTGTATTTTTAAACTTTTCAATTGCCCGATGAGATACAATTGATGTCAGATTACGATACAATGAGGTTATCCATTGTTTTGAATACACCTCCGCTACTTCAAAATCTAAACTAAAACCCGGCATTGGTACTTCACCCCTTGCCCTACCGGAACCTGGACGATCACCCCATCCTATATTTTCTAATAAACTTGCATCGCTTTTGTCTCCAAGAAACCATTTCATTGCAGCTTCACTTGCCCCTTCTCCTTCTGATCCGCGATTTCCTAAATTCCTATTAAATTCTACCTCTTGTTTTGCAAGGAATATCTCTACAAATATATCTTTACTTATTCCACCTTCTTTTTCCCCTATTAAAAGACTGTCTATAGCATCTTTTATTTTTCTATTATCCCACCAATGCTGTTTAATCTTGTATTTTCTTTTATCTGGCATTACACCATTTATAAGATCATCGGCAAGACGTCCAGCTTCTCTTTTTAAACCAGCCATTGTTTCGTTTATATAAGCATCTACTTCTCTGCGACTCTTTTTTGTAGCGCGATGCATCATATAAGGCCAATAAAAAACATCTTCTACTTTACCAATAGATCTATATGCACTACTTCTCCATACTGTTTCATTTGTGACCTTATCTATTGTATATCTTCTTCTATTATCTTCTCGAAATTTCTTTGCTGCTTTAGATTCGGGCTTATATCCAGCTTTTTCTATTCGCGCTTCAAGAGCTATTTCATATTGTACACGATTTAAAAAATCAACAGAAAGAACAGTGTTATTAATTAAATACTGTAATCGTTTCTGGTCTCCGAAAGAAACAGGGTTAAACACTTTCTTTTGTATCTTTTCAATTTTTAGCCTTCCACTTGGAGTAAATTCAACTAAATCGTTTTTTATTCCATATACATGTGCATCATCTATTTCAGCCCAATCAATTCCAGAAGTAACCCATTTATTATATACTCCTTTATAGAAATTTTTATGTGTTTCTACGATCCAATCCATTACCTCTTTGCCCGATTTTTCAACTGTCTTGCCTTCTTCAGTAATTCTATATGTTTTATCTTTTAATTCATTATAAAAAGGTTGGTTCTCTTTCCAGAATTCCAATATAGTATTTTTATATTTAGCATTTGATTCAGCATCGCTTGATTTTTTTGACAAACCACCACCCGTATCAAATAACTTCTTTGATATTGCAGCTCTGTGAAGTTGCGAAAATTCTGCGGTCCCATTTTTAAGCCCCTGGATCTGTTCTTTCCAACCATAAAAATGCTGTATATATTCCTGATTGGTTTCTTTATCCATGTTTTCAAAAAGATAGATCTGATTAAAAGATTCATTTAGATATTGAAACGTACTAAAGGGAACACGGATATCAACGAAACCAACCTTTCCCTTCCCCATATCATAAGGAACTGTTTTCTTATATAATTGAGTCGCGTCATAAGAAAGCTGTTTCTCTCCTATCCTTTCTGGAAACAAAGAATAATATATTTTCTTTACACGCGGCTCTGTTGAACTCCAAATTCTTGATCTTCTGATAAATTTTTGAAATCTTTCAAGATCTCTAAAAGTGGCATTAGATATTTTTTTCCCAATGCCATATGCTTCTCGACTATACTCAATAAAAAGTTCTTCAATACGCACAGCTCTATCTTGAGGCATCGCTTTAAAATCCTCCATGAGGTCATCTAAAACCTTTGGCATATGCTTCGGTATTTTATCTGCTGGAATATTTTCTATTTTCTTTCCTTCAAATATTTTATCAGAAAGTCTCTCTATAATAATCCTTGATTCAGTATCTGCTTGAGATTTATTAACAGCTTCTCCAGGCTCTACGGTTTCCGGACTTATTTCTTTTCCTTTTAATGTTTCTTTTTTACTTAATGGTTTATCGGATCGAATTATATTAAAAGTTTTCGCAAAGCCTTTAATAAAATCCTTTTTAATATATTCAGGCACCTCTTTGCTCTCTAGTGGAAAACGATTAAAACTGGTTTTATTATAGAACTTACTCCAATTATCTAATGCTTCTTCATACCACTCTATTTTATTCTTGTTTCGATTCTTGAAAGACTTGCTTTTTTCTTCTTTTAACCAATCGCTTATAATCCCCTTAGACTTCTGACTCGAAAACGATTGTGGATATAAAGTGCTTATCATATATGTATGATAATAATCGAGAGCATCTTTTGCGGGGACTCCAAATTCTTTAGCCATTTTATTTATCTCGCGCTTCATTTGCTCCATACTTTTTTCTACATCGGAAAGCGCATACTTTGCTGGTAAAAATTTTCTTTTATTTCCCGCTCTGGCATTTCTCCAATTTATTTTGGTTACAGCAGCTTCTTCAGCTAAAAATCCCATGAAATCCATAGCTTCCTGTTCTGTTCTACCAGCATCTATAAAAGCATTATAAAGTTCTTCACCTTTTTCAGATACTTTAATAACACTGTAGAAATCTAAAGCATCATTTCTTACAAATTTTGCTTCCATAAGCGGATCGAGCGGGCTAATAAGTTTATCCTTTTTAGCTTGATCAAATAAAGTCTGCCACCTTGCATCAAGATCACTGTCTCTTCTAAGGGCTTTTATCTTTAATCCCTCCAATCCATATTTTTCTTCATCTAAATCTGGATTCTCTTTTAGAAGTTTTTTCATTCTTCTATTCATTTCTTTTTTGTTTATATCAAGATATGTAGGTGTAATTTGAAATTTCCTGCGTTGAGTAAATTTTAATGCATTTGGATCCTTTTTCCATGTTTTATTATGTTCATTAATAAGAGTTCTCCAAGCCTTATTACCGCTTAAATAACGTATATTAATATCATTATTTGCCATTTTGTTAGAAAGCCAAAAAAGCGAATTCATACGATACTCTGTAGATGTAGCATCCCGCATAGTTTGCTGCACCTCTGATATATTCCACGATTTGCCAGTTTGCCAGTTTTTACCAAACAATTTATTGTTTACTTTATATAGATCCCCGTAGCTAGTGCTTTCTATGTCTGTATATTTGAAATCAATTTTCTTACCTTTTAGATCTATTGCTTTAATATCAGAAAAAGCACTTTTAAGAAGAACTTCTCTCATTTGCAAAGGAGCCATCATTTCCCAATAAGAAGAACTATCCGCTGTACGACTTGAAGCCTCTACAGCTAACCGTCTATAACCTCTTATTCCGTCTAATTGATTTTTACTTGTTTTAAATATTACAGTACCATATTTTTTACCGTCTTGTGTTAAATCAAGCTTTATTTTACCGCCATGGTTCTTTATAATATCAGCAGTCATAAAATTCAACACAGTTTTAGCGTTGACTACTGCACCTATGCCTTTTTTACCTTGATAAAATGACATACCGGACTTTCTTAGTGCAAAAGGAAGGTATTGACTAATTTTGCTTTCAACAAATGCAGGTGCCTTTCCTGTCCCAAATATTTTATCCAATTCTTTAGCTTTATTAGCAAAAGTTGCTTCCTTGCCATCAATGGTTCTTGATAATTCATTTTTATTCTTTTTGATTGACTTGCGAAACTCCTTTGGTAACCCTTGATAAATAAATACTTTATCGCCATCTACGTCTGCACCATCACTATAAAAGTGATCTTTGGGATGCATATAAACACCATGATCTTTTAAACCTTGAGCATTTTCAATAAATCCATCGAAACGCAATATTCTTGTACCGCTTACTGCCGAAGACGGTACGCGCATTAAGGCAATCTCTAAATTATCTTCAAACTTTTTTACCTCTCCCTTATAAAGTTTTTTATCTTCTTTAGTTTTAGCAGTTTTAAACTTTACTTTAACTTTTTGATATTCATCCCATAGTTCTCCAAGTGTAGAATCCTTCCCTGTTTTAAACCATTTTACAGGCATCTTCCTTAATCCATAACCAACTTTGAATGTATCTTCTTTGATTGCCCCATGCCTCATTTTTGTAATAGGATCATTTCCGCCAATCCATGAAGATGCTGAATATTTCCACTCAGGATACATATACTTACTTTTCCTATACCTAAGTATCGTAGCTTGATATAATTCAGGGTTTATTATGGTCGAGACGGGGTCAAATTCGCTGTATTCAGCCCATCTTTCTAAATCGGTCACATAGTCCTTTAGTTCTATAAGGTTTTGTTCGTCCCTAAAAGAATCAACGTGTTCACCGTATTGAGTTTCTTTTATTATGTGCTTTAATAATTTTTTAAAAAGCGGATGTTCTGGGTTGCTAACTATTTGAGTAAACTCCGCATCCCCAATATCTTTTATTTTAAAATCATTAGGTATAGACGTATCGGCATTTTTTGATAATTCCTTAACAAGATCATTGGCTTTTTTTGTGCCTTGTATATTTGGAAGAAAAACCTCATCCATAAGAGAATCAAAAGCCTTTGGCTCTACCTGTAATTCATTTAAAAGAACATGGAATTGTTTTTTTATTGATTGAGGCTTGGGTCTAAAACTTCCATTTTTATCCGTAGTTCCAATAGCGTGCAAGTCTTCTCTTACGCCGTAATCAATACGCAAGTCTTCTAATTTTATTTTTACAGTTTTGGGGTTTTTAACCTTTTTGTTGGTACCGCGCTCACGAAATTCATAGGCAATATTTCCATCCTTATCCTTAAATGCTTGTCCATGATATATATTTTTTTTATCGGGAACAATTTTAGCGGCACTAATCATTGCAATACCGCGATTCTTGGCTCCCATAGCTGTATCATATTCAGCGTGGGATGGATGTATACCAGCTTTTAAAATAAATAATTTGTCTCCCACCCATGCGGCTATCGAAGGTTTTAAACGAGACGTAGAAACAGGAAAACCATTGGCTTTTAAAACTCTTTTATAAAGTTCTGTATGCAATGTGAGATATCCGTCAACTTCACTTGAATAATAATATCCGTCTTTATTATCAATTGTTTTTCCATCTTTTGTGATGTAAAACTTTTCATGTTTAATGCCCTTAGCATTTGTTTTATGCGAACCCTTTGGCATATCATCTACTATTATAAATTCTAAAGTACCATCCGGTGCTATATCCTTAAACTGATCATACTCTTTTTGGGGGATACCCTTACTCGCAATTAGAGATTCGCGCTTTACTCTATCAGTTGCATTTTTAAACTGAGCGTGAGGTTCGTAAAGAAAATTCGACATAACTGATTTGCGATACATATCCCATGCTTCTTTTTCTGTCTCACGGTCTATTTTAGCTCGATTCTTAAAATTAAACTTTTTCCATTGTTTGAAATCTTCACTAATGTATCTTTTAGCGTTAGAATCAATTTTTTCTAATAAACTTACATATGTATTCCATTTTTTTATATCAGCTTTAGGATGATACGGATATCTTCTTTCAACGCCGCTATCCTTTTTAGGAATTTTAGAATACCATCCTTTTTTATCTAATTCAACAGTATAGTTCCACCAGTCTTTAGAACTAAAAGCATCTACATATTTTTCTAAATCGAAATCATATTTTTTATCATAAGGTTTATAAAGTTTGTTGCCAATTTTAAACTGTCCAAACTCTACAACTCTTTCATTGGGCCCGAATACTTTAAAATCTTTTCCAGTTCCCTCAGAAAAAGTATCAGTATTTTCTTCATAAATATAATCCTTCGCATTTGCAAACTCAATTTTTGATCTTACTGGATCAAAGTTGGGAATGTCTGCTCTAATAATTTCTTTTCTAGCATCAGGAGAATAATTTGGATTTTCTATCCATTCTACCCACTCATTATGCATTTGGTCTTCACTTTTTACTGGCTCTTTACTAACTACAGTTTCACCCTTAAAATGTACTTCATCTGAAGCGGGAGGTTTATTATCTGCAACTCGCTTACCGTGTGGATCGTAGATATATATATACTTTAATTTTTTATTTAAACGATCAAAAAGAATAGACGCGTGAAGTTCTTGTGCCTTCATTCTTGAATATAAGTTTTGCATATTCTGTTTAGCAAGCGGGGTTGCCGTATATTCAGGATGAACAGTTTTTATTTCTTTCATAAATTCATCAAAAGGCGCTTTCTTTTTTATGGATTTATTATATACATTAACTATATTTTGAAGTATATCTACACTGATCTTATCTTTACCTACTTCTTGTTCTATTTCCTGTAAAAATTTACGCAGATAATGAGAGTCGCCAACCTCAAGTTGTTCTTCAAGGGGTCTGTCCAAGTTCTCAAGATCGCGAAGTTCTTTAATACTCATCGTAGCATCTTCTTCACCATTGATAACTTTTTTAATAAGATCAAAATTGCCCTTTTCTTTTATTTCTTTTATTTGTTCTTTAGTAAGCTTACTGAGTACCGCATCTGCTTCTTGAGTAATCTTTGCTTTATCACCAAAAATCTTATCCGTTACTTCTTTAGTAACATCTCCTATACGTATTTCATTTGTGAGATCATCCACATCATCCATAGCACGAATTTTAGCAAATGCCTCATCTTCTTCGGTAAGTTTGTCTCGCTCTTTTAATAACTCATTACGTCTTTCCTTGAGGAACTCACCTTTATAATATTCCGTCATTTCCACTTTCGCCAATACACCGGCAATCGAAGGATCGTTTTCTGCTTGAGGATTATACTTACTATATCTATTGCCAACGCGTCTATAAAAATGTTTTTTCACATAATCTTGAGCTACAGGATCAAGGATAGAAAATTCATCTAAACTGGTCATTTCAAACTCTTTACCTTTAAAAGCATCGCCGTAGAATTCACTTTTACCATAAGGTTCAAATGCTTCAATATACTTCTGTGCAGATTTTATTTTAGCGTTTTGATGCTTATAACCGAAAAACCCCCCTAATATATATTCATATAATTGGACAGAGGTGGGAGCATCCTGTGCTGTAGCTAATCCTCCCTGTAATCCAGCGCCCAGCCCAGCACGAACTACTTTATTCCATATCCAGTCTTCCGCACCTTTTCTAACTGCTGCATTTGGATGACCTACTAGTTTGCCAATATTTGTAAAATTGCCTATAGTACCAAACGCCCCACCAAAAATAGCCCCATGGACATAAGAATTCATTACCTCGTCGGGACCTTCCCAGATGCTGCTAACTGCGGATGCGGCACCAAGAGACTGTGCACTGGTTAATATATCAGCAGTAACGCTACCTTTCTTTAGATAGCTATTAACGTTTACACCAGCTTTGCCCAAGCCCGAATAAAGCCCTTTATTTAATTTATCACCAGCCCAAAAGGGAAACGATTTTCTTTTAGCAGTCATGCTAGCGGCATTGCTAAGAGCTCTTTTTACACCCATAGCTCCAAGTTTTGTAGCTGCTGTTGCTCCAAGCTTTAGGGGTCCTGCTAATATTCCAGGAACAAAGCCAATTAAAAAGCCCATGCTATGAGCTATTTGCCCTGCTCCGGAAGTTGGTTTGTCAGCCCACCCTAATGTGGTAAAACCCTGGACGGCACCAGAAGTGAACTGATTTAATATATTATCTTGTTTGGATTCTTCAGCGCTTATATTGCGCTTAAAAGGTATGTCTAATTCTTTTGATGCTTTTTCTATTTCATCTACAAAATCATCATCAAAAAGAAATGGATTACTTTTATATACAGAAATATACCGTTGTAATTCATACGGATCCATCTGTTAGTTTACTTTTGTAATCTTTTTATATCAGCACTTAATTGAGCGACTAAATTGTCTCTTATTGCTTCGAATTTTTCTGAATCCCATGCATAATCCGCACTAATAGAAGCATATTTATCACCCATAAGGTCTGATTTTAGTTTTATTAATTCACTTAATACTGATAGTTTTATTTTATCTCCTTTGGGGAGAACTTCTACATCCTTTACATCTTGTCTCATTGCGACTTGCTTCTGTTGCAGATTTAAAAGAGCATCCTCTTCATTAAACCAACCGCCCCGCCATCCGCCCTTCTCTCCTGATACACCGCCAAATTCATAACTTGGATCATAATGCTCTAGTTTCAAAACAAAATTTTTCGCTTTTTCTTCTTGTGTAAGCCGCCTATCTAAATCTTGGGTTGCCACATATTGCTCTAAGGCAGCCATCGTTTTTGCTTCTGATATTTTTTCAGCAACAGAGATATAACGCCCTCCTTTTACATCAACAGATGCCCCAGCTGGAGCCTCGGGGTTCTTAACCATTTTACCAGATTTAGAATCTTTTACAACAGGGGGAATTACATTCATATCTTCATCAAATACATTTGCTCCATAAGCTCTAAAGTTTTCCGAAATAAGCTTTTTCTTAGCTAACTCATTTTGATTATACTGTAATAATAAAAACGGCAATTTGTTTAATAATTCATTTGGATCTATTGGCATAATTTTTCTCCTGTTCTAATTTATTGCAGATAATCTCATCAATCTCTTTAAGCCCAATCCCAATCCTGATCGCTCTGCTGATCCGCCAGATACTGATCATACTCATCTTTTGATGAAAAACCAGCTTTATACCAATCTGTTTCAGTAGTTAACTGAATATTCGCATCACTCCCTATAAGATTAGCTAATTGATTTTGTTGTTCTGTTACATGTGCTTGTCTGAGGCCAAAGATACTTTGGTTTCTATTCAGCCCTAATAACCCGCCTTGTTGTTGCAGTTTTCCATATTGCATAGTATTATACATATTATTCATCCCAGCCTTATTAAAGCCTCGCCCAGCTGTGTTTCCTCTAAACTGATTTGTCATTCCTAATAAAGAATTCTGTATACCTTTAATTTGCTGTCGATAACCTTGCTGAATAAATTGTTCTTTTGAGGGATCATAATCTGCGAATGTGCCTCTAAGC
>Ga0208433_1000832_pt1 | contig 12188 bp, 14 predicted proteins | sample 3_EtaG_FD_184075 | JGI IMG/M metagenome (GOLD analysis project Ga0208433, IMG submission 184075) | Marine viral communities from the Subarctic Pacific Ocean - 3_ETSP_OMZ_AT15126 metaG (SPAdes) (version 2) | ecosystem: Environmental > Aquatic > Marine > Oceanic | place: Pacific Ocean | collected...
CATATCCCATTTGTTAAGGAAATTACCAGTTCTTCCAGCAGTTGTATCATCACAAATTAAATAAAATTGATCTCCATTAGCATCTGCATCATCAATAATTACTCCTGTAGTTGTAGTAACAGAACCAGCTGCAGTAAATGCACCAACACCAGTTGTAGAGAAATGTCCTGTCATATAAGTAGGGGCATTATATCTTCCCATTACTTTCCATTCAAAAGAGTTGTCACCCAACACTTTTTCTTTTGCATAACGACCTGTTCTTTCTAAAAGATAAGTCGCAGCATAACGAGGATACTGTGAAATCAGCGTTCTTGCAATCTCTGGGTGTTGCATTAAAGCTGTATTCAAAGCATTCTCGGCAGTAGTACCACTTCCGTAGGTACCCGTATAAAAATTAGCCATTTTTTAAATTTTTTAAATTAATTAAACATTTTACTAATTGTTCAACTAACTTTCAACTATAAGCAGACATTGTCTTACTTTATTAAGTTTACTCGCTCATGAACGCTTTAGGATCAAACTTGCCTGTCTTCACTTTGAAGTTAGACTTGCTTTTTCCTGAGTTAAGGTTTGGTGAGGTTATACTATTCATAATAGAGGCTTTGCCATCCTCCAAGCCTTGAGAACGAAGAATTTTTTCAATTTGCTTACGATAAAGCATGAACATAGCAACGTCAGCAACATTGGCATGACTTGACCATATTTCATCCATCATTCGTTTTGTAGCAAACTTATAAACTTCTTCTTTCTGTTTTTTTGTTACTTTCCCACCCATAAATTCGCCCATGTTTTTTATGTGGCCTTTTAGAGCCTCACGTGCCTTACCAGCACTTTCTTTTCTTTTTAATTGTTCTTCTACTTTAGATTGATTCTGATTTTGTGTTTGTGTTTCAATCGCATTATTAATCAATCTTCTAATACTTTTTGCTTTCATCTTCATCATTCCAGCATCTTCTAATTTATCTAAAGATTCTTCTAGTTCTGCAGCATCCATGCCATCAGCTTTTAATTCTTCCTGAACTAAATCTCTATCTGAAAAAGACAAATAACGTTTAAATTCAGCCACCTGACTATCTGGAGTTGCTTGAGCACTTTGTTGAATATAAGCATTAATTGATTGTAGAATTTCTTCTTTTGAAGATCCCATCACTCCTAACTCTTCTGCAACCTTTTTCCATTCAATATCTCCTTGAACAACTTCTTTTTCTTCTTCTTTAGGACTTTCTTTTTCATCTTCCCAATCATAAACCTCTTCTTCTTCTTCTTTATCCTCTTCTTCTACATCTTTTGCCCATTTCCAAGAATCATCATCTTCTTCTTTATTTTCTTCTTCTTCTATTTTTTCCTCTTCTTCTTTTACTTCTGTTACTAACTCTTTTAATTCATCATCTTCTGTAAAAGCTAAAGGATTAAATTTTTCATCAATCCCATTTTCTGTTGTTACTTCTGTTGATTCTTCGACAGCTTCAACTAATTTTGATTCGTCTTTTGCCATTATTTTTAATTTTAATTAATACTCCCAGCTTGCAAATATACAACTTTTTTTTAAATCTTTGATTTAGCTCTTTCTAAATCACTTCTTTTTGTACTCAATGATGGGGTGTTTTCATCATCTTTCTTTTTATTTTCCCTATCATTTTCTTTTTCACTTTCACTAATATGATGATCGGCAAGTTTTTTAGTCATTTCACTTTGCTCTTTAGCATCGTGAATATCTCTATCTGTTTCAGATTGAATATTAGCAACTTCAATTCTAGAATCAGCACCAATCTTAGCAACTTGTAATTTAGCTTCATTATCTATTTGCTTAAGCTGTGCCTCAGCTTCAAACTCTACTTGTTTCTGTTGAGCAGCAGCTTCTTGCTCTTGCATTTGTTGTTGCATAGCTGCTTGTTGTTGTTTTTGCATTTCATCCATACCTTTTTCTAAAACTTTTTCAGCTTCAGTCATTGAATCTGCTTTTAAGACTTTAATTACATTTAATAAATCTATATTTCCAGCTTGTAAAGCAGACTGTGCTAATTGCTGAACTACTTGTCTCATTGCATCATCTTTTCCACTATCACCAACATAAACACCATAATCTTGTAATGAAATATCTGGCATAGCATTTAAAAATTTATATGCTCCATCTCCTAATATCATACCTGCTTTTTTACCATTAGCCCAAGCTATTTTCATTAAATTACATAAACTTTCTAATATTCTTTGTTTAACTTCTGCATGAGAATAAAACCAACTTTCTGTAATAGTTGAAGATTGGACTACACTTCTTTGAACATTTCCAACATATTCATATTGTTCCACTGCACCTTCTCTTTGTCTAGTTACACCAGAAACTCCTCCAGCCATATCTTCAAGCATTACTTTTAAGTTTATTAATTGCTGTACAGATTGAGATAAAGTAAAATCTATTTGTTGAAACTGATTAAAAGTACTCACCTGATTACCTTCATCTTTAGAATTAATTGGAATAATACCATCTGTTTTTAAATGATATAAAACAGTCTGAATATCCATACCTAAATTAGTAGGCAATTGTGATGTATCATATACCACTGCTTTACCTCCAGAACGAGCCATAGCAAGTTCTATTTGATAAACAACAATATTATAAAGCATCTGTATATTATCAAGTAAATCTACCATTGAAACAGGGCTCCCAGTGGTATTATTTTTTATACAACCTACATAAGATAAATTAGTTTTACCAGGATCATCTATACTTCTTACCTGATTATCTCTTCTTTGAGCTTTCACTAGTATCTTTCCTCCTATTTTTGTTGCTTCCCAAATATCATCCACCCATTTTGTTTGAATATTTTCTCCTTTTCTAGCTTTATATGTATCTTTTACCATTTTTCTAAATGGTCTACTTGGATTATATTTATTATCTGATAATTTAAACTTTATGGCTCTTAAAGATTTCCACTCAGCACTTACCACACGAATTTTAGTTTCTTCGCCTTGACCAACATCAACCCAATCAAAAGATGAATTATAATTATTTACATCCCCACCTTTATATAAGTTTCTCATCTTATCTAATTCTAATAAATCTTTTTTAGTAAGATAATCTTTATAGATATCATTTATTTCATTAATAGTAAGCCATCTTTCTTCACCAACCCACGAAGCGTTATCTAAATAATCTGAATGAATAGAATAATCATATACAATAGTTCTAGGATCGACTCTTCTTACATAAGGATCTCCATTATGTATTTCTACTTTAAAAAATTCTTTTCCTGTTACAAGTAAATCTCTAAAACCTTCTTTAAATACATCTTTTACATTATATCTATTAACAATATATTCTAAACCATCTTGTGCAGTTTCTTCAATCATCTCACGATAATTATATTTCATATATAATTCTATATCTTCAGGAATAGGAATACCTTGTCCTTGCTCTATTATATCAACACCTTCTCTTTCTTTAAATTCTTTATGAAAATCATCTAAAAGTTCTCTCATCATTAAAGTAACTTTATGATCGTGTTTTCTTACCACAGCTTCTTTATTAACAGTTGAAACCTTCATATCTATAGGTCTTCTTAATTCTTCTCCTACAAGTAAATCTATTTTAGGGGTGATGATAGGATAATTTACAAGTCTTGCAGGATATGTTAATCCATACTGTTCTGTCAAATAACTATAATCTGCTTGATTAAGGTCTCCATTATAAATTTGATAATTTCTTATATCTTTTAGTTTACTAGAATTATATATACTATCTCCAGAAGACATATATCTAGTTATAGAGTTTAGTACCTGTTCGCACCATTCGTCATTCTTTTCTTTTTCAGAAACTAACATTGAAGGCATTGATTTATATTTATTTTCCATTATTTTAATTTATTGCTATAGGGACACCATTATATCCCATTTTATAATATTTAAATCCTAAGTCTTTTTTCTCTTCTTTAATTCCAGCTTGTATTCTATAATTATCTATATTATGAATCAAACAAAGACCAAAGGCCATAGCTCGGTCAGTATTTTGTAATCCATAATTAGCCAACTCATCTATTAAATCTATAAACCAAATATCCTGCACACTCTCTCTTAAATAATCATCTATCAAATCTTCTAATAAAGCTTTAACCTGTTTATTCATATGCACACCATATCTATTTCTAGTTTTTGTACCAGGATTATGTGCAGATTCTGGTTTCTCTTTCAAATATTTTAACCCATTCATTCGTTTAAAATAATCTAATATACCAATTTTTGTATATTCTACCAGCATTCTTGAGTTATAATACACTGCTAACTTTAAACATCCGTCCCAAAAATCTTCTTTTTTCTTAGGACGATCAGTATATTCAGCAACTACGTAATCGCTTGGCATATCAGTATTTGCAAATCTACGATAAATAATCGCACTACCCAAGGAATCTGACGCTCCAGCTTGATCTTGATCATAAGAATCAATACCTCCAATATCTAAATTTTCATATTCTATCTCTGGATGAGCTAATATTTTATAAGGCCCATAAGGATCTGGCCTCCAAGTAACTTTAAAATCTTCATCTCCCAACACCCAATCTAAATAACCTCTTTGTATTTGACTTCTATTATCTTTACTTGATAATATTCTTGAACGTTGAGCATTAATAAGAGCTATATCAAAACGAGCTGAATGAGTGTTTAAAAATGCCTCTTCTATAGTTAAGGGATAATTTTGTATATGTAAATTATAAGCTTCATTATCTCCAGATTTTTGTATATTTTCTCTCTCAATTGTTAACTTTTCCTTTGCCTGTTCTGGTTTTTCTTTTCCTGTCTTAATATCAAAAAATCCATAATAAGCTCTATTGGCAGGAATAAACATTGGAACTAAATTATAAGCATCAGAACTATAATACATATCCATAAAATCTTTAGATGCTCTTGTAATATCACCACCAGTACCCCCAACAATAGGAACTCCAAATTGTATATCACCATCCATAAAACAAGCCTTAGATGACATATATGCATTTTTCAAATGTTTAAACTCTCCAGCTTCTTCAAATACCATAACAGCAACCCTTTCTCCTTTAAACACCTCTGGATTATCCATTGTCCTACAAATTATAGTAGATTGATAACCTCCTATTTCCCACTTCCCATCTTTATTCTTTTGCTTATAACCACTACGCCTAATACCATCAGTGTCTCTTAATATACTATGTTTAAAATTATCATGTAAAGCGTTTAATCCTTTTTTCGTTTTATCAAAAAATGCATCAGCTGTAGCTTGTAATCCAGCAGCAATACCTACATCATTATGAGGAAAGAAAGTAAACTCATGAGCTACCATACCAGAATTCATATAAGAAAATCCTTTATCCCTTGCTTTTATAACAATCATTCCCTTACCATCCTCTTTACATTGTTCAAATGTATCAAAATATTCATGATCCATTTGTCTATACCAAGGATGTATTAATGTTTTACGATTTCCTTTTGTTCCATCATTACCAAGTATCATATAATAATTTAAATAGAAATAATACTTACCAGAAATCTTTTTCATTCCTTTTGGTTTAAATCCATTAACACATCTATCTAATTCTTTAGCCCAATATTCTTGATAAGATATAGAATCAGTATTCATATCAGGATGGCCATGATTTGCAATAGGTCTATATTTCTGAGGATCAAATTTTATCTTAGCCATACTTAATTGTTTTATATTTACCTATTCCAAAAACACCGTACTTCTCTTCCCTTTTAGCAAGTTTATCATGATAAGCAATATCTAAATTAACATTATGTATCTTTTGAGCTAAATCATTATACACTTTAGCTTTTTCCATATTAGCTTTTTTATAATGTTTTTTATAAGACATATATAAATATTCTAAATCATATTTATTTTCTTTAGCCATTTATATTTTTTTATTTCCGCTATACTGATTTAACTTAGGTATTATTTTTAATTTATCAACCACAGTATCTACTTCCGTATTACCAACATCTCTTATAGTAAATGTGTCAACTGTAGGAACAGGCGTTGGATTAACTAATTTACTTCCTGATCCTGTAGAGTTACAACATTCTGGACTTGTAGCTCCATCACCATCAAAGGAACCATAAGTACTAGGAAAACTATGTAGATTATTTGTCGTTTCTAGAGTTACAGATAAAGGATATGTAGTTACCTTATAAATATCACCATTTGTGGTAGGAAAATAAATATCTCCATCATAACAAAACATAGTATATACAGAACTACTACCAGGTAAGGTGTTTAAATCAAAAGAATCTATTAAAGTTCCACTATAAGTATAATGATGAAGTGCACGTACTACTGGCTGACTGGATAAAAAAGACTCAACAGCTATAACAATAGAATTATCTGAGGGTCTATAAATAAGATCTCCTATACAAGCTAGACCATATGCGATATTAAACGAGCTGTTCACTCCAATTGTTCCACCAGCTTGAAGTTGTATTTCCGTAATTTTAGGAACATGTGGGGGGTCTACCCACCCATCAGCGTGTATCAAAGTGTCTTGGCTTTTTGAACATAATCCAGTCCCCCACCCAATACCTATTAGTTGGGGAATAGCATAATTAGCAGTATAGTGCTGAACGTATGATAAACTAGAAGTTGCCAAATCAATCTCCATTTTTACTATACCCTGAGTAGCGGCGGGGTTGGGAGCGCCAGTCCATGGCGTGACAAAAGTGTTATATACATAATTTCCATACTTGGCACAAGTACCTATAGACGATATCACGGCATTTCCTGGAAGATTTGCCTCAATAGCCGCCATATCATTTGCGTTAGCTATCTGTGTTGCGCCTATAGATGTCCCTGTAGCAATAGGGTTTGTTGCTATATGTGCTCCCAAATTGCTTCCTGCATAAAAAGTACAATCAAATGAAGTTGGACATTTAAACATTCTCACAGGTCTTACCGAACCAGTGGAACATCTATCCATTACCATGGGATTACCAGTTACAACATTAACTCCTGCGGCTATAGTATCAAAAACGGTTCCAGGAGGACCTGCTAAAACAGAAGAAGTCCAATAAAACGCAGATGCAGGGTGACTAATACTTGTGTAAAAATTAGCTATATTAGCCACATTATTAAATATAGAAGTAGGACTTAAATTCGATGCCAGCTCAAGCATTTCATGTAACGATGGGAGAAACCAATCTGTATGTCCATTGGGGCCGACATAATCAACGCATAACATGGCAGCTAGATCATGTATATCTAACACTGGATTCGTAGGATTAGATGTGGCCACACCACTAAAAGACGTTGGATATGAATTTAAATGGATGGTATTGCTATTACCGTCCCCAATAAGCTGGCTATTATCACTAGGTGATATTATTTCTTTATGTACCCCAAATTCTGCACCTGGTATAGCGTTTATATTACTTGTGCAATCAAATGGGGTTAATGGATTAAGAGTTGCGGGCAATACTTGAGCTCTTTGTGTCGTAGAAACATCAACAGGAGCAACTTCAAAATAATAATTTGTATTATTATTACCTTGCCCTGGAATGGAGAATATTATACCCCCGTCAGGACCAGTATCCCCTACTTGATAGGCTAAATTTGTAATTGGATTAATACAAGCCATAATTTAATTTTTGTTTAAATTAACATCCTTCTTTACAACGAGCTATTCTGGGTATTTTAAATCTTTTCATTTTATAATTCTTTTATTTTCGTTATACTGATCTAAATTAGTTATCATACCTACTTTAGTAGCACCACCAATAGTTTTTGCCTGAGGTTTTGGTGTGATTGGTACACATTTACAAAAAGTAGAGCTCCATACGTACCCAGAGGCACACGATTCGGTTTGAGTACAAGGTTGTCCTGGTAAAAGTGGACCAACAGCTTGGTAATTACAACCATACTGTGGAGATTGTATAGGACTAAACGTGGTCAGACTTTGATCACATTCTTGACCACATGGTATGTTGGTACAACCAGTACTGTAGCCTGGCCAGAATTGTGGGTGGTTTGGGTTGAAGGATACAATTGGAATAGTAGCTGTTTGAGCAGTTTGACTAGCAAGTTGACAAAAAGGACTACCTGATTGTGATATGCCTTGAACGGTATACCCACCATTTACTATATTCGTGTTTCCTGGAAGTACCTCAGTAACTCTAAACCTTTTTACGGCACCAGTCGGTGTTGGAGGTGTTCCAGGGCTAGGGGTTGAATGAAGCTCAATACTGAAACATTGACCTACACGTGGAGGTGAATAAGAACTATATGGATATACATCTTGAGGAGAACCGTTAAAACCTATACATCTAAAATGCGGTTCGGATACACTCCAGGAATAATGGGGAGTGGCGGTAAGACCAAACGCAACACCAGGTGATTCTCCAACTGTAGGGCTTGGAAGTCCAGTATTAAGATTAATTGCACCAACATCATATGATTTAATCATTCTGAAAGTAGGTGGGCAAGGGGAAAACGCTTCCCCAGGAGAAGCTATTATTGGTGGAGCGAGTACGTTAGGAAGAGCATTAGATATTGCTGGAGCATATTCTAATGTAGTACCACCAGCACCACCGCCAGCACCACCTTCACTACCACCACCATCACCTTCTGCCATATCAAAACATATCCAAGGATATAATAAACTAATCATATTATAATTCTTTTATTTCTTTTCTTCTTTCTAAAAAAGATAAATCTTTATCCCCTGCAATTTTCTGTCTCTCACCTCTTCTTTCTATTGCATCTAATAAAGACTGTCTAGTTTTTAATATTTTTTCAATACCAATCATAATCTTTTGTAAACTCTCTGCACTATCTTCATCTACATTCATGTCGTTCATGAAATCAGTGAATTGCATAATCTTTGCATTGAAAGCCATTAATTGCTCATCTAATGGATCAAACTGTAATCTTTTATACTTCTCACACGCTGCTTGCAGCGTCAAATTTTTTTCACCAACCCACTTATAGGTATCGTATAAGTCTTTACTTACTGCCTTCTTTCTTTCGGATTCGCTATAATGACGATATGGACTTTCATAGTCAAAAACTAGTGCCACCCACTTAAGGGCCATAGGCCCGAATTTTTCTTTCTTAATGAGTGTAAGAAATTCAGGAACGCCAGTTATCCCATCATCATCTTTATATACATCTCCCTTACGATTTAAATTTAACAAATACATTATTTAGTGTATTCTAATTCTAATTTATATATAAACCTCACCTTTGAAGCATCATTTGTAATAACCCTTTCTATATCATAGTAAGGATTATCAGCAATAAACCAATAAGATTTTAAGATATTAAAATATTGTCCTGCTATTTTATCTTTAATAGACTTTTCTTTGGCCATTAAAAGAGATAAGGTTTTAAAGTTTTTCTCTAATACAAATACGCCATCTTTATAGTATACTTTACCAACTTTGGTATCTATACTTCTCATTTTTTAAAATTTACCTCCAGAAGTAAATCTTCGTGATGCACGATTATTTCTAACAACCTCTTTTATTTGTCCAGCAGCCACTGCAGAATTCATACCTCTTCTAACTCCAGACATAAAATCAGCACGCCCACCACCAGGATAAGTGTAAGGATTTTTCATCCTACCCCCTCCAGCAAATTGTGATACATTCTTCTCAAGATAAGGAGAACCTCCAGCTAATAAAGGATTAGCAAATATCTCCATATCTCCCATGGCGCCTCCACCTATACCGCCTCCTATTCTTCCAAATTGTCCAAGCTCTTGTCTTGATTGCGCCCCTCTATTACTACCATATTGCATTCTACCCCCTACTATATCTCTTAATTTTCTTTCTTCATCTGATAGACCTCGTCCAGTGTTTCTTGGTGGTATGTATTGCAGAGATGGATCCCAAGTACATGTCGCTGTATTCCAAGTATGTGATCCAGGTTTACCAGGATTTGGAGATGTTGGTTCTGGACAAGATGATGGTTGTGGAGTTTCACCTGGAATTTGACTTGCTTTACCTGGATCTAAGCCTGTTGTTCCAGGATCTATTGGATATCCCATAACCTGACACGGACCACAAGGAGCTGGTGTATGTTCTTGATTTGGGGGACAAGGAGTTGGATTTCCTGTTACTGCTATACTATGCATACAAGCATTTGTATCATTAACTGGGACTGGATCTATTCCTGTTCCTAGAGCACCCACCTCTTTAGCTTGTGGACCACCTCCACCAAAAGGATCAGCTACAAGACTCCCACTTGAACCTCCTAAACTTGAAGATCTAAGTCCTTGATTAGCTGACACTGAAGATCCTCCTAAAAAATTAGGGATGTTAAACATACCCACTTGACTATTTCTTGGCATAATATAATCTATTTAAATTAATAATAACTACAAAGATAATAAAAATTTTTTTGTATTTGTAAAAAAGGGAGGCTTTATGCTTAAACGCCCCCTTCCATTCCAAAACTTTGGATACCCTCCCCTAAATTCTCAGTTTACTATTACATATGACTATTAATCAATACCTACACAGTCATGACAACTTTAGGGGCAATCATTGCAACCATACTGATACTTAAGTATACAACATTTAATTCTGATAAATTCCAGAATGATATTAACAATATAAAAGATAAGTGTGGTAAAACTACAGAAGAGAGAAGCTAATGCTCTCTTTTTTTTACTATTGACTATAAGTATTAACTAAATAAATGTATTATGGAAACTATTATACAAATTATAATTGCTATTGAAATTGCTTTTATAGCTTTCTATATGGGTAGAAACTATGAATTAGATAAAAGTATAGCACGATTAAACAAGAGTATTAAAGAATTAAGAGACAGTTAGTCTCTTTTTTTGCTAAAAGTGTATAATTATCCTGTATTGAAGTGTGAGTAATATAGAGTATACTCCTATTAATAATACTCTAATAATAACATAATATTAAGAATAAATAATATAACTAACTGATTATCAATATGTTATTGAATATTTATCATTGTTTATAGGTTATAATAGTATATCTATTCTATTTAACTGTTTAAAACAACATCAGTTATTGAATGGGCGAAGTTATACATTTTAAATGACAATGTCAAGTCATTTAGCATAAAATAGTTAACTTCACTACATCTTATTTATTTAAATGACTGATTTACAATTACTAATAAGTATTAATTAATATATAATGTTATGAAAGTATTTAAAACAGTATCTCATGCAAGACACTTTGGTTATTCTAATTTAACAAAAGGATTTATAGATACAGGGTATAATAAATCATTTGGCTTATGGTATTGGACTATCTTTTGGTAGTTCAGTACCTTTTACAATTAATAATAAGTATTAACTAAACTATATAACATCATGACTATCATCTTAGCAATTACTACAATAGTATTCTTAATTCTATTCCTACTGCAAGTAGAGTATTCACAAGAATTAGAATCTAAACTACATGATATAAATGTAGAGAGTTATAAACCAACACTAGAAGATATAGCTCGTTCTGGTGGAGTTGAAATTAAAGAAGAGAGTAATTAACACTCTCTTTTTTACTATTAACAATAGTATTTCATAATACATTAAAGAGCTAACCCTTGACATAAGTAACTACGACTTGATTTGGTTAGTTCTTTTTTTACAATTATAAATAAGTATTAATCAAAATATATAAACTTATGAAAGATTTATTAAAACCCTATATTATTAAAGGCAAGAAACAAAACCTTGTTATTGGTAGTTATTCTAACATTAATGGAAAAGACGCTATTCCATTAAAAAATGTAAAACCTACAACAGATGAAATACTACAAATAATTAGATACCACGCTAAATTATTAAGGAGTATTGATGAAATATTTGTTTCAGGACAATCAGGTTCTTGGGAAATTAGACAAATGCCTTACTCAAATCAAAGAATAGAATACTATTCTCAATTTGTAGATAAAAGTGAAATACAAGCAATATTTGACGATGTTTACAAAGGATTTAAAGAATGGCAAGAAGAATGTGAAAAAGAACAAGAAGATTATTATTCTAATAAAGAAGAGAGTTAACGCTCTCTTTTTTTTACAATTAATACTAGATAATTAATTATTAACTAAAGTATTATATTATGAAATTAACATTCATTGATTGCTCTTGTGGCAATACCAAAGGCTTTCAGTTAGCCGACAAATTAGCTGAGTGTACATCTTGTGCTTCACCTGTTCACACTGACACACCTGCATATCATAC
>Ga0208433_1000840_pt1 | contig 12121 bp, 7 predicted proteins | sample 3_EtaG_FD_184075 | JGI IMG/M metagenome (GOLD analysis project Ga0208433, IMG submission 184075) | Marine viral communities from the Subarctic Pacific Ocean - 3_ETSP_OMZ_AT15126 metaG (SPAdes) (version 2) | ecosystem: Environmental > Aquatic > Marine > Oceanic | place: Pacific Ocean | collected...
AATATTGCCAATTATTACTATCTATAAAAGCTTGTGCTTTGCCGTCATCGTTGGACGCGTCCAAATTAGCAATTTCTATTGCCAATCCAGATACTGTAATTGGACATCTTCTACTTTTAACATATGCGGCAAATGTAAAGGGCGCCCGTTTGCTATTTATTTTAGACCAATTGATAATATATTGAGCAAAATCATCAAAATTTTCTATTTTGGTTTCATTTTCAACTAAAACGGTACGATATATCGACTTTAATTGATTTATATATTCTTGATAACGTACTCTTGGATCTTCATAAGCTTTGTGAACCCTTATATTGGACAAATAAGGATCTTTTGTATCAATTTTTTTAGTTATGGCAGCTTTGCGAAATTGTTGTTCTAAATCGCTAAAGGCATCCACAACAAAATTAAGGGCGCGCATATTGCCTTCTGGGGCGGTAGTGGCATCTAAAGGTTTTAAATCCGCACTTTTTTGAGGTACGATTATCGGCACAAAGCGCCGTGTGACGCGTCCATACATCATTTTTTCGGCTATGAAATCAATTAAATTAGTATAGGCAGCATTGCCGGCAGTACCTCTATAATATAATCTCTTATTAAATAAAAGAAGGGCTGATTCTGTATTATTCTCGACATAAAAAGTTGACATTTATTATATTATCTCCAAATTTAAAGTTTACCATCCGGTGTACCCGGTCCAGGATACCTGGGGCCGGGTGGCATCCTCGTCAGCAACTTTGGCGCCATTTTCGACTGATTCTGGCTCTTTGTATGGTCTAAGTTCTTCTGCTGCGGCATCTGCATCTTCTTCAACTTCCGTTTTCAGCGAACCAATATCAGTCGCGCATCCGGTCGCAGACGGCTTTGTGCCATCGCCGGATCCCTGTGATGCAGCAATTTCGGCATCAATTTCGGCAACCCATTTAGCAGTAATTTCTGTCTCGGCTTGTCCCGGGCCAAGAGTATGAGAAGAGCGTATGATCATATAATATCCTCCGATACCAAACTGAGTTAAATCGATGGCACTTAATTGAGCCGAGGGATCAAAGCCACGCGGTTCAATATAGATATATGCACCAGGATAAGAATTTACATCCAAAAAAGTCTTAATTTTGGCATCGTATAATACTCTTAACTGCTGCAAGCCGTCATAGCCCTGTTGTTCAAATCTTACTTCTGCTAATCCTGGCGATTCTGTTTTAACCAAATCAATTGTTTTAACAATTCCTCTATCTTTACCAATTTGATAGTGCCATATACCCTTCTCATGATCGCCAGATCCTTCTGGGAGTGGGTCGCCCTTTGAATCTCTACAATCTCCTTTTGCGCCCCCTTTTTTACATCCATACTGAAGCTCTGAGGGTTGTGCTCTAGACACAAAATATGTTAAATAATTTATTTCTTTCTCAAACCCAGGATCGGAGACGGCGTTGTCTTTTGCGCCCATCGTATTAAGAATGGGTAAAGCCTTTCCCCATTCTGATATTTTCATTCTTGTTTTTCCCCTTGTAACGCACCACTCTGTAAGAGTATCATATTTGGTGTGTGTTTTATATGCTGTTATTGCATTTTGCGCTAGTCTAACTTTTTGTTTAGATCTGTTTCCATAGCAAGTATCGTTATTTAGAAAATCGCGAATAAATTGGTTGAAAAATTCGTTAAGAAACGTTGGTAATGGATAAGTTTGCCGCTCCCTTTTGAGGACATTTTCAGTCAGAAATTCCAGAAAATATTTCACAGAAACTGGAATATCACCAAGATTAAATATTTTCGTGTCGGTTACTTTTCCTTCTTTATTGGCCTCGGTAAATTCAACGGGGCCCAATAATAATCTAAATTTTTTAAAGTTTTCCGCAAATCTTTTATAATTGGCAGCTTCTTCGTATAGATCCGACTGAATTTTTATGCCCCCTTTTTCAAATGCTTCATCGATACCTTCGTTAATTAATTTGTCATGCACGGCGCCCAATGACTTTTCAATATTCGCTAATATAACATCCATTAAATCACTAATGTAGAAGAAAGTTATATTTCCATAAAAATCAAGTGCTGCAACAAATTCGTCTGAATCGGTTGTATCATCCCCAGTATCAGTGGGGGTATCTGTGGTATCTGTGTTGGTCGAGATGAGGGATGATGCGCTCCGTCCCGTCGTCTTAATAAGTTCTATAAATTCTTGATCTAATGGGCGAAATGGTCCTCCTTGGCGATACTCATTTAATTTCCCCACCGGGACATTAATACTTCGAATGACATTCGCTTTTATCATATTCTCTATCAAAGCCTGCGTGTTCAATATCTTTTCATCTTCTATTAGTTGTACTTGTTCTTCGCTATTTTTTAAATCACTTAAAGCTTTTTGCGAGTCCTCACTATCACATTTTTTAGAATATGCTTTATATTTAAGTTTTCTCACAATTTGATTTGCAGTAACGTCTGCATCTGTAAAAATATTAAATTGAGGTTGATCAAAGAAATCTTCAACATAGGCGAGATAATTTATTGTAAATGTCGTTCTGCCCATTTCATCAAAGCCAAAATGATGGACTGTTGGGGTCAAATTTAAAGTTATATAAGAATTGTCTATGGCGGCCTTTAAATCACTGGAAATCACGGAAGAATTGAAATTCGAGCTAGCAGCCCAGCCGACAATTGCTTTTAGTCTAAAGTTTAATTTACCGATATTATCAAAGGTAGATTCTTTATTATCGTTGGGATCTAGGGCTGCCGTATCTGGGCCACCGGTTTTCAAAGCCAAATCAACATATCTATATTCGGATCCTCTTGTTCCTCTCAGTCGCAAAAGCTCACTAAACGAATTGGCATGCAAAACTAATTTTGCTCTAATCGCTTTTTTGATCGCGAATGGATTATTTGCTTCATATGTAAAATTAAAGCTTTTTAGCCCAACACCATGTCCACGAATCTCTTTTTTGAGCATAAATTCTTCAATGTCTTTTTTTCGGTAATGGGAAGCAAATTTCATTTCAACTTGACCTTCATCACCATTTTCATCAGAAATTATTTTATAAAGACGAATCGACGGCTGTAAAGTCGAAATTGATTTCGTTTCCATCTCAAAAAATTCTTCTTTATTGGGAGGCTGTGTTAAAACGTTAATTAAAGCATAAGGATCTCCCTCCAACATTAAACTGGCATTATCTCCACCAGCTACGTATGGCATAGGCTTGTGGGGCGTAACACCCCAATCATTGGGGCCCGTCTTCCCTTCGGGATTCAGGGGATCGAGATAGTCTTTTTTTATCCTCGCAAATTCCTGAATATTGGATAATAAAAGACATTGTTCTTTAAATCTAATGTCTTTAAAGGAGAAATCACCAAGTTCTGCCTCTCCCTTTTCATGCCGGAGCAATTCCTCACTCTTTAGTTTATTGAGGTTCGCTCGTTCTTCGTCCGTCACGGGATCGAGGCCACCCCCATAGGGATCAGGGCCGCCTCCCAACCAGTCCGGGATCATCCCGTGGAGTTCGTCCAACCACGTCGGTTTGGCATATGCCTTCTCCTCTGCTTCTGTAAATCCAGGTGACGCTTCTTCATGACAGTCTCTTTCGTGCTGAATACGTTCACCCAGCGCGCTAGTGAGTTCGTCAAGGTGGTCTTCGATGGCGGTCGATCCAAATTTTCCGCCGGTCGCTTCTTTGCTCGTTAACGCATAAAACTCAAGTTCTTCAAGGGTTTCTTTCTGCTGCTCCGTCAACGTCGATTCATGCAGATATCTGCCGATGTCGGAGAGGGCGTGGGCGCGCTGGGTGGCCATGGTCTCCTCCGTCAAGCCGGCGCCGAGCCAGCTTTGAAGTTCACCATACTCTCCTCCTGTAGACCAGTTTTCTGCTTTTTGGTCTATTTTCTCTTGGCTAAAGGAAGAAATCCGGGTAGTATCTATAATCCCACTGGCGGCATCGAGTGCATTATTAAAGGCTCTCATGCCGTTCGAATATTCTTCTTGAACGTCTCTCGCGGTGGTTTTCCACTCGTTGTCCCATTCCTCTGCATACTGGGCTATGCCATCGCATTTTTCTCCCATGCTTCTTTAAACCCCCAAAATCTTTAATGCTTTTTCAAGGTTTAAAGGAATTGCAAGCACGGATCCATTTTTTATCTCAGCTTCGACTCCATAGCCGTTCCACCACGCAATAACCCACCAATAGCGAGAATCGCCATAGAATTTATGCGAGAGAGTATATAATCTATCTCCATATTTCCAAATATGTTTAGTTCTCTTTACGCTAGCGCGATCAGCTACGGTCGGATTTCTAATTTGTTTTGTGCCATAATGCGTAATTGCTTTTTTACCTCGCGATTTTCTCAATGGAGCATAATATTCGCTATTATTTGTTAATTTTCTATCTTTGTCATATCTTGTCGGCATAATATGCGTTCCTTATGTTCAGCCCGTGGCGAGGTCATGACCCGGCAATCCCGATGCAACTAGATCAGCCTCTTTGTCGTCCTCGGTGGCAGTCTCGGAGGTTGACGCAGAATCCATTTTCTCCGTATCTTTGGGATCTTCCAGCGCCGATTCGTCCTGGGGATTTTCTATATTCGTAGGCTCTGTCGGTGTTGTCGGCTCAGGCGCTTCATTTGCGGGGCCGGCTGATGAAGCGTTCGGATCAGCTTCAAGAGCGCCATATGGAAATGATATGTTTTCTACAAATTCACCCAGCTTTGATTCGCTCCAGCCGACTGGATGTTCGTGGATTACCGAAAATCCTAAATTAATTTCAATTAGTTTGGGTAAAACAGTATTGGGCCCTTTTTCAATGGCGCCATAATCTGGATTATCAAGATTATGATTTACTGTAACACTTTCTAAAACACCTAAAAGCCCTTTGTCTGCTGCATCGCCGGAAGATTTATAATCACTATAAATCGAGGCGGCATTTTGATCGGCGGTAACACCGGAAGTTGTGGATGCTTGTAATAAGTTCATTACCTTTAATCTTACTAATGGAGATTGTGTTATCGTATTTGCATTATCATTTTCGGGATCGGAGCTAAGATCAACATAAGTTGGATATAAAAATTGAAGTAAAGTCTGTACTTTGGCTAAATTTTCGTAAGCTTCGCCGTTTGAAGCGGCTGGCACTTTAAATGCTAAACTTATTTTTCTTACCGTATTCTTGTACAAATAAATAGGATCTGCACGACCATATACAGTTTCTGCGGCCCAATCTGGACTATATGTTTCATTAAATGCTGTGATAAAAGCTTTAAAATAAACTGATTTTTTTGTTGGCAGATGATGAAAGGATATAACTTGACCTTTTTCGGCCAATGCGTCAGATCCGTCAACTACGCCCGGGGTGCCGGCATATTTATCATATTTAAATGTATAATTATCTGCCATAATATAATTCCTTATACAAAGTTACATTCATAGACGTTCTCGCCTATTATTTCAACTACAAATTCGGCCATTTTCACGCCATCCAATTCTATTGTAACTGGCTGTCGTACTGTTTCTGTTGTTCTTCCTGGGGCGCCAGGGGGCGCACCTGTCGCGGCTGGGCCCGTTACGGCTGCTGGCGCGGTCGCACCCAAAGCTTTGGCGGCAGTAGCAGCGACTGCTGCAGCAGTCATAGAAGCGGCAAATTCAACATTCTTTCTAATTGGAATATCTGCTATAGCTTTCCCAATCTTCATTATGTTGTCGGCTGCTTCAGGAGCCGAGAGAGCAGTAAAAAGACTTGTGATGCCGGACAAAACGCCAGAAATCAAAGAACCAAAGGCATCAACTAGTTTTGTTATTTGAGTAATCGGGTTTAATGTTTCAAGAACAGCTATGGCGATTTGACCAAATGCAGACGCAAGCTTTGTCAGACCTTCAAGAAAAGTAGAAGCGAAGGATTTTTTAAATAGCCACATCCCTAGCGCGACGATGATACCAACGAGAGCCGCAATGACCGCGTAGAGCCCCCATACTGGTGCCGAAGCTACGGCGAACGCAACTCCAAAAAACTTTAAAATAGCAACAATAGTAGTAAAAACTTTTATGCTAATGATGAGCCACGCGATCATCTTACCGAATTGGTCTATGAAGTTGGCAATCGCTGGGGCCCAGGTGATCAACTGTTCTGCAAATTTAACAAGCTGCGGTAACATTTCCTGAATAACAGGAATAAGTTGCACAAATGCCATATTAAGCTTTTCTTGGAAACTTGCCATTGTTTGTGCTGCTTTGGCGGCTTCTATAATACTTTGCGTATTTTCCTTTGTTGAGCCGGCTACAAGATTCGTATTTCCACTCATTATCAATGCGAGATCATTAACATCAGATAGACCCATTGATTCTGCAAAGAATTTCTTCTGATAATAAGACATATTATCAAATTCTAAGCCAGCATTCGAAAGTGAATCTCTGATCATATCAAAACGTTCTGCCGGATCTGTAGTCATCATAAGGTCCATCGCATTAACAAAATTACCGCCTATTGCTGCATTTAATTTACCTGCCATTTCGGCGGCGCCCTCAAACGTATCAAATTTATCCGTAATTTGAAGAATCTTCTGCATTTCCATACCGGTAACCTTAGAAGCAATTGCCAAATCTTTAAATGCATCAACACCTTGAACTCCCATCTTTGCCATCATATTTCCGGCCCCAGCGAAATTTCGTGCCATTTCTTGGGGTGCAACGCCCAAATTCCGTGCAAATTTCGAAATATCAAGCATATTCTGGCCAGCTTCTTCTCTAGACATACCAAGCGCCTTAGTTGAAATCTGAACACTAGCAGCAAAATCTTGATGACCAATGCCCAATCTTGACAAAATAGCGCCAGTTTTAATTAATGATTCTCTTTGCTGTTCCGAAGCAAAAGTAAAATCTGTAAATGTTGTAAATAGAGATTGGCCGGCAGCGGAAGCTTCTTTTGCCGTTACGCCATATTCACGAGTTTCTTCATATACATTTGTAATAGATCTCGCAAATTCTTGAGTGGCGCCGGTTGCTTTCATAAAGCCGGTTTCGAGATCATGCATGTCTATAGCAAGATTAATAATAGACTGTGTAAATGTAGTTAAAATGGTCATGCCGGCGGTGCCCATGGTCTCCAAAACACCCATAAGACTGAATTTCGTTTTCCCGAGCCCCTCAACAACGTTGAGCATGCTCTTCCCGAGTCCCAGAGCCCCTTGAACATTAAGGAGGCTTTTTGGATCTGGTGCAGATCCTTTCAATAATACACTAAATGAGCCTGCCAGCTTTTTAATTTCTCCAGAGAGACTAGCCGTATTTGCTATTTCTTCTGTAAGCTCTTTGTTTCGCTCTTTTGCTGCCTTTAAACGTTTTTCGGCGGCCCTGAGCGCGGCTTCGTCCATGTTGTCGCGTTGCCGGAGCAATTCCTCCAATTGTTCTATTTCAAGCTTATTAAGTGCAAGTTCTTTTTGCTTGCTTTCAGCTAGCGTTTTCGTTGCGGCTATTTGCGCCTGAATACTTTCCATTTGCGCCTTTCGGCTGGCGACTTCGGCTTTGGCGGCTAGCGCGGAGTTTCCGCTGAGGGTGTCCAGCTGTTCTATTTGATCATTAGTGAGAGCCGATAGCTGCTTTCGAAGATCTTTTACCCCTATTTTCGCCTCTTCCATGGCTTTTAGGGCATCGGCAAGGGCCTGGGGATCAAAATCGGCCATATCAGTTTCCTCGCTTATATAAACTAATTAGTAATCCACAAAAAAAGATAAGACCGCCGAAGCAGTCTTATCTATCTTATTACTTACATTTTGGGCGGGCGCGCTGGCTGATTGTGGGGAGTTAGTGTTTGAGTGTTGGAATTATTGCCTTTAGAAGCATTTTCAATTGCTTCCTTTTCCATTTCAAGTTGTTTGATAAGGCGCTCGACAAACCACTTTCTAAGCCCTATAGGCAGGTTATAGGCTTCCGAAAAACTCCATCCACCCGAATACTTCAGAAAGAAAAATTGCTCATATATGTTTTCCATGTATTCATCGGTCAGGCCAAAAAAAGTCCGCTGTGAGCGGCACCTCCATGTCCTGCTCAAAATCACACTCATTGCATTCAAAATGCTGTGTTAAATCTACGTTTGGCGCGGCGAGACGATAAGCCAAACGTAAGTGGCGAGAATCTATGGATGGAATGTTATCAACTAAATATTTTATTGCCTGTAGTGAAGAATCGCCATTAACAGCAACAACCATAGACGCAATTTGCCTTGTTACGTTTTTTTCTGTTGTTTGCCTTTGTTTGCGGTCAGTTTCCATTCCGGCAATAAAAGATTTTTCATCTTTACCGGATAGCAATCTAAAAGTTATATTAATAAGAGTTTTTGGAAGCTGTACAGTAAAAGTATTGTCTTCATTAGATACTATGTCTAATTCTGAAACGTTTTCTCCACCATATATGTTTGCAGAGTTCAAATTAAAAGTATATTCTTGTTTTGTTGTACAACTGGGACAAGATACTTGTGTGGCATATTCACTGCCATAGCCTGAAATCCTGGTTGCAACGATTATTGCATTACGATCACCAACCAAGAGAGAATCAGGATCAATTCTTTTATTCATAATAATGCTCTTGATAACGCGATCTAGAGCTATCCCTTTCTTAAGCAATGAGCGCGAAGTAAGAATATCTTCTTCTTTAGCAGTCATTTGCTTAATTTCAATTGTTTCTTGCCCGTGAAGGGGGTGACCTTCTGAATAAAATCTTCCTTTTGATGGAAGTTCGACAAATTCCGTTGGCACAACAAAAGAAAACGAATTTTCTTGATTTTCTGCTAGTGCTTGCGGAGGGGGCGAGTTATCTTCGGGGGTGCTCGTGCCGAGCCCCATCCGATCTGTATTTCTAGCCAATATACACCTCGTTTTAAATTATATTATTAGATCTTGAAGAATTCTTTTCCGCCGGAGCCCTTCTTGGCCGATGAGCCGGCTGCTTCACTAGTGATAGTTGCCCAATCATATTTCATGGTAATACTTAATTCTGTTAATTCATCGGAACCATATTCTAAATCGCCATACTTAAGTTCAGAAATCCAAGCATTATTGAGCGTCCACGTTTCAAGATCCACACCATCGGAATCAAGTTGCGTGACATATACTTTTCCAAGGGCGCCCACAGCTTTGTCTTTTGATAACGTCGGCTCGTCGGAGCCGTCTTGGGAAGTGGGGGGCTGATATCCTGATAATTGCACAATATCTGATAAACTTGCAGCCATATCTGGATCAATAGGATCTACCAATGTAATGGTCACATCTTGCCATGTAATAGAGCCGGGATAATAAAAAGTATGATTTAAATATTTATGCTCTGCAGACGCAATCTGAAAAGATGGTTTCGTGGCAGTTTTCGCCCACCACAATATAGGGCTATCAAGCCCATCAAAATATACGTGAAATCTAAATTTTCTTTTTGGTTCTTGTATTTTTGTAGGATCTGTTTCTGTCCAGAATGACATATCTAGTACTCCTGTAATCTATTTTTAAATAGTATGGCGGGGGAAAAAATCACCCCTCTCTTTCTAGTCATCGAATGATGCTCCAGTTGACATAACAACAAAGTCAATTGCGATAAATTCAATAGCGCGGGCAGGCTTAATCATAATTTTCGCATATAAGATGTTTTGATCAACAAGATCTGGCGTTGTGGTGCTCGAATCTAAAATCAAACGATAATCTGTAATACCAAAGTTAATCTTGGTGCTGGCTAACAATGGTTCAACGAGACTTTTAAATCTTAACCATGTTGCTTGAACATTCTGTTCAAATAGAATCTGTGTTGAAAGAATTGAAATTTGTTTCTTCAAGTAAATAACAAGCCTTCTAACGTTAATTCTATCGAGAGCAGAACGGCGTTCTTGTAGTGTCTTCTGTCCAAAGACTACAATGCCAGTAGACGGGAAAGACGCAATTGGATTAATTCTAGCTTCATAAAGCGTGTCGCGCTCCTTAGAAGTTAATCTCTCGGTAACATTATGAACAGGCAGACCAGCAGCACCATCACTTAGTCCACCTCTATTGAAGCCCGCGGGTGCAAACCAAAGCTGAGATTTTCTCTCAGAACTGGCTAATACGCCCATCATAGCAACAGAAGGTGGAATCCAAAGAAGTTGACCGGTCTGGTCATCGCGTGTCTGGACCCATGGATAGAAAGTCGCGCCATAAGAAGAATCAAGGGCTCTATCTTTTAGAGCAGTCGCTGCAGCCTGGGGATTCGTGCCAATTCTGCTGGCCTTGCTTGAGTAGTATTGCTCGTGTGGCGGAATATAAACATTAGCCAAATCTATTAGGGCCATGGCATCTCCACGGTCTTCGCACGTACTAACCATGTGGGATGTAAGAGCATCATTTGTTAAGCCAGGAACAGCTAGTAAATTCATATCAATGAATTCGGGATCGGCAACTGTGTCAATCGCTCTCCGATAAGTATGATATGCATAGCTGGTATCTTCAGTAACAGCGCTGCCCATACCTTTATTATAAAGTGGATCTGGCTTTCTGATATTAAAACCATCAGAGCCGCCCCAGAAGGGCGCTGTAAACTGGCCATATCCATCACTCAAAACGTTTGTATAGGAGCCCGATGTAACAGAAAGCGAACTTGCGCGGGATCCCGATTCCCAGAAATAACTGGGGGTGGAGCCGGCCTTTCTTACATCGTCAAGAGAAAATACATATGACCATGAATCAACACCAGCTACAGAATTCAAGCCCGCTAATGACCCACCAGTACCAGTCGGGTCATCGGGGAAACTAGAATATAATAATCCGTGTGAATCGGCTAAGCTATCATCTGGACGCGTGGAGGTGGTATCTCTTGTGGAGGACAGTCCAAAATATGCATTACTCGGATCTGATAAGCCACCAGCACTTGCTGAAACACGTAGCCGATCTTTGGGGAAATATAAGGAAGCTGTTGCATGAGTTGCCACAATTCCACCAACGGCGGCGCCGGTCATCGCGGCGCGGATTCGAACAAACGAATCGGCGCTTACAGTAGCCCCTAGCGCTCCGGAAACGCGAGTATCTGAACCAATCCCGGGCACTCCTACTGCGCCAATAATAAATGGCGTTACATCTGAGAGCCCATTGTACCCGTGTGAACAAGAAGCTTGTGTTATATCTGTGAACTTCGGGGGTCCAAAGTAACCGAACGGAAGAAGTGTTTCGTCTGAGGCGCCAGCATCCACATCGGCATTCATATCTACATAAACATATTTAGATTGATTTGGATATCCGCCGTATTGCTTCAATCTGCGCTGTGTAACGTCCCAAGTATAATACTGATCTCCGATTCTGCGCGCAACATAATCTGGCGATGTCGGATCAAGAGTGAGATTATCAAAACGCTCTAATACCACCACATTATTATCAGTATCAAAAAGATCTCTTATTACTACAGAAAAAGTACCATAGCCAGATGTTGTTGTTGAAGACTGTTTAACTTTTGCAATAGAAACTTTAGCATTTTTACTTAACCATGAGCCGTGACCTCGACCAATAAGGCGGAAAAGCTTTTGCTGAGTTTGGGGAATATAGTCCCCTGGCGAACCAAGATCTTGACCGATAAACCAACCGGCCTTTGCTTCGGCTGAAGCTTGTCCCAGCATATTGTGGGGGCCCGTGGCGACAGTGCCACTCAGTGCTATTCCTAAAATAACTCCCTGCAATCCATTAGAGGTGCCAATCAAACTGCCGCTTCGCAGTGAATTTTCAAAAGTCTCACCAAGCCAAAGATCTTCGGCTGAAGCGTTAGCATAAAAAGTACCGGCAGTACCCAACAGTTGTGGATTTGTATTAACAGCTTTACGAATAAATTTATCGCTACTATCGTCAAAATTAAATTCAATGAGGCGGGCGCCCTTGTTGGCGCCTGTAACAACTAATGTAAAAAGATCACTAGAATCAGTTCCAATAATAATACCTTGACCTTCGATGGTGGCCGGGGCGTTGGTGGAAGCGGTCGAGTTGAACGGGGCGGATCCTCCGGAGATGCTGCGCGCCTTTCCTCTTAATGAAATAGAGCCACTATCCATATAAAATACAGCAGCCAAATGGGCGCCAGTATCTGTTCCGCCATTACTAAAGTCTGCGACCGTGCCAGACTTCATCACCCAAAGTCCATAGGCGCCACCAACAGCTTCAGCGT
>Ga0208433_1000844_pt1 | contig 12084 bp, 21 predicted proteins | sample 3_EtaG_FD_184075 | JGI IMG/M metagenome (GOLD analysis project Ga0208433, IMG submission 184075) | Marine viral communities from the Subarctic Pacific Ocean - 3_ETSP_OMZ_AT15126 metaG (SPAdes) (version 2) | ecosystem: Environmental > Aquatic > Marine > Oceanic | place: Pacific Ocean | collected...
ACCATGATCCATCCCGGCCGTTTAAATGGAAAAGCTGCCCATATTGCGATCATGATGGGCTGCAGCTAATAGAAGCGCATGAAAATTCAATTGCAGAATATTTTGCGCAATTGGATGACGATCAAAGAATATCAGTACTGCAAAAAATAGCCCAAAAAAAATTGCCAGATAGTTAGGTATATGGGCATTGCAGCTTTTGGCTATAGGCCGGCTATTTATCAAGTTGGCAATTTGGTGACATTTTGCGGCTATAGATATTCGCCGGACTATGTATATGCCGATGCGTCTGATAGGTCAATAGGTATTGTCACCAGCGCGATTCGCGCGACAACCATTGGTGAATACTTTACATATAAAGTGTTTTGGTTTAAGTCGATGAGGTATACCGAGGCCATCGGCGCGCATTTGAAGTTGGTGTCACTATGAACGCGCTCAAGCTTAAGCTTAAAAGTATGAAGTCCAAAAAAATAACTCATGGTGACGTGGTTACTTTGGTTATGGAGGATCCTTTCGAAAAAGGTAACACTTTGTGGGGCACTGTTATGGAAGTAATCGATAGGGGCGCTAGCGGGCAGACGCTTCTATGCGGCGTTAAATGGTTTAACAAGAGCACATCCGCGCGCGATAAGCTGTCGTATCATTATGAATATGAGCTGCTTACGGTGGAAGAAAAGCTGCTTTATGATGAGGAGATGAGCCGCGGACGTCGAATCAAACCAATTCGATAGCTTATCGGACATATATATGCACGTTTAGGTGCATACACGGCCGTCTATTGGCGCTTTATACTGTATGCGGGGTTTGACCGCTTATATATTATAGGAGAGCCTTAGAAGGCAATTGTGGGCAATTGCTTATATATGATGGTTTTGCGCATGTAGGTGAAAAATTTTACCGAAAAACTGAGAATGTCGAACTATTTAATCATGATGCATGCGATTCTTCTCTGAAGAGAAAAAATTTTTGCTTGGAAACTGATGAAACTTACAACCAAAACATTGCGGGGCCTTATTCGCGAAGAACTTACCGGGGCGGATAAAGACGAAATTAAAAAAATTGCTTCAAAGGAAGCCGAGAAGTTATTACAAGATAAGAAACTTAAAGATATGGTCGAAAAAGAGGTCGAAAAAGCGCTTGACGGAAAGGGTACTAAAGAACAAATTGGCGATATTACAAAGACTGTTATCAAACAACTCTACAAGGATTTATCTTACCATCATCCATATATCATCGACCGAATTAAAATTTAAATATTATTAGCGCGCAGACTACATAATGGTATAAAAATCAAGGGGCGACAACAAAATGGTGCAATTTTTTATACATGCCATGGCTTCGTTTGCAATAATTGCTAGCGCATATGCCGGCACAATTGTCGCACAAGATATAATTGATAAACGATCATTCCCGGCAAGCAAAGCGGCCCCAATGGAAATTCCGAAACCATTCCATCCAAAAAACTTGTGCAATATTGAGCCTACTTCGAGACTGTCCTCTAAAAAAATCGATAATTTTGCTTACGAATGCATGCATGCAAAGGGCCCCTGGTTCCCAATCAAATCCACAGAAGCTAATTATATTGATGTGGTACGAAATATCAACAACCCCTGAAGACTTAGTCCCAGGTCTAATGTTAAGAGATATTATAAGCGGCGACGTTGGCATTCTAGTCAATCGCTACAATGTGATGGAATCCTGGGACGAGGTGGGTCCAATTTGGGCTTGGGAAATTATTTGGACAGGGCCCGCGACGGGCGATCTAAATAAATGCCAGCCATACACAGAAAATGGCCTACTTGGTATGATTAATGCCGGCCGAATGGAGGTCTGCAACGATGAACAGTGAAACAAGTTTTAAAGACTTGCAAAAAGCGGCAGAAGATGTTATACTAAGTGTAGGCGATATGATTATTGATCATATCGAAGACTATCGTGGCTTTTTAACTAAAAGAATTCATCATATTGATATGGTAGAAGATGATATCTACTTGTGGGAAATAAAGCTTTTTAAAACAACCAATAGAAAAGACAGCCCCTCCACAACCATACTAGAGGAAAATGGGTTAAAACTCTCTATTGCAATTGGAACGGTAGAATGGCATTCGGTAACCGGAGGTACTTTTGAACAATAAATGGAATGTATATAAAACTTTTAAAAATGGGCGGCGCGCCAAGGCGCCTACCATGGAATTTGAGGCAGAAACACAAGACTTCTTCTTCGAACAAATTTTGCCCACTCTAAACAGCAAATTACAAAAAATTAAGTGGGAAATTTTAGATTCTAGCGAATCACAAAATCGCCAAGAAGATGCTGTCGATAAAGAATTAACACTGCAAAGAAAGAAGCAAGCTGCTATATTAGCACAATTAATGGTAAAAAAAATGCCGCATATGCAAAAAAAGAACATAATCGGATGTCTTATGCTAAACAAACATACTAATTGGAGATGGGCGTGGTGTGCGGCCGAGAGTATCACAAACATTTTCTTGGCCCAACTTTCACCCGATTTTAAATGCAGAAAGGACGCAGATGAATGGATAAAACAAAAAATGGAAATGACTTCACTATGACTGAAAATGGGTGGGTCACTGGATATGGTGTTGGAGACTTAGTAAAGGTAAAAAATAAATTATTGGGTTTTGTAGCAAAAAAAACAGCCTTAGATCAGGAGTTAATGTTTCCTTTTGTGCCGGTTTTCGTTTTTTCGAAAAACGAAATTGTTGAATTTCAAACAAATTCATTGGAAATAATTTCCAAAGCTTAATTTTACTAACAGGCCTCTCTATTTATTAAGAGAGGCTTTATAGTACGTATGCAGAAGCTTATTAGAAACTTAAGCATATATTGTGTGTTTATTAATATAATGTTATTTGGCTTTGCTGTGTATAGCCAGAATGTTGAATTGCAACTGCTTAGCATAGCTAACATAGCATTATTCTCAATTTATTTTTTAGCTCAGGAATAAAATGAAAAGTATATCGAAGGCAACAATTGTAGATGTCTATTTATTAAAGAAAGCAGTCTCACACATAAAGGGAACCTAAGATATGAAATACTTGCTACTATTAATGGCCATTTTAAGTATGGCGCCTGCCCGGGCCGCAGGAGAGAATTCTAATAAATCAACACTGATATCAGAGCCGGTAAACTCTACTATATCTAAAATAGAATTGAAAGTAAGAGAAGCAGCCGTAAAAGTGCACGCCCCGGGCGGAGGGCACGGATCGGGTTCTTATTTAATCCACAAGGGATTTCATTTCATTTTAACTGCACAACATGTTGCTGATGGCACTCTTGGAAGCACTTACATGGTTTCAAAAGATGGAGAATTTTTACCTGGCATCTTGGCTTACTCTAATGAAGTGGATGATATGGCAGTTCTATATTTGCCTACGCAGTTTGCTAATGCCAAGCCTATGAAATATAAGCCAGCAAAAAATATATTAGGAATTGGCAAACAAATAACATATTCAGGTTACCCCTCTACTCATGCTCTGATGACAATCCGCGGCCGCGTGGCCGGACATGAAATGAAGGGCGGGGCCGGCATGCAAATTATTTTGCACACGTATGGATGGTTTGGATGCTCAGGTTCTGCAATTTATAATGAGGCTGGAGAAGTTGTGGGCGTTCTATGGGGTGTCGATGCTGAATATTACCCTTCCATTGCCATTGTCGAAGACATGATATGGGTGGTACCTATTCAAAAATTAAATATTGATATACCAATTAGAACAATTTGTGCACACAATGACTTGAAATTCTGTTAAAATAGGACTAATTATAGGGAATAGGAAACAGATATGTCAGATTTACGAAATATTCTAAAAGAAGAATACAACAAAAAAGCCAATGCATTCTCCCTGACAACTCTATTAGAGATGGTTGAAGAGGTGATGAGTGCAACTAATGCAATAGATTTAAAAGAAGGGCCGCGAGGCGCCCGTGAACGCGAACGCGTAATACGACTTCCAAATGTAATGCCTACCGAGATCACAGTGGGCCAGAAACCGGGCAGCGAAGATCGCCAACAGTTTCAATTATGGATGAGCAATATCGGCATGTCAGGCGATGCATCGTCTAGCGCGATAAATCAAAAACTCACAGCGCTTACTAATTTTTTTGATAATCCAAAAGAAAATCTTAAAGGGACCACTATCCCAGAAACATTATCATACTTAATGTTCCTCAATCAATTTGTATACATGCTTAAGGAATTTAATGCATCGGTAGCTGGATTCTTGTGGGAACCATTCCTGGCTGCTTTATTTGGTGGGAAATCGCGGCAGGTTCCAACTAGCGAAGGAGATATCGCAGACATTAGAATTGATGAACCCGGCGCTGATCGTAACAAACCTATTAGTTTAAAAATTCTAAATGAGGTCGGAGTCGTGAAGGGTTCTTTTTATGACCTAGTTGCCCATTTTGCTGGGGCTGATGGGAAGCCACCTGGCACAGAAATGCGCTATATTATTGTTGTTAAACAGCAAACCGAAAAAGAAAAAGACGTCTCCGGAGTAACGTTCTACGAGTTCAATATTACTGCTGATAACTTTTTTGAGTGGATCGGTCATCCGTTACACCGCCAAACATTTGAGGTTAGGTCCGTTACTTTTACATTGGCTGACGCCAATAAAAAAGGGTGGCTTAAAGTGGGTGGTGCCCAAGTGTCCAGGGCCGGCCCCACCGGCACCGGAAACTATATTTGGATTCGGACCGCGAAGACTTTAGAGAAAAGGCGCTCTGTTTCGCCCGATTGGGTGCGCATCGGCAGCTTTGTTAAAGGTCCCGATGGCCCAGTTGCCCAACTTTCGTTTACCCCCGAAGTGCAAGAACGCTTGCAGCTGTCGGGGATTCCGGAAGACGGTGTGGTTGTCCCGGATACAACAAAACTAAAAGCCAACATTGCGCAATTCAAGGCTGGTGGCGTAGGGGGTGCAACCCTCGTCAAAGGCTATGAAGCAATCCCCGGCACAGAATCCAAAGACACCAAAGAGTTGTGGGGTGGCAAAGATGAAATGGCGAAATGGGCTGACTTCGCGGCGCAACTTAAAGAAACAGGTCAACCGCCCTCGGTCTTCTTTAGTGCTGTGTTGGGCAATGATCCCGGCATTCCTTGGCCAGGGCAAGCCGCGCCCGGCGCTCGACGGGGCGGTGAACGCGAAGAAAAAGGTGGAACACAGTTTCACATTACGCCAAATCACTACAAAGGCCTAGGCGGCAAGCTAGGCACTCTTAGAATCACCACACAAGCCGTTGAAAAGTTCTTTGAAGAAGCCGCGGCAACAATGAATGAAGAATTGATAACCATGTTTAACAAGCTTGCTGACCTTAATGACAATATTGGGCGGTTTTTCCTGGCTAATTGTGGACAAAGTGAAGAAGGCGTAGAGAAATGCACCGATAAAGATGCCGCTCGGCGAACCGAAGCGGGCCAAAATGCAATGAATGATGCTAAAGAGCTAGAAGATGCAGTTATTAAGTCTGTTAGTGGCATGACCGAGGGTTAAAAATGCTAAATGATGAACAAATTCTCCTAAAAACAGCTAATTTACTCGAAAATTTCGATATTTCCGGCAAAAAACCCGAAAAACTGCTTCGCGAAATCACTGAAGGCGAATTAGAGGCCATTCAAGATGTCTTAGACGACTTAAAAGGCGAAAATCTTGCTTTTAATGACCTTTTTGCCGGCAAAATGCGCAAAGTTATCGATTTTCCGACTCTCGACGTCGGTTCTGACCTCGGAAAGTTCGTAGATGCGTTCAAAGTGCAGGAATATGATGTAGATTGGGACAAAGGTATCGTTTCTGGTGAAAAAGAACTTGATGAATTATCCAACGAGGACCGTTTGGCGCGCCTGCTGGGCCCGGGCCGTGGGGGCGAGGCTCCACCGGGACCCAAAAAACGCAAAATTCAGATGAAAATAGGCAAATTCCTTGCAAAAATCGCCGATTTAGCGTCAAAAAGGGATGTAATTGCTCAAAAAGTCATTGATCACGTCAAAAAGACTGACCGATACGCTAATCCTATTAGGCATGCGAGCCAACTTACCGGTACCCAGATAGAAGCGGCTCTAAATGAGGAAGAACAGAAGCGATTGAGGCAATTATTTGATCAACTTAACATGTATATACCAAATCCGGGCCGGATTTCCGGCAATACAGCCGATTGGGCGACCAAAATGGCGAAATATTGGCAAACAAACGCCGGATATATCAAAAAAGAGATAAAAAACCTCAAAAATGACAAATATTCGATGATTATTACGCGTTATCCCATCGATGTGATGAGAATGGCCGATTTTGAGAACATTACATCCTGTCATTCGCCTCCAAGCCGCGGCCAGACGGACACTTCCTACTATAAATGTGCTGTTGCGGAGGCAAAAGGGCACGGAGCAGTCGCATATGTCGTAGAAACCGAAGATTTGCTCCATATGACGAATACAAGCAATATTGAGAGCGCAGAGCAAGAAATCCAAGAAGGAGAGGTATTTGTGGACAAAACGCGCAATTTAGCAGGAGCGACGTCGTGGAGCCCGACGGGCCGGCCCATAGGAGAGCTTTTGTCGCCAATTTCACGTATACGTCTCCGCCAAATGCGATATTACGATACAGATCAGCCAAAAAGATGGGACGAAGGCACAGAATTGGCCGTACCCGAGACTCGCGAGTACGGGGCGAGAATTCCGGGCATTTCAGACCGAATAACAGCTTGGGCGAAGGAAAATCAAGAAAAAGTCATCGAAAACATGCCAAAAGACGAAGATGACCCCGAAGCCATCAATTTAAACCGATTTTGGATGTTTGGTGGCTCTTATGAGGACACATCAGGTGCCTCGGGAAGAAAAAAGCTTCTTTCTCGTCTAATTGGTAAGCCAGAGCTTGATTTAATCGGATATGTGCGCCAAAATGAGGATACAGAGAATAATATCGATGTTAACCTGCTTGGAAGCCTAGAAGCACAGTGGGAAGCGGAGATCGAGAACATCACAGAAGAATGGAACAATCGCTATGCTGTTACCGTCGTTCAAGCATGGGTAGATGACGATGGTGGTGGGGGTCTTAGCATTCAGGCTAAATGGGATGTTGTATTAGACTGGGATATGGCTGAATTCATTAAACTCCCCAATTCTTACCCCCCTTCGGTACATGCTGCAATGCATATTAATGAATATTATGGCGATATTTTCGATATCAATGAAGCATTTTTAAACAAAACAAAAATTGACGGCGTGGGTAAGGTTCGCTGGGGCTGCAGAGTCAACCTAGAGCACCCAGATGTGCTGAACGAAGAATATTTCTACGATCCGGATGGTCTCAACGAAGCATGTCAAAAAATTGATACCAACATTGATGATAAGCGCGATGTATTCAAACATGCATTAGAAGAGTTCTTCAAACAAAACATGTGGATGGAAGGTGGAGAGTACATTAAGCTAGCCAGAGAGATCGAAGACGGACCCTTCGAATCCTACGAATGGGATGTGCGATACGACAGAGAACACCCCACAGAGTCATATGAGGCGACTGCTGCGATATCACACAGCTTTAACCCTGAAGCGTTGGGTTTAGATCCTAGAGTTTTGTTCGATCTGCTGGATTCTCGCGATTGGCGGCTTGCGGTGCGGACACGATTGCTTAAATCCGCCCAAATAGCACTTGATACTCAATATCATCTCGATATAGAGAACTCTCAGGCAGTTGTCCCTCCAACTGGACAGGACATAAAGTATACCCTTACCTTTAGAATCACTTCAGACGACCCTGACGAGCGCGTAAAGCTATTCCGCGAGCTTACAACTGGCGAGGATAGCGATATGGATGATGAGGATAATCTTAAAGCAGCTTTTGATAGCACTATGGCTCACTTTATAAATGCTCGGCAGCCATCACACACACAGCAGAATTTAGATGAACACCTCGTGAAAACTTGGAAAGGATTTTTAAACAGATGAGTCAATATCTTAGTGATCCCGAATACTTATTTAGCATTCTCACCGCTATAGTAAAAAAGAGTGGCGGCAAAATCACATTGACCGAGGAAGAACTACAGAGCATCTCAAAAGGAGACCTAATTGGGATGTATTATGAGCCAGCAACCGGTAATTTAATTCTTAAGGAGGTGGACCCAGAAGATATGATGAAGGCAACTTCTATTGTTCGTGAAAAAAAAGATGAGGCATATGAAAACTAAATATGAAACACTTAGACGACCAAAATGAAACTTATTTTCAACACATGTTGGCAGCTTGGAAAATTTGTGCTACACTTAAGATACTGTTGTTTAAATGTTTTATCCATTCTATCTTTCCGTTTCTATTTACTTCCGCGGTGTCTGATAAGATTGAATGTCTTCGAAGAATAACCAAAAGAGAGAAACCCGATGATGATAAACTTTACGAAGCGTTTGGAGGAGACTGAGATGAAGCTTTTAGATCAAGCGTTGTCCGAATTAGACTTAAACGAGATCGAGGCCTACGAAGAGATAATCGAACTATGGATTACTTACGGAGGAGATTAAGATGAAATATTTATTGTTATTGTTGTTCTCAGGAATAGCATATGCCGATGATACCCGAGAAGAGCCCAAAGTTATATACAAAGAAAGAACTGAAATTGATTTTGAAGGCGTGGAAGTCGCCGGCGAGCTTGTGCGCCCCCAAGGAACACTGATTCTTGATAGAAAAAAGGCACAATTCAATTCCATGATTAAGTTGCGCACTGACTTTGATGATGAGATTGATAAATCTGTGGATGAAGTAAAATGAAACTAATACTTGAAAATTGGCGAAAGTATTTAAAGGAAGAACCAAAAGAGCTTGAAGAAGGTTTCGCCACCAAACTAGCTCTTGGTGCTGCCCTTGCAGGTGCTGCCGGCCCGGCATATGCTGGCGATACTGACACGTCAAGCGATGTAGAAACCACCCAACAAGTAGATGTTGAAAAACCAGCCTCTGAGCTGGTGAAGAACAAGGACGGATCCGTTAGTTTAACCATTGATATCCCAGATATGTATCAAAGTTCAATGCCTAGTATGAAAAATATGTTGGTAAAAAATTATGTGCGCGCAGAACTTACAAAGCAGCTATCAGGGCCCCCGGGCGTCGACTGCTCTGGTGGCAAATGCGTCCATACAGGAGCCCCTGACGTGACTTTGAGCAAGGTTTCATATTCTATTCAGCCAGATACAGTTACCATCACAGCAACCGTTGCAAAATGAAATTACTACTTGAAAATTGGCGAAAGTATCTCAAGACCCAAGAGCTAAACGAAACCCTTACAAAAGATTGGGGCGATTGGACCATTGCTGATTTGCAAGAACTAATTAGGCTGAGTCGAGAAGGAGATGAGAAGCCGATGGCACAACGTTGGCTTGCAAAAACACTTGGCGGAGAGTTTATTAAGGCACTCCCGTTAATCGGTGATGTTATAAGTGCCACAGAAATTTTAGTAGATTATCACAAGGAGCGCATGCGCGCCCCAGAAGATCCAGACACCGTTAAAGACTTTCCTGTTTTGGATAAATTAAACATGGACCCTCATCTAATTCACACAATTGAGGATAATATCTTAAATCAAATTGACGAAGAATACCAAGAATACCTAAACTCATTATCACCAGAAACTTTAATAAAGAATGTTGTTGGAATCAATGATTTTATTAGACAGTGGATAGCGAAACAGACTGATAATCACGTGGTGATTGACGACAAATCAAGGGCCGAAAATGAAACTCCTACTTGAAAATTGGCGGAAGTATATAAGTGAAGTCGGTATGGGCTTTGACATGGCGAAATCAATTGAGTATACTGCATTTGTTTTAGATGAGCCCTCGCATCAAAAGTTATCACAGTTGGCGCCCGATGGATGGAAAGTATATGCACATCATATGACAATGATACCTCCCACAAAACAAAAACAGCGTTTACCCTCCGAACAATTTTACGAAGGGTGTCTGACTGTGACGGGCATCGCTCAAAATGAGCGAGTGGTTGCAGTAAGAGTTGACACCAGAAGCCAAAATCTATATACTAAGGTAGAGGGACCCCCTCACATTACAATTGCCACTAATCCTGAAACCGGTGGAAAGCCAGCAATGTCTAATGAGTTTGGAGAGCAAGATTTTAAATCAATTGACCCTGTTGAAGTTTGTGGAAAAGTTGAAGAGGTTATGAAATGAAACTCCTACTTGAAAATTGGCGAAAGTTCATTACAGAAGAGATCGAACCCATCACAACCCTGCGCATCTTCGACTTCGATGAGACAATAGCCCATACGAGGTCAGAAACACGTGTTGTAGCCCCCGATGGCACAGAAGCGACCCTGGGTGACCAGAAAGAGTTTGAAGCCTACATGCGCGAAGCTGCAGCGAAAGAGGGCCTTGACGTTTTTGATCCTGTTGATGCTCTCATGGAGCTTGGTTATGAGATTGACTTAAGTGACTTTTCAATTGTTAAGGATCCAGAAGAAATCTCGGTGGTCACCGATAAACTTCGCGAGTTTCCCGAGAATTCCAAAACATATATTATGACTGCAAGGCGTGGTAATTCGCTGGGTCCAATTTTGGATTATATAGAGGAAATCGGTATAGACCCAAATCAGGTGAGGCCCATTGCGACACAGGGCGAGTCGAAAGGCGATGTGATGGTTACAATGATAGGGCAGAAGCTGATGGCGGACGGCAAGTCGAATATTAATCGTATCGAATACTATGAAGATTCAGACAAGAACATTGACGACGTCCTTCGAAAAGTATGCGAGAATCCAAATTTAAACGAGATTAAACCATTAGATTTTGAGTTAGTCATCAACAAAGTTGTCAATAATAGTGGCCGTTACAGTATTCAACGGATTGAATGTGGTCGACCGAACTAATTAAGAGCAGTGGAGGACAGTCAAGTGGCGCCGTCAGACAACGGATGGAATGAATATTCTAGGCTTGTTTTAGAGCAACTGGAGAGCTTATCTGTTGGCATTGATGCCGTTCGAGATGAGATGCAGGGAATAAAGCAGGAACTAGCCATCATGAAAGCCAAAGAAGATAGAATTACTGACATCAAGACTTGGAAAGAAAAGATAGATGATATTGCCTCCCCCACACAGCTTAAGAGCACCCTTAAAGAAGTAGAAGAATTAAAATTATTTAAAACCAAAGCAATTGCAATCTTTATGGCAGTACAAACTATGATGGGTTTGGCGCTAGCCTGGTCAAAAATGTTTTAGTTGCACATGATTTAAAATATGTTATAATATATGCATGTGGACATTTAAGACGGGCGATTTGATTGCCAAAATACACCCACTTATACAAAAGCCACTACAAGTGGGAATAGTTATCGACCACGGCGTTGATACCTTTTTAATTAAATGGATATCATTCAACAAAGAATTCTTTATGGAAAAAGAGGGAGATATTTTTAAGGAGCTTAATAAAACCTTTCTTTTACATACGGTGCAGGTTCATCGCAACAATATGGAAGAAAATTTGTCATTGCTAAATTCTAGTTATAACAATGACAAAGAAGGGCCAGACTGAGGAACGCATCGAGCAGATCATCAGACAGATTACCGGGAAAGTTGAAGAAGACTGCATGCCTGTACCAGAAGTTGGAATTAAAGGAAACGGCGATATTTGGTGTTATCATCCAACTAAGCGTATTTTTATTAAAGTAACCCGAGGGACAAGAGCATATATTGTTGACGACAAAGAAAATGAATATAATAGAGTTTTGATTTATACATTTTCCGGAGCAATTGTAGAAATAGAACCGGAAGAATTAATTGAAACAGGGTTTGATTAGGAAATAAAATGTTATTTACATTTGGCCATTTTTGGAAAACACTGCTAATCGTAGCAGGGTCTTGGATATTATATTCCCTGACAGGCTTTGAATTTACTGTAGTTACCGGCGTTGCGCTTATTTTGAGTTGTCATTATAAAAAATAATAAATTTTTGCCTTAAAATATCACTATAAATCGTCGCTTATTAAAAAAAGCCTATTTATAGACATGGCTACCGAAAAGCGTCAAAAAAAGAGAAATTATTATAAAACCAGCAAAACATCTGCTGACGAGTCCCG
>Ga0208433_1000846_pt1 | contig 12046 bp, 10 predicted proteins | sample 3_EtaG_FD_184075 | JGI IMG/M metagenome (GOLD analysis project Ga0208433, IMG submission 184075) | Marine viral communities from the Subarctic Pacific Ocean - 3_ETSP_OMZ_AT15126 metaG (SPAdes) (version 2) | ecosystem: Environmental > Aquatic > Marine > Oceanic | place: Pacific Ocean | collected...
TGCTGTTGCTGCATTGGAGGCTGAATTAGGGGACCAAGGGCGGGTACTGCTGCGCCCATCCGGCACCGAGCCATTAATCCGCGTAATGGTGGAAGGACGCGCTCATTTGGATGTGGATCGCTTAGCCAATAAGCTGGCAGGTCAAGTGCAGGCGCTACTCGGCTAGCATGCTGGGTCGTGAATAGCCGTCCTTGCTTGGCAGAGCGCGTCCTGCTTGTCACTGGGCTTGCAACAGCGGTTGTCTTGACAAGGCGGCTCCTATACCATTTTGCTCCACCTTGAGTGAGGATTATCCATGCGTACGCCATTAATCGCCGGTAACTGGAAAATGAACGGTTCTGCGGCGTTGATTGAGTCGTTTGGCAAAACGTTTGCTTCTGCTGCGCTGCCCGCCAATATCGACGTGGTGGTCATTCCGCCGTTTCCCTATCTAGACGCTGCGCGCCATGCGTTCAGCAACACGCCGCTGCAGTTAGGGGCGCAAACGCTTAATCCTCATCACTCCGGGGCACATACCGGGGAAGTGAGCGGTAGCATGCTCAAAGAGTTTGGTGTGGCCTACGTGTTGGTGGGGCATTCTGAGCGCCGCCAGCTTTACCGCGAAAGCGACGAGCAGGTGTTTGACCGTCTGTTGGCAGCCCTTGATACTGGGCTGACGCCTATTCTATGCGTGGGTGAAACGCTGGAAGAGCGCGATGCAGGCCGCACGATGGACGTTGTGTTGCGCCAAGTAGGCTATATCATGGCTCGCTTAGCACCAGAGCAGCGTCTGCAAATCGTTATTGCCTACGAGCCTGTGTGGGCGATAGGTACCGGCCGTACGGCCACGCCAGAGCAGGCGCAAGAGGTCATGGCAGGCATTCGTGCCTATCAGGCAGGGTTTGATGCGTCGCTTGCCGAGCAGCTGAAACTGCTTTACGGCGGTAGCATGAACGCAAGTAACGCGGCTGAGCTGCTCGCCCAGCCGGACATCGACGGCGGTTTAGTGGGCGGTGCCTCGCTTAAAACCGACGATTTCTACGCCATTTGTCAGTCAGCAGGATAACTCCATGCAAGTTGCAATTCTTATGGTTCACGTGGTGATTGCGGTCGCCTTGGTTGTACTCATCCTGCTCCAGCAGGGAAAAGGTGCCGAAGCAGGCGCAGCCTTTGGTGGTGGTGCGTCGCAAACGGTTTTCGGCTCGCGGGGCAGTGGTAACTTCCTGTCGCGTACCACCGGTATTTTAGCCGCTGGCTTTTTTGTGACCTCGATGGCTCTAGCATACTTTGCCACTCAGGCAGGCCAAGCGCCGGAAGCCGGTATTCCTGATGCGCGGCTGATCGAACAGCAGCAAAACATTCCAATGCTTGACGACTCCCCTGCAAGTATGGATAATACCGCGCCAGTGCTAGAGGAAAGCAGCGAGTAACTTCTTGATGTCGCTTTCTTTAGCCTCCCCTGATGCCGAAGTGGTGGAATTGGTAGACACGCTATCTTGAGGGGGTAGTGACCGTATGGTCGTGCGGGTTCAAGTCCCGCCTTCGGCACCATCTGTTTCGCTGGTTTACCAGCTTCCCAGAATGTCAGGATTGGCACCTGAGGCGAAAGACGCATTTGAAAAAGTTTTTGAAACAAGTTCTTGGAATGAGTTCTTGACGTAAGCCTTTCAAGTGTCTATTATCGTCGACCTAGATTGATGCGGGGTGGAGCAGTCTGGTAGCTCGTCGGGCTCATAACCCGAAGGTCATCGGTTCAAATCCGGTCCCCGCTACCATTTATCTAGTAGCATGGTTTAGGATCAACGGCATGTATTAAGGTGCTTTTGAGCTGCGAAAAATTCGCGACATGTTGCTAAAATGGTACTACAGGTTTCTTTTGAAAAGCCCCTTCCTGTGAAGGGGCTTTTTGTTAGTAGCTTTTTGTAACTGGTTTTTTGTAAACAGCTTTTATGAAGAGCTTTTTGCGAGCCAAGCGTGTCTCAAGAGCGGATGTTGTTCGAGTAGCCAGAGACACATTCCCAGGTAATGCCAATCAGCCACCTAGCTTTTCTTACGACTCCTGGCCAGGTGCCTGATGCAACGGCTATAGGAGCTTTGTCTGTGGCCACAAAACACGCTGCGCTTCACGCGCTGATCGAACCTGTCGTTGCCGCCATGGGCTTCGAGCTATGGGGTATCGACCATATTTCCCAGGGCAAGCATTCGCGGCTGGTGATTTACATCGAGCGCGAGAGCGGTGTCAGCGTGGAAGACTGCGCTGATATTAGCCGCCAAGTCAGTGCCGTGATGGATGTGGAAGACCCCATTCCCGGCGAATACCGCTTGGAAGTCTCGTCGCCCGGCATGGCACGTCCCCTTTACTCCCTGGATCACTTTATCCGCTATCAGGGCCACCAGGTCGCTCTGAAGCTACGTGTCGCGTTCGATGGGCGACGCAAATACCAAGGGCTCCTCGCAGGTGTCGAGGGCGATGAAGTGCTACTGCAACTGGAAGGCGAAGAGTACTGCTTTCCTATCGAAAGCATCGATTCTGCGCACGTTGTCCCGCAGTTCGACGAATAACACGGGTCGCGGCTTCCGGCAGGCGCCGGGATGATGCACAAAAGGACAGGTTTTCTGGCGAGGCAAACGCATGAGTAAAGAAATTTTAATGGTCGTGGACGCGATCTCTAATGAAAAAGGCGTCCCCCGCGATGTCATCTTCGAAGCGGTAGAAGCCGCGCTGGCCAGCGCGTCGCGTAAGCGTTTTGAGCACGAAGAAGCCAATGTGCGCGTGCATATTGATCGCCGCACCGGTGACTACGAGACGTTCCGCTACTGGACCGTGGTCGAAGATGACGAATTCGAAACGCCAGACTATGAAATCAAGCAGAGCATTGCCGAGCAGCGCGACCCGCCGCTGAAGCTGGGCGATGTGGTCGAGCAAAAGATCGAAAACGCTGTGTTCGGGCGTATCGCCGCGCAAACTGCCAAGCAGGTCATCGTGCAGAAAGTGCGCGAAGCCGAGCGTGCCGAAGTCGTGCGTCAGTACGCTGACCGTGAAGGCGAACTCGTTGCGGGTATCGTTAAGAAGACCACCCGTGACGGCCTGATCATTGATCTGGGAGAAAACGCCGAAGCGTTTTTGCCGCGTAACGAGATGATCCCCGGCGAGCGCTACCGGATGAACGAGCGTGTTCGCGCGCTGCTGGTCAAGGTTGACCCGGACGCTCGCGGTGCGCAGCTGCAACTCTCACGCACCTGCCCTGAATTCATCATTGAGCTGTTCAAAATTGAGGTGCCGGAAATCGCCGAGCAGCTGATTGAAATCAAAGGTGCTGCTCGCGACCCCGGCTCACGTGCCAAGATCGCAGTGAAAACCAACGACCGCCGCATTGATCCGGTCGGTGCCTGCGTCGGTATGCGTGGCTCACGGGTTCAGGCGGTATCATCTGAGCTGAAAAACGAGCGTGTAGATATCGTTCTGTGGGACGACAACCCGGCTCAACTGGTGATCAACGCCATGGCGCCGGCCGACGTGGCCTCGATCTTGGTGGACGAGGATGCGCACGCTATGGACGTCGCCGTGGCACAGGACAACCTGGCACAGGCCATTGGCCGTAGCGGCCAGAACGTGCGTTTGGCGTCTGAATTGACCGGCTGGCGGATCAACGTCATGACCGAAGATGAAGCGGAGTCCAAGCGCGAGCAGGAAATCGACAGCCTGGTGGATTCCTTTGTTCATCATCTGGGGGTCGATGATGAGGTCGCTCGCCTGCTAGTGGAGGAAGGGTTTACCACCCTGGAAGAAGTTGCCTACGTGCCGCTGGAAGAGATGCTCGAAATCGAAGAGTTCGACGAAGAGCTGGTGGAAGAGCTGCGTGCACGCGCAAAAGACGAGCTGCTGACGATGGCGATTGCCTCGGAAGAAGCGCTGGACGGTGCCCAACCAGCGGATGACCTGCTGGAGATGGACGGTATGGAGCGCCACCTGGCCTTCATTCTGGCCAGCCGCGGTATCGTCACAATGGAAGATCTCGCCGAGCAGTCTGTCGACGATCTGGTCGATATCGAGGAGTTGGACGAAGCGCGCGCAGCGGCACTGATCATGACTGCCCGTGCGCCCTGGTTTGAAGTCGATGACACATCGGATTCAAACACACAGTAAACAGGTCACGGGCTGAGGAGGGTCACTATGTCAGATATGACAGTTAAAGATTTTGCAGTAAAGGTGGGCCGCGATGTGCCCCGCCTATTGGAACAGATGAAAGAAGCTGGCTTGAAGCATACTTCAGAAAACGACGCCGTGTCTGAAGATGACAAGCAGACACTGCTAAGCTTTTTGAAGAAAAGCCACGGCGGCGGCGACAGCGAACCGAGCAAAAACCGTATTACGCTGACCCGTAAAACCCGCAGCCGCATCAAGACCGGCGAGCGCGGTAAAACGATCGAAGTACAGGTTCGTAAGAAGAAAACCTACGTTAAGCGCGAAGACGATGAGAAGCCGAAGGCGCCTGAGCCCAAGCACTCTGGCCCGCGTCAGTTGGTAGGCGATATGGCGGAAGCAGAAGCAGAGCGTAAAGCACGCGATGCCCGCGCCGCTGAAGAGAAAGCTGCCGCTGCGAAAGCCAAAGCTGCCGAAGACGCCGCGCGTAAAGAAGCGGAAGAGAAGGCCAAAGCCAAAGCCGCTGAAGTGCCGGATATCGAAGTGCCCGAGCTTGAAATCGACGACACGCCGGTAGCCGATGATCTGCCGCCGGCACCGCCGAAAGAGGGCCGTACCGATCGTCGTACTGCGCCGCCGAAAAAGGCAGCCGCGAAGAAGAAAGGTCGTGACGACGACGATGATCGTGGCGATCGCGAAGAGCGTAAGCGCGGCGGCGGCAAGAAAGTGAAGCGTGCCGAGCGCCGTGGCGGACGTCGTGGTGGTGCTAGCCAAAGTGGTAATGGCAAGCACGGCTTCCAGAAGCCGACGCAGCCGATCGTTCGTGAAGTCTCGATCCCTGAGTCGATCAGCGTTGCTGAGCTGGCCGACAAGATGTCGATCAAGGCTAACGAAGTCATCAAGGCCATGTTCACCATGGGTGCTGCGGTGACCATCAACCAAACAATCGACCAGGATACAGCGGCGATTGTGGTGGAAGAGATGGGCCACAAGGTCAAACTGGTGAAAGATGACGCGCTGGAAACGGAAATGCTGGAAGGCATCTCCTACGAAGGCGAAGAGATCACCCGCTCACCGGTCGTCACCGTCATGGGTCACGTTGACCACGGTAAGACCTCGCTGCTGGACTATATCCGTCGTGCGAAAGTCGCCACTGGCGAAGCGGGCGGTATTACCCAGCACATCGGTGCCTACCATGTGGAAGATGACCACGGTGGCGTGACCTTCCTGGATACCCCGGGTCACGCGGCGTTTACCGCCATGCGTGCTCGCGGTGCGAAAGCCACCGACGTGGTCATCCTGGTGGTGGCGGCCGACGACGGCGTCATGCCGCAAACCATCGAAGCCGTCGAGCACTCGAAAGCTGCTGGTGTACCGATGGTCGTGGCCGTGAACAAGATCGATAAGCCCCAGGCCGATCCTGATCGTGTCAAGAACGAGCTGTCTCAGCACGGCGTCATCTCGGAAGAGTGGGGCGGCGATACGCAGTTCGTTCACGTCTCTGCGAAGAGCGGTGAAGGCATCGAAGACCTGCTGGAAGCGATTCAGCTCGTGTCCGAGGTTCTCGAACTCAAAGCCGTTCCGTCGGCACCGGGTAAAGGGGTCGTCGTCGAGTCACGTTTGGATAAAGGCCGCGGTCCCGTGGCGACCGTGCTGGTACAAAACGGTACGCTGAAGAAGGGCGATATCGTCCTGGCTGGCCTGCATTACGGTCGCGTACGTGCGCTGACCAACGAGCTAGGCAAGCAGGTCGATACCGCTGGCCCCGCCATGCCAGTAGAGATCCAGGGTCTCGACGGCACGCCGGATGCCGGTGATGACTTCATGGTAGTCGCCGACGAGAAGAAAGCCCGCGAAGTGGCTAACTTCCGTCAGGGTAAATACCGCGAAGTGCGTCTGGCACGTCAGCAGAAGGCCAAGCTGGAGAACATGTTCAGCCAGATGGGCCAAGACGAAGTGGCCAAGGTCAACATCGTCCTCAAAGCCGACGTACAGGGCTCGCTGGAAGCGATCAAAGGCGCCTTGGAAGAGCTCTCCACCGAAGAAGTACAGGTGGCCGTGGTCTCCTCTGGTGTGGGGGGGATCACCGGTACCGACGCCAACTTGGCGCTGGCCTCGGAAGCCATCGTGGTGGGCTTCAACGTCCGTGCCGATGCCGCTGCTCGTGAGATCATCGAGCGTGAAGGTCTGGATCTGCGCTACTACAGCGTCATCTACCACCTGATCGACGAAGTCAAACAGGCGATGAGCGGTATGCTCGCCCCCGAGTGGAAAGAAGAGATCGTGGGTGTGGCCGAAGTACGCGACGTGTTCCGCGCGCCGAAGATCGGTGCGGTGGCTGGCTGTATGGTCGTCGAAGGCACCGTGTCGCGCAGCAAGCGTATCCGCGTTCTGCGTGACAACGTGGTCATCTACGAAGGTGAGCTCGAATCGCTGCGCCGCTTCAAAGACGACGTACAAGAAGTGCGTAACGGCATGGAGTGTGGCATCGGCGTGAAGAACTACAACGATGTCCAGGTCGGCGACAAGATCGAAGTCTTTGACCAAGTGAAGGTCGAGCGCAGCCTGTAAGGCCGCGCGAGGAGCAACCATGCGCGAATTTAAGCGTACCGACCGAGTAGCCGACCAGCTCCAAAAGGAGCTGGCGGTACTGATCCAACGCGAAGTGAAAGATCCGCGCTTGGGCATGGTCACGGTGAGCGGGGCCACCGTTAGTCGTGACCTTGGCTACGCCGATATCTACGTCACCCTGCTGGGTGAACAGGATCCCGAGCGTATCAAGGAGAACCTGCAGGTACTGAAACGTGCAGCAGGGTTTCTGAGAAGCCAAATCGCCCAGCGCATCAAGCTGCGTCACGTACCCGAACTGCGCTTTCATTTCGATGAAAGTGTGGTGCGCGGCCAGCACCTCTCATCGCTGATCGACGAAGCGGTCTCTTCTGACCGTGCCCGTCAAGCGGAAGACGAGGGCGGCAGTGAAGAGCAAGGTGAGGAGGCGCGCTAATGCCCCGTCGCCGTCGCGGATTACCGGTCAATGGCGTGGTGCTGCTGGATAAGCCGAAAGGCCTCTCCAGCAATCACGCGCTGCAGCGTGTGCGCCGTCTCTTTGAGGCGCAAAAAGCCGGGCATACCGGCACGCTGGACCCGATGGCGACAGGCTTGCTGCCTATCTGCCTGGGGGAGGCCACCAAGTTTTCCGCGCATCTGCTGGAAGCCGACAAGATGTATCGCACCCGGGTCGAACTGGGGGTGATCACCGATACCGGCGATGCCGAAGGCACTGTGCTGGAGCGGCGCGAGGTGCCAAACCTTGCGGTCGAGGACATCGAATCTGTCTTGACGCGTTTTCGCGGCGAGATCGATCAGGTGCCGCCCATGTACTCGGCGCTCAAGCATCAGGGTAAAAAGCTCTACGAGTTGGCCCGCGAGGGGAAACAGGTTGAACGTGCAGCGCGGCGGGTAAGCGTGTATGATGCGCGCCTGCTTTCGTTCGAGGGCACGGCGTTCGAGCTGGAAGTCAGCTGCAGCAAAGGCACGTACATCCGCACGTTGGCGGAAGACATTGGCCACGCGCTGGGCTGTGGTGCCCATATCAGTCAGCTACGTCGGCTCAAAACCGGGCCGTTCGATGGTGATGCGATGTGGACACTCGAGGCACTGGAAGCACTGGCTAGCCAAGCCGACCGCGAGGCGGAACTGATGCCCGTGGATGTGCTGGTCGATCACCTGCCGTCGCTTAGCGTCGATGACACCTCGTTTGGCCGACTGGCCCACGGACAGTCAGCCGAGCTCACCGTCGATGAATTGGCACCCGATGCGTTGGCACGACTTTATCACGCCGAGACGTTTATCGGCCTTGGCGTTGTAAAAGGGCCGCAGGAAGTGGCCCCCAAGCGGCTGTTAAGTACGGTCGCTCGTTCGTAATATCGCGGTAAAACGTTGCAAGGATGTAACGATTTGCGCGAAAATAGTCGCTTGAGACTGCAAATATGCGTGGTCTCACCCATTCATTTTTAGGCATATTGCTTACTGGAGAGACAGATGGCATTAACCGCTGAGAAAAAGGCCGAGATCGTCAACGAATACGGCCGCGGCGATAACGATACCGGTTCCCCTGAAGTTCAGGTTGCACTGCTGAGCGCCAACATCAACGGCCTGCAGGACCACTTCAAAACCAACAAGCAGGATCACCACTCCCGTCGTGGTCTGATCCGCATGGTAAACCAGCGTCGTAAGCTGCTGGACTACCTGAAGCGTAAAGATTTCGAACGCTATCAGTCTCTGATTCAGCGTCTGGGTCTGCGCCGTTAAGTTCTTAACGGCCATGATCTAAAACGGGCAGCTCCTTGTGGGCTGCCCGTTTTTTGTTTCTGGTAGCCGTACGGCGCGTCAACGCCTAGAATGGTGGCGAGTCAAACGACCCAAGCGAAAAGACAAGTAGCTATTAATGTTAAAGGAAGTAGCCGTGAATCCGGTCAAAAAAACGTTCCAATACGGTCGCAGCACCGTCACCCTCGAAACTGGGCGTATTGCTCGCCAAGCCACTGGTGCCGTGATGGTCACCATGGACGAAACCGTCGTGCTGTGTACGGTGGTGGCGAAGAAAGACGTCAACCCAGGCCAGCCCTTTTTCCCGCTCTCGGTACACTACCAAGAGAAGACCTACGCCGTGGGTAAAATCCCCGGCGGCTTCTTTAAGCGTGAAGGTCGCCCGACTGAAAAAGAGACCCTGACCTCGCGTTTGATCGACCGTCCGATCCGTCCGCTGTTTCCCAAAGGGTTTATGAACGAAGTACAGGTGATCTGTACCGTTCTTTCCACCGACCGTAACCATGACCCGGATATCGCGGCCATGTTGGGCACCTCTGCGGCGCTGAGCATCTCAGGCGTTCCGTTCAATGGCCCGATTGGCGCTGCTCGCGTTGGTTTCAACGAAGAGCAAGGCTACTTCCTGAATCCCACCGTCGAAGAGCTGACCACCTCCGAGCTGGACATGGTGGTGGCCGGTACCGAAAACGCCGTGCTGATGGTGGAGTCCGAAGCGCAAGAGTTGCTCGAAGACGAAATGCTGGGTGCCGTACTGTTTGGCCACCAGGAGATGCAAGTCGCGATCGACGCCATTAAAGAATTGACTGCCGACGCTGGTAAGCCGCGCTGGGAGTGGCAGGCGCCGGCAGAAAACGTTGCCTTGAAAACGGCCATGGCCGATGCTTTTGAAGCCAAAGTGGGTGAGGCGTACCGCATCACCGATAAAATGCAGCGCCAAGATGCACTCGCAGCGCTGAAAGACGCGGCCGTCGAACAGTTAGCGGCTGCCGAAGGCGAAGAGGAAGCGGAAGGCAAGTTCAGCAAGGATGACGTGAAAGGCGCGTTCGCAGCGCTTGAGAAGCGTGTGGTGCGCTCCCGCGTGGTCAAGGGCGAGCCGCGTATCGATGGCCGCGACAACGTCACCGTGCGTCCGCTGAACATCGAAGTCGGCGTGCTGCCGAAAACTCACGGCTCAGCCATCTTCACCCGTGGTGAGACCCAGGCCATTGCGGTCGCAACACTCGGCACGCTGCGCGATTCGCAGCTCATCGAGTCGCTGGAAGGCGAGCGTAAAGACCGCTTCATGCTGCACTACAACTTCCCTCCCTACTCGGTGGGTGAAGCGGGCTTCATGGGTGGCCCAAAGCGCCGTGAAATCGGCCACGGCCGTTTGGCGCGTCGCGGTGTCCAAGCGATGCTGCCATCCGAAGAAGAGTTCCCCTACACCATCCGTGTGGTGTCGGAAATCACCGAATCCAATGGCTCTAGCTCCATGGCGTCCGTGTGCGGTTCCTCGCTGGCGTTGATGGATGCGGGCGTTCCGCTGAAAGCCCCGGTGGCGGGTATTGCCATGGGCCTCGTCAAAGACGAAGACGGCTACGCGGTGCTGACCGATATCCTGGGTGACGAAGACCACCTGGGTGACATGGACTTCAAAGTGGCCGGTTCTGAAGAGGGCGTCACTGCCCTGCAGATGGACATCAAGATCGAGGGCATCAACGAAGAGATCATGGAGACTGCGCTGCAACAGGCCCACGATGCGCGCATCGGTATCCTGGCGCAGATGAACGCCGTGATCAGCCAGAGCCGTAACGAGGTGTCGGAAAACGCCCCTTCCATGGCGACGATCAAAATCGATCCGGACAAGATTCGCGACGTCATCGGCAAGGGCGGCGCCACCATTCGTAAGATTTGCGAAGACACCGGCGCATCGATCGATCTTGATGACGATGGCACCGTTCGCATCTACGCCGAAGACAAAGCCGCTGCCAAGAAAGCGATCGATACCGTACTGGCGATCACCGCCGAAGCGGAAATCGGCAAGCTGTACAAAGGCAAGGTCGTACGTATCGCCGACTTTGGTGCGTTCGTGAACATCATGCCGGGAACCGATGGCCTGGTGCACATCTCGCAAATCGTCCAGGAGCGCGTCAATAACGTGCGCGACTTCCTGAACGAAGGCGACGATGTCATCGTGAAGGTGTTGGATATCGACAACCGCAACCGCGTGAAGCTCTCGATCAAAGAGATCACCGAAGAAGAGAAAGCAGCGTTTGAAGCTGCCGAGGCGGACGTCGCTAGCTAACGAGTGCTCAGCGTAGGATTTACCGCCCCCGCAGCCCTTGGCTGTGGGGGCGGTGTCGTTTTGATAGGTCAGGAATGTGAGGACATAGCATGGAGCAGCAGGAATCGCCGCGTTGGTGGGCGGTGGTGGCCGTGATGATCGGCATTTTTTTGTTGGTGACCGCAGAGCAACTACCCATCGGTTTGCTCTCTCAGGTGGCAGAATCGATGGGCGTGACCCCAGGTATGGCAGGGTTGATGGTGACGGTGCCCGGCGTCGTGGCGGCGTTTTCAGCGCCGCTGCTACCGGTGGCGGTAGGGCGTCTCGATCGCCGTATCATGCTGACGCTGATGATGGCAGTGATGGTGCTGGGCAGCGTGCTCTCCGCCATGGCCAGCAACTTTGCCCTACTGTTGGCGGCGCGAGTGTTGGTGGGGATCAGTATCGGCGGTTTTTGGGCCATTGCGGGCAGTATTGCGCCACGTCTGGTGCCTAGCGATCAGGTGTCGCGGGCCATGACCATCATTTTTGGCGGCGTGGCGGCGGCCTCGGTGCTCGGCGTACCGTTGGGCACGCTGCTGGGTGATATCAGTAACTGGCGCGTGGCCTTTGGTGCCTTGGGGGGCTTGAGTTTGCTCACGGCGTTGGCGCTTTGGCGCTGGCTACCGCCACTGCCGCCCCGCGAGCCAGTAAGGTTACGGATGCTTGCGCAACAGCTAAAGAATCGTGGCGTGCGGGTAGCGGTGCTGACCACGGGCTTTGTGGTGGTTGGCCACTTTGCCGCTTATACCTTTATCAGCCCGATCCTTCAGGAGATTAGCGGTATTGCCCAGCGTCACGTCGGAAGCTTGCTGTTGCTCTACGGGGCGGCGGGGATTTTGGGCAATATCGCGGCGGGTGTCTTTGCTGGGCGACATCCCTACCGTGCGGTGCTGGCGATTCCCAGCCTACTGCTGGTAGTCGTGGCGCTATTCCCACTATTAGGTGTTCAGCCCACTAGCGGCGTTATGCTGCTGATGGTGTGGGGCGCAGTCTTTGGCAGTGTGTCGGTGAGCATTCAAACTTGGATACTGCGCACCGCGCCTAACACGGAAGCCGCCACGGCGCTGATGGCATTTGTCTTTAATATGTCGATTGGCCTGGGAGCTATGGTAGGTGGCCAAGTGGTTGATACCACCAGCCTGCCCATGGCCATGTGGGCGGCATCAGGGCTGTTTCTGTTGGGGATGCTATTGGTATGGCGCACACCCTCGCGCATTGTGGGGGAGAAGCGTCGCTAATGGCTTGGCAAGACCAGTGAAAAAAATGCCCCCGCGTGGCGGGGGCACTCT
>Ga0208433_1000850_pt1 | contig 12030 bp, 8 predicted proteins | sample 3_EtaG_FD_184075 | JGI IMG/M metagenome (GOLD analysis project Ga0208433, IMG submission 184075) | Marine viral communities from the Subarctic Pacific Ocean - 3_ETSP_OMZ_AT15126 metaG (SPAdes) (version 2) | ecosystem: Environmental > Aquatic > Marine > Oceanic | place: Pacific Ocean | collected...
CGACTTGCGGAAGGAATTCCAGGCTTTGCCCCCGGTGAAGGATTTCAACAAGGTAAACGCCGCCTATAACAAAATTAAAAGCTCTTTCGCCGCCCTGAGAAATCTGAACACGGAAGAAGATAGAAAAAAAGCAGCGGCTGCCGACATGGCTATGATTTTCAGTTACATGAAGATCCTCGATCCCGGCAGCACCGTGAGGGAGGGCGAATATGCTTCGGCCCAACAGACGACGGGGTTACCGGGGAAATTACGTAATTGGTTCAATAAAGCGGTAAGCGGGGAAATTTTGAACGATGATCAAAGGGGAGCCTTTCAGGCAATGGCCCGCAACACGGCGCAGGCCCAATTCGACGATTTAAACATCCAAATAAATCTCTACAAATCCATCGCGGATAAGAAGGAAATCGATGTTTCGAGGGTCATTCCACAAGAGTATTTAACAATCGCCAAAGAGGGCTTGCCGGGCTTGCCCTCCACGGGAGGAGGTGGAGGCGGCGGCGGCACCGGTGGCCCGGTCACTACGAAAAGCGGTTTTATTGTTGGTGACGTCACGCCGATAAAGCCAGTCCAACCCGCTCCAACGGCACCGCCTGCTCAGTCGCAGGCTCCGACGACGGCCCAACCCCCATCAGACCCACAATTAATCGCAATCCGCGCTGTCCAATTACTGGAGCAGCAAGGGCTAACTCCTGACGAGATTCTGGATTTATACGAGAATCACCACGATTCTAATTTCCGCGCTAAAGCTCCCGCAATCCGCGCATATTTCGACTCTCGGCGATAACCGGAGCGATGGCGACGTATCCCATTCAAATCCCTCAGCTCGGGGTACAATTCACGCTCACGGAGGACTGGACTCCCTCCGATGAGGATATATGGGACGCGGTCAAGCTGAAGATCCCTCCCCAGGACATGTTCTCAGCCTATCATCGGGGCGAGAAGGAGTTCGTTAGAAACGCCTATCGTAACGGGTATTTCAAGGGCGCCGGTTTAGGCAAGGGACTTACGGCTATATGGGACCTGGGCTGGGACGGAGTATCCGAGGTGGGAACGGGTATAGCGGCGAGCAAGAAGGCCGACTTTTATCGATACAACTACAAACCCTTCGACATGATCTCGGCGACCGGGAAGCTGAAGCCCCACGAGGGGATGTTTACTTTCGAGAACGAGAAAGGCGAAGTCAGGGACCTCAGGGATCACGCCGAAAGCCTGAAGAAGGGTGGCGTCTATCTTCAAGGACTTTTGGAAGCTGCCCCCGTGGGTAAGTGGGACGCGGAAGGGCTAATGAAAGAGGCGATTGTTCATAGCGGCATGGGATGGTGGCCGAATCAAAAGGACGTCCGTCGCTGGATCACCACCTACATGACCGATCATGACGAGGCTCAAGCCTCCGCCACCATCTACAAGGGCGCCGGAAACATCATTTACGGTTATCCGATGATGGGCCAAATGGCTGGGGCATGGTTCTCTCAGGCTTGGCTCGACGACGACGAGCAGATCGACAACTGGATCGAGACTTACGAGAAGGTGAACAAACTGGAGGAGGGCCGTCAACGGAGCGCCCGACAAGTCGCCATGCAGGTGGGCGACATGGAGACTTTCAGGAAATTAAGGGCCGAGGAAGTGGAACCTAGAGAGGGGGCGGCATTACTCGCGGAGATATTCTTCGACCCCGCGAACGTCGCGGGAGGACTCGTCGCGAAGGGGGTGACGGCTCCCGTTCGGGCCTCTTTGACGGGGGCGACGAAAAGGACCCTGCTCGGACTTCAGGACGACTTGATCAAGCAAGGGGCGCTGAAGGGTGACTTGATTAAGCAAGCAGCCCTTCCGAGCGGCGAAGTCAGCGCGAGGAAGACCGCGACTGAGGCCGCTCTGGCGGAGGTCAACAAGAGCATAGCGGCTCGCGAGAAGATCCTAGCCAGATACAGCGGCCAGGGATTCGTCGGGCGTCTCACCGGATCTCCCGTCTCGGCGCTGGCGGCGGAGGAGGCTCTCGACCTGACGACGGAGGCTGGGCAGAAGGCATCGACGATGGCTCGCGAAGCTCTCTCTCCTCGCGCCCCGAAGACTTTGACCAGTCGGGTGGTTGGCGGAGTATCGGTTCCGTACTGGCCCGGAAAAAGCCTCAATGTCGGGGCCATGCCTTTCATAGGAGGGACGATGGAAGTGGCTGGGCGAGTTCTCTTGTATATGAAAGCCATCCCCGAGAATGCTGCTTTGAAACTGATTCAGAAAGTAAGCGCGAAGGAATTGACCGAGCAGGAGGCCAAGAGCATACTCGCGAAACTGGCCGTATTGACCGGCGCGGGATACACCGCTCTTGAGGAAGGCGACATAATGGACGAAGTTCTCGTCGGTTTGTCGGGCTATCTAGGCCCTAGGGTTCTCGCCACCGTGGGCCGCGACATGAGGGTCATCGGAGGCGAGCTTGCCCTCGCTCAGACCACCGACCCGTTCTTTCGCAGACTCGGCGCATTACCCACCCCGGCGGAGGGTTTGGCCGGCGCGGCGGTGGACAGGACGAACGTTCTGACGCAAGGCTTTTGGTCGGCGACGAAGGCCGCCGCCACCGATCCCGCCAAGTTGAGCATTCGCGGAAAGGGGGTGGGCGTGACTCCATATTTATCGGGGGTCCCGAAAGGCGTCGCTCGTTTCCTCGACACCAAGGGCGCGGACGTCGGGCGATTCCTCGAAGGCGGGGGGCGGTTCGGCGGGGCGATGGCCGAGGGCATGGCCTTGCCCGCCGGGATAGGATACGTCGGCTCGGGCGGAGAACCCGCCGGAGCGGTCGTCGGGGCGGCCATATCGGCTCCCTTCACGTTCATCGGGGCGGGGCTCGGCAAGCTGGCTAATTTCGGCAACAAGGGGGATCTCGCAAGGAAGCAGTTGGGAGACGTGGAATATTTTCGGGATCATCTCACGCCGAAGGAAAAGAAGGAGTTCGACGCCATGTCGGTGGGCGAGCGCATGGTTCGTGCTTCCGTGGCTCTATCCATGCCCGATCTGATGCTCGAGGGGCAATCGCTCGGCAAGCGGGGAGGTCCGGGGCATCATCGAGTGGGGGAGGACGGCAGCGTCGTGGTCTACAACAAGGACACGGAGACGCCCATCGGCGTGGCCGTCACGCACGAGGGGGGCCACCACATGGAAGTGCATGGGCTGACCGAGCTGACTAATCGCATAATGTTCGGAGATCCCGACCTGGGCACCGCCGGGGTGTACGTAAAGCGGACCAAGGACGGGAAACCGGTTTATCTCCGCGACGCCGACGGGGAATTCATTCTTCACCCCGTGACGAAAAGAAAGCAGTGGGAGCTTTCGGACGATTTCCGCAAATTGAAGGAAGACTACATGGAGCGCCTGCGGAGGACTTCCGGCGTTTCCGCCGAGGAGTACAAATCCTATCGGGATTCTCCCGAGAAAATCGGGCGAGAGATATTCGCCGAACGCTACTCCGCCCTCAAACGTTCCGGCGAGCTGCAAAGGCATATCGACAGGGGGCCTATCGGCAGGCTGCTGGCGACCGTGGCGAAGGTCATTTTCCCCGAGTCCTTCACGAAGAGCCTCATGCTCAAGCTAGGCGTCCCAATCGACAAGGACGGAAAAGTCGTCAGGACGGGCATTTTCAAGAATTTGCAGCGCATTCCAGAGATCGACGCCATCATAAAGAAATACGCGAAGGACACGGCGGGGAAGACGAAAGCCGAGATCGAGTCGGCGTTCCCCATATCGGAAGAATTCAAGCAATCGTTCTCAATCGAGGACCAGAGAGATCCGACCGTTCGCGGGCTGATGAACACGGGGGGAGTCTTCAAGACCAACCCGGACGGCTCACTGGCTCTCGACTCGATGGGCAATCCCAAGCGCATGACGAAGGGACAACTGGACAAGCTGGACGAGGCGGCCTCGGCCCATGCCCTGGGAGTCCTCGAACGGCACGGGGTCGAGATCAAGACGTCGACGGGGAAGGACGGCGTCGAAAAGAAGTCGGCCACCTTCAAGAATTTAACCGAGGAAATGATCGACGAACTGGACGCCGGGCCGTTCCATTCGCGTCAAATCGAGGCGCTCCGAAAGATCGCCGCCGCGCTTCGCGACGGAGATGGTCAGGAGGCCGGTTTCCTACTGGGCTATTTCGCGGCCTCGAAGAGCGGCAGGCCGCAGCCTCTACCGTATCGGATCAGGAAGGCTTTCCCCTACGAGTTCGAGCTTACCCAAGGCGGCAATATATTGGTCAAACTGATCGATCCGGCCCAACTGGAAAAGAACCTCAAGTTTCTACAGAAAGACCCGCGTTTCCTGAAGTGGTCCCGCCTGTTCAAGAACGATAACGAGGTATGGGACGACATACGGACCTACACCGCAAACCAGGTCGCAGGTCGAGACGGATGGGCGGCGGGTTTGGGAAAAGACAAGGCGAACTTTCTGAACGCTCTCCTCGGCGGTCTGACTCAGGAGCAGGTCGAGCTGAATCCGATCCTGCAAATGCTCGGTTGGAAAAAGGCGTCGGCGAAAGGTTCTCGCGCCCCGTTCGGGCCATCGCTCAAGAGTTTTCGTCTGGACAGGGTTTTCAAGGCGGAGCGTACGGGCGAAGGTATGTTGTTCGACTACACCCGAGCCAAGCGTCTGATGATGCCTGCCGAGAGCTTGGCGCGAAAGGAATTCAAGGAGTTAGGGTTCTCCGTTCCACGCTTCCAAGAGTGGATCACCAAAGACGGCGAGCGAGTGCCGGAAATGGCGAAGAAAGTCGGTGACACGTATGAGCCTATCATTTTTTACCACGGTGGGGACATTGGCAGGGATGCCCCTTCCGCTGGAAGTCGGAGAATACATGCCGACGAGGAATACAAACCGCTCTCGGATGTGGAAGGGAGGTGGACGTTCGAACCGGGCCAGCCGGTTTGGTTGGCGCGCGATCCGTGGTTTGCCAAGAGGTTTGGCCCGGAGGGAAGGCAACCGCTTGCTTTGGTGACTCGGGTGGAACGGGTTTTCAATGCAGCGAACCCCGAGCATCGTAGACTGTTTGAGAAATCGCGGTCAGAATGGGAAGTAGACCCGACCTTATCCTACAAGTCTGGACATGATACCACGGTATTAAAGGAACTGGGTTTCGATGCTTACTGGGAAACCCAATATCGAGGAGGGAACCCCGAAGCTTACGCCAAACGTCTTGCGGAAGACCCTCACTTTTTCAAAGAGGAGACGCAACTTGTCGTGCTGGACGGTTCCGATCTCAAACTGGCATCCGACCACGAAATTCCCGTTAGTGGGGAGTTTACCGGGGACAGGTTGTTCATGCCTGCCGAGAGGAGTCTCGGACTACGTGACAACATACAGGACGACGTGCTTCCCAGCATCAAGCAAGCGAAACTATCACCCCAGCAATTGCAAGCGGCGCTTGCCAAGACTGCGGGTGCCAAGTCATATGCGGATGAGATCGGATTGACCGAGTTCGTGAAGGGGAGGAAGTCGATCACCAAGGACGAGGTGGAGGCATACGTTCGTGAGAACTCCCCGAAGTTGGAGGTGGAGGTACGTCAAGGTGCGGTGATTGACGATCAAGGATTTCATGTAATAGGGCGTCTTCCAATAGACGAACTCAATCCCACCAAATTCTCCGGGCCTGAATGGAACGAACCCGGCGGGACGAACCATCGGGAAGTCATCGTGAGGTTGCCGAGGAAGAAAGGTGAACCCGTCTTCAAGGATGACCAACACTTCGGAGACAACGTTCTCCTATGGTTACGCTTGAATGACCGCATAGGCGCAGACGGCAAGCGAGTGGTGTTCATCGAGGAATTGCAGTCCCAATTACATCAAGAGGGGAGGAAGGAAGGGTATGGGAAAGGAGGGTATGCTGCGGAATACCCTATTAGTGTGGAAAATGAGGCAGTAAGGGGAGGGATGTCCAAAGAACAGGCAAAGGCAGACATTGAACACTTAATGGACGAACCTGTCCATACTGAAGAACGGTCAACTAATGAGCAATGGGAACGACTGAATAGAGCAACTTGGAATGCGGAGGGCATTGATCTTGATGAGGTTTTCCATAACTTCCGTGTCATCGCTCGCCCAGACGCTCCATTCAAGAAGAATTGGCCCGCCCTCGGTTTGAAGTTGGCAATCAAGGAAGCGCTGGAGGGAGGATATGACCGAGTGGCTTGGCTGGACGGTGATGGTCAGGCGGCAAGGTATGACCTTAGCAAGCACGTGGATCGGATTGATTATTTCAAAAACAGGGATGGCACATATGACATTTATCCCGTTAAAGAAGAAAGCATAGTAACAGGGCATAAACTGGAGGGATTATCAAAGGATAAGATTGTAGACTTGGTTGGAAAAGATATTGCAGACAAGATAATCAAAGGGGAAGGGATTCCTCGCCCAAAGGTTGCTAAATCCGAACGGCAACTCACCGCCCTTCAAGGCAACGACCTCAAGGTAGGTGGCGAAGGGATGAAGGCATTCTATGATCGTGAGATGCGTTCCGTTGCCAGCAAGATTTCCAAGAAGATCAAGGGCGGGAAGGTGGAGAAGGACTTCGGGATTTTAAGGTCGGAAAAAGGCGCAGTAGAACCCCCCCATGTCGCCCACGCCTTCGACCTCCCGAAAGACCCTGCGGCAGCCGACAACCTTCGCCTTTATATGCCTGCGGAACGCGCCCCATCGGATTCCCGTCCACCCGAGATCATACGGGAGATCGGCAGGAAGCGGCATGAGACAGTCCCCCTACCGTTTATAGACGACATCGGGGACAAGACCCCCGGAGAGGGTTTTCGACGTGTTGTGACGGCAAAGAAGACGAAGGCCGAGATGGAGGAATTTCTACGCCCCGAACCAGTGGAGGGGAAGAACGTGAGTCAAGTGCAGGAATTCCAGCCGAGGTTTCCGAAGGGCGAGCGGCACTTCATGCCAGCGGAGTCAAAGGGCCGACCTGAAAGGATTCTTCTCAGAACTTCGCCCGAAGTAAAGGCTTATGCCAAGCAGTTGGCGAAGGAGCGAGGCATCTCAATGAACGATGCCTTGAACATTGCTCTGGAAAATGCGTTGCCAAGTCGAAAGGGGCGAGCGCCAGAGGGGGTTGAAGGTGATATCACCTTGAGACTCACGCCGGAGGAAGAGAAGGTTCTGGCGAAGACTGAAATCGGGCCGGAGGATGCCGAGTTATATCGGCGAGCAGTGGCGAAGCAGAGAGAGATCGCCCATCGTGATCTGGGGGCAAAACTTTTCATGCCAGCGGCCTACCACGGCACCCCACATACCTTCAAGGCCGAGGAAGGGGCGCCCTTGGGTCGCTTTCGGTCATCGCAGATAGGAACAGGGGAGGGTGCGCAAGCCTATGGACATGGTCTGTACTTTGCGGGGAAGAAGGAGGTAGCGGAACACTATCGGAAGACGATTGGAATAAATGATGAGAACATTGGCGCAAGGATCAAGGTTGATGGCAAGGAAATGCCCACTAAATTCGCAGAACTTGCAAAGGTAATTAAAGACCCAATTGAGAGGGATGCGATTCATTCATTGCAGAGACATAATGGTGACTTTGATAGTGCCTTAAACTTTTACAAATTAGATAAATCGGCAGAAGCGAAATCTAAAAAAGCGATAAACGATTTAAGGGGTAGGGTTGAGTTAATCGAAAAGCGCGGCAGTCTCTACAAAGTGGAACTCGCCCCGAAGGAGAACGAGTATCTCTATTGGGACAAACCCTTGAGCGAGCAACCCAAGGGGGTGAGGGAGAAGTTGGGGAAGATGCCTGACAAATCACCATTTGCGAAAGGTGATAAAGGAGTTGTTTCCAAAATTCGTAGGCGAGAGGGTGATGTCCTAGCGAGCGATTTTTACAGAGTTTTAGAAAGTACCCTTTTTGATGAAAGTTTAGGTAGTGGCCCCGCTGCAAGCGCCGCCCTCCTCGAAGCAGGAATCCCCGGCATCAAGTATCTGGAAGGCGCGTCACGGGCCAAGGGCAAGGGCGACTACAATTACGTCATCTTCGACGAGGGTGCGGTCACCATCACCGAGAAGCTTTTCATGCCAGCGGAAGAGGCTGGGGCGCCGAAGGGGAAGCAAGCCGAAGCGGCGCGACTATGGGAGAAGAAGGGTACGGACTCACCCTATTTCAAGAAGTGGTTCGGCAAGTCCAAGGTGGTCGATGAGGAGGGGAATCCGTTGGTGGTCTATCATGGAATGCCAAGTAAACTGAAAGGGAGTTTCTTCGATCCTAAGAAAACAGGAGAGGGGCATGACGTCGAAGGGCCGGGGTTTTACTTTACAAATGAAAGACAAGAAGCGGCGGGTTATATGCGCGGGGAGAAGGGGTCAGTTTATGACGTATATTTGAAGCTGGAAAATCCCATAGACGGAAATACCCGGATGCCTAGCCGAAAAACTTTAGAAACTCTAATCGCAAAAGCCCATAAGTCCAAAAGCATTGATGATATGCAGAACAAGTTTGATGCCGATTTAGACCTTTTTTGGGAGAGTCCGTTGTCGAATTGGTCAGAAAGTCCACACGCTGCCGTGGAGGCTCAAATAAATGCGATACTGAACTATGGAAGCGCCCATGATGCTTTTCAAACAGTTTGGTATGATGTATTTGGGGCTAATAACGAAGCGTACATGAAGGCAATGACCGAAATAGGCATTGATGGAGTAGTTCTTAAAAGCGAAACACGCCATGCAGGGAATGACCACTACATCGTCTTCTCCCCCGAACAAATCAAATCGGCAACTGGCAACCGAGGAACCTTCGACGCCGGCGAGAGCAATATTCTTTATATGCCCGCCGGCCAACCGGCCACGCCGGCCCCCCGCCGAGCCGCCCGACCGGCTCCGCAAGGGAATCGCTTCATGGCTCCCGCCGCGAAAAGAGTCGCGGAGGAAGCCGAGTTGGAGAAGTTTCTCCGCTAGGGCTAGACCAAGTCGTCCAAGAGGCGACCCATCGATTTCTTTGAGGCTTTCGCCTTGATCTTGAGGATCTCCTTTGTGGCGCTTCCGCTTGCGTTAAATATTAAATCAATCCGCATCAAATCCCTATCATATTGACTTTTAACGAGTCACCCTTTACGCAAGCGGTATGCATAAGGGCAGACCCCCGTCGGCGAAAAACAACTGGAAGGCCATAATAACCTTCCGAGGGGAAACTCGATGCTGTTACGCCCAGTCGGAGTTGATGTTAAGGGTCCGCTTTTCCGTGGCGATCAAGCGAAGTTGGGGACAGGACGCGAACCTAAATCTCGACCAGGCGACGACCCTCGACTATAAAAATTGGTACGGCAAGACCTACACCTTGAAACATGAATCAGTCGATTATCAAATCATCTACGTGGCAGACGTTGTGAAGAGGGCGGCGGCGATCCTCGGAGAGCGCGGCGGAAAAGCAGGAAAGGGTCAGAAAAAGGTTCGCGGGGATTCCGAACATTATCGCGAACTACAAAAAAAAGGAGTGGAGGTTCGTCTAAAAAATAAAAGACTCCGCGAGAGTATTAAATAGCGATTCGAGTTATTTTGATATATTTTAAACTTTTCCCTTGCTAATTGATCCTCGATTTCAATGTTGTCCTTATGCATTTCAAAACAAGGGGGCAGCCAACGTCGTTTCGCACAACATGCAATGTGTCTGATTGCGCGACGTTTTACGTGAATAAGCCGGCCCCCGTTCCACCTAGGATCGGGCATGTCGAACATAACTGAATCAATTCTTTTGACGGGCCAGGAGGCCCGCGAATTATTAGGCGGAGTAAGTCGGGCGACGATGGTCCGCTGGGCAAAGAGTTGGAGGCTTCGGAAAGTCGGCCACAAGTACCTCCGCGAAGACCTTGAGCGAGCCGTCAGGGAATATGCCAAACCGGCGGGGGAGGCGGCATGAAGCACGTTCTCCTCGTATCCTTCTGTCTTTTTCAAATCGTTTTATCCGCGACCATCGTGGTCGCCGGGATATGGGGGATCGCCCAGTGAAGATATTCCTCGCCGTCGATCCGGGCGCCTCGGGAGGCTTCGCCATCTCATACGGTTCCGACCTGGACGACGTCGAGGTCGGACCTTGGGTTGATGAGACGGAATGGCTGATCGGCCTTTCCGAACTGGCCGACCATCCCGACGCCGAGTCCATCGTGGCCATCGTGGAACACGTGCCGCCCTACGTCGGCAAGGCGATCCCATCCTCCGCCGCTTTCAAGCTCGGCAAGAACTTCGGATACATTTGCGGGACCATTCGGTCCCTCCAGATTCCCCTCCATCTCTCGAAGCCGCAGGAGTGGCAGAAGGGACTTGAAGGAGTGCGGGCGGCCTCCGGCTCGAAGAAAAAGCGCGTCCTGCGGGACCACGCCTCCCGACTCTTCCCGACCGTCAAGGGCATCACCCTCAAGACAGCCGACGCCCTGCTGATTTTAAACCATTTCCTTAAATAAACAATACAACCCAAAGATACCAATGGCTATATTACACGCATCATCATCTTCCGACGGTCCCCGAACGGGCTGGCCGCTCGGCGACTCGCTCGTTAATCCGGGCCAACACGTGGCGGTCTGCATCGGCGTCAAGGACTCGCTCGGCATCGAGCGACCGACCTTCGAGGACCCGTCCATCACCGAGACGGTGGATCTCACCCGATTCCTATTCGGGCTTTCCGACGGCTCCATGATCCAAACCGGCGAAATGAAAATATCGGGGCATGAAAAATCGAACCTCGTGAAGTTCCTCACCGGCTGGATCGGCAAGCCTCCCCAAATGGACGGCTCCTGGGACTACTGCGAAATGGTAGGCCAAGGCGCGATGCTCAACGTCGCGCACAGGGTTTCCCGAAAGGGTCGGACCTACGCCGACGTTCAGGGCATCGCCGGAGTCATCGATCAACTAGCCGCCCAAGTGCCTGACGCCTCGAAGTTCGCCATTCCCGAATCGACTCCTCCCGCCCCGGAGCCGCAGGTTCAGCAGGTAGCCCAGCCAGTCGCCCAACCGGCGGCTCCGGCGCCTGTCCAGCCTCCGACGCAGACGACGGGCAACATGTTCACTCCCGTAACCTCCAACCCTGACTTTTGATCCGATGGACTGCGGTCTGTCTGGTCGGATCTCCCACCCACGGCCTCGCCGGCTCCCATCAGCCGGCGGGGCGACGGGATGGGTCAAGACTTTCATCCACCGCTGCGGCATGACGCGGCGGGCAATCCAAAGGATTTGGTTCCATGGCAATACTTACTAAGAAACTTTCAATGGGCGGCGGGCACTGGTACACGGTGACCGGCAAAGCCTGCCACACTCAACCCAAGACGAAAGGGGACGGCGAGAGATCGACCGATTTGAGGGACGCCCGCAAGCTGAATCTGATACCATCCGTCACGACGGTCCTCGGAATCTTCGCAAAGCCCGGACTCGAACGATGGAAAATGCAGTCGGTCGGCGAGGTCGCCTTCGACTTGCCGCGAATTGACGGCGAGTCGCGGAAGGATTTCGGGAAGCGGTGCATGGTCAAGCAACAAGCTCCGGTCGAGGAGGCGGCTGACTTCGGAAGCGAAGTGCATGACGCCATCGAAAAATATTTCGAGGGGGAGCCGATCCCCGACGAATTGTACACATACGTGAAACCGGCCTTCGACTGGAAGCAGGAACAGGGACTGCGATTCATCGAGCGCGAGAAGATTCTCGTGAATGCGGAGCATGGGTTCGCCGGTATGGTGGACATCATCTGCGTCTCCCAGAACGGCGAAAAGGGCGTCATCGACTGGAAGACTCGGAAGACCTACGAGGGCAGGAAGATCCTCCCCTACGACTTTCAAATCCATCAGATCGCCGCCTATGCGGCCACCCACTGGGGAGCCGAGGCGGTCGAGAAGGAGGAGGTGCATGGGGCCAACTGCTACATCTCATCGACCGAGCCGGGACGCTTCGAGCCGTTCGGCTACTCGCCGACCGAGATCGCCGCTGCCTGGGAAACCTTCAAGGACGCCTGCGCCATATGGAGATCCCTCAAGAATTACGATCCGAGGAGCGGAGCATGACGCCCGATCTGGACTCCGACGACCTGGACCTCTT
>Ga0208433_1000857_pt1 | contig 11986 bp, 32 predicted proteins | sample 3_EtaG_FD_184075 | JGI IMG/M metagenome (GOLD analysis project Ga0208433, IMG submission 184075) | Marine viral communities from the Subarctic Pacific Ocean - 3_ETSP_OMZ_AT15126 metaG (SPAdes) (version 2) | ecosystem: Environmental > Aquatic > Marine > Oceanic | place: Pacific Ocean | collected...
CAGGTTTTGGCAACACTAGATTAATTCAACTTAAAAAAGGAGCTTAAATAATGTCTAATCTTTACGGACACAACAGCTTCGACTCTGGTTATGTTGTTACCAACTATCCTTGGGGTTTTCGCTTGAAAACTTCAAGACGATACTGGATAGAAACAACAAAGCACGGAGATCGATTTTGTTACGCGACTTTAAATCCAAAAACCGCCAAATGGTGCAAACCTAAGAAAAGCACCTATGATGCGGTGATGGTCATGACGAAAGAAACTAAAATAAAATATCTCAATTCCATGAATTTCGGCAATCGAGATGTTCAACAGTATGAAACTGTCTCATATTTCAGCGTTTCCGCTGGATGGTCTGATTTCAAAGACATAAAAGAATTTGAACAAAAAGCGGATCTCCAGAAATTAAGCAAAGAGCAGCTCAGACAGATTTGTTATTGTAAATCCGTCAAGCAAGTTCATTCAAAACTGTCTTACAGCTTTGAAAATACAACCCAGCTTTCCCAGGAAGAAAGAGAAAAAAGGGATGACAAGGAAAAAGAAATAAACAAAAAGATCAATAAATATGGTAATTATGTCTATTCTAAATGCCTTGTAAAAAATAACTTGTTATGACCAAAAAACAGCTCAAAAAATTAATGAATCAGCTTGGAATTACCCAGGCTGATTTGTCTAAAATCTGCTTTAACCAGGTAACGCAATCAGACAGGAACATTGTCTCAACTTGGCTAAGCGGTGCGAAGCCGATACCCAGATGGCTTCCTCAAATGTTAAACTACTACAAGGAGTCTAAATAATGGCTTACAAAGACTATACAAGAACCGAATTTATTAAAAAATTTGGCAAAAGCAATAAACATTTTGATGTTTATAAAAAATATGATTACACAAATCATGAATATATTTATGAGGTTAGAAGCATAAAAAACAAAACACATGAAAATCATGAAACAATCAATGAAATACTTAATTTCAAATTTTAATAAAGGAGTCTAAATAATGCAAAAAGTTAATAAAAGAACTAGAGCTGGAAAGTTAGGCAAAAATATTATTTGTCCTAAATGTTCTAAAAAATCTCTAGTTTATCATTTTTCTTGGTTTTCAATTAAATGTCAAAAATGTAAAAATTTTATTGAAAAACAAAATTGGAGAATGGCAATACAACAATAATTAAAGCGGAGCGATCCGAATAAAAGAGCCAGCATTCATTGCTGGCTTTTTTTAAAACAATCTTTTGTAAGTCTATCCTTTTCTTACACAAATTTTGTCAACAATGGAACTTATTTTTTCATTTTTTTGATGTATCTGCAAATATAAGCGGAGGTATATCAATTCCTCCTCCCATGTCTTTTTAATTTTGTGTCGGCTCACACCGAAGGCGCGACCAAGCTGCGTGAAGGGGATTTTTTTAGCGCGCATCCACAGCATCCTCTTGGTGTCGATGTCCTTGACCAGCTTCCCCAATATTTCACAGGCGATCCACCATCTGTCGATCTGCGAAGCGGTGGGAACGATCTTGAAATCCGTCTTATGATAGCTTCGCTGGTACATTTTTTCCTGACGATAATCAAGCCAGGCGGTCGTTCTCTCCTTTTGGAAAGCGGGGGGTAGCCTCCTGTCGGTCCTGGCAGCCTCCTCAAAGAGGTGGATGAGGTCCTGGACTGTTACTTCAGGCATTCCAGATGCCGAGCGTACTTGTCAGCTCGCACCTGATCATCCTTCTTCCAGCTTTTTCTCAACTTCAGCCATCCTTCCGCAAGGAAGGGGTCGCCAGTCTTTTTCAATATTCTTTGATAAATCATTTCATCCGAATTGTATTTCTTCCTCTTGCCTTCCTTGACATATTTATAACTTGCATTCGTGTTCTTTACTAAATTTTTAACAATCTTGTCCAGTGGATTATTTATTAATGGATTATTTAATGGATTATTTAATGGATTAGTCGGACAGTTCTGTCCACCTTTCTGGACAATATTGTCCACCTTGTTGGACAAAGTTGTCCAGACAATCTTGTACCGCGTGGATTGACCTGGGGTTCCCTTTTCCAGTATTTCCAGGTATCCGTTGTCAATGAGGCTGTGCAGTCCGCGCCTGACGGACCGCTCGTGCAAGTTGGAGTCCGCCGCAATCCTCTGATGGCTGGGGAACAAGGCTTTGGTCTTGGAGTTCTCTCGGTCCAACAGGAAGATCATGATGCGCCTGGCTGCGGAGTTGAGACTGACATCGGCGTTGACCAGCTTCAGCATTTTCCACTTTTCCAGGATCATCAGGCACAATAGGTCTGTTCGATGGCATCGGCTTTCTCGCTCGGCTGCTTCTTCAGGTGGTGTATGACAGTGCTGTAATTCCTATTGAGGGTCCTGGCTATGATTGTCTTATTCCAACTCCTCTGCCTGAAGGCGATGTGGCTGAAGTCGATTCGAGCCTTGACCAACCTTCTCTTTCGGCAAGGTCCGATAAGATCGGAGATTTCGATGCGGTGGCGCAAGCAGACAAGGACCACCAGGGAACGGAGTGTTTTATTGATCCTGATCCCTCCGCTTGAGGGTTTTTTCAGAATCTTGAGCAAGGATCGTATTTCCAGAATTTCGGTGTCTTTCAGTTTTTCAGGCATTGATCCATCCAGTTCTTAAACCCAGGATTGTCTCTCAAGATCTGAACGAACCCTCGGCTCATCGCATTGACCACATCCTCCTCCTTCTTATCCTTCAAATTGTACTGCTCATAAATGATGTGGCATATTTCGTGCCACACCAGGATGCAGCTGTAGGAGGTCTGTTGTTCAATGATAGATTCATCAAAAACTACGAGCTGTTTCCCAGCGTGGTAGCTTCCCTCATCATCAGCGATCTCCAGGAGCTGCTTTTGACAGCGGAGAGCTATGGTTAAGCCGCTGACCTGGAGCTTACTGGGTAAGGAAATCTGTTGGGGTGACTTTGCCATTGGTTGCCTTGAAGATGAGAGCCAGGTTCTTCTGCGTGGGAAAAGCCTCCCCCTTGATCCATCGGTGGACCAGCCTGGCTGGATTGGTGGTGTCCGCAACCTTCAGTTTTTTCGCCAATTCTCCAAGGGATTTGATGTTTTGCAGTATTTTCCATTCCTGGAGTGTCATATCTAGCTTTTGTTTCTAAACTACTTAGCATAATTTGCAAAGTTTAAAATATAAAAAAATATATATAGCTATTAATGCTAATAAGACTATGGTTTAAAGACAATCTCCTGGATTCTACGGAGCAGCGGATACTCTACCCCCTTAAAAAGTAAATAAAATTAGCAATATTTGCAAAGTTCTTGACGAAACTTTGCAAAAAATGCTAATTATGTTCCTAATATGTTTAGGAATTGTTCGTGGTAGATGATTTTTTAGATGATTTAAGAAAGACTGAAGATCCAGTCATCGTTCCTGATTATTACCTGGCTGCTGGACACAACCATTTCTCCCCCTCGCAAGTTAATCTGCCGTTGGATGTATGGCTGCACAATTATGTTTTCAGGGATCAGGATTGGAGGAGAACGGCGAAGATACCCAATCCGAACATGACCGCTGGCAATGCGACTCAAGGTTTTTATAATAAAAAAACTAAAGAATCTTCAGGTTTAAGCTCTTATGTCTTTACTGGTGCAAGCAAGGAACACGCCAGTCAAAGTGGAATTGAGTCCTATAAAAAAAATAAAGTCTTATATGCTGGGGGGGAGCTGGACCGATTTAATAAAAACCTGGAGGTGATGGGTGCTTGCATTAACAACGGCATCAGAGCCTTGGATGAGATTGACATCAGAAAAGAAAAAGACCTGACAACGGAATTGTATTGCGAGCATTTTTTTCCAGGCATTGAAATCACCACCATCGGCAGAACCGACTTGATGGCGACATCGAAGTACCTGGTGGAGCTGAAAACAAAATGGCACACGAAAAAACTGCAAAAGGGATACATCCCCAAGGGAGAGCCTGACTTCAATTATCTGTGCCAGGTCGCATTCTACTGGAAGGCGACTGGGTTGGAACCCATCCTGATCTATCACACTGGGATGCCAGTCGTGGACAGGAAAACAAAAAAGACAAACAATGAATACAAGATTTTCTCGAAAGAGAACTGCGAGCAGCTGACTCCAGCTGCCATGGAAGAATATTTGGAGCATTGCCGAGCCGTGCTGACAGTTCGTCAAAATCTGCTTAAAATTTCATCAGATCCTAAAGTCCTGGCTCAGCACGTTCAGCCTGACTTCAACAGTTTTTACTGGAATGATCTGAATGAGGAACAACTGAGGGAGGCGAAAGAATTATGGGGAATGTGATATCTTTAAAAAATAATGAAAAAGAGATTAAGATCATCCACACCAGGAGCGATTCAAGGCGGATGGACCTGGAGGATGCGATGCTGAAGGAATGCAAAAAGAAAAAAGAGGCGTTCTTCATCGGCACAAGACCAAGACCGAAAAAAGAAAGACCAAAAACATCAGGACTGCAAAAAAGAATTTTTAACTGGTTGGTGCTGCAAGATGACTAGGGATTTCAACGACACGCTGGCGGCTGCCGTCAAGGAAGTGGAGCAGTTCAACGACAAGAACAAGCAGAACATAAAAGGCAAGAAATACATGATGGTCAAGGACAGATCCCTGATCTTCAGAAAACATTTCGGACTCGATGCCAGGATCACGACCGAGCAGACCTATGATGACAATTTTGTCCGCTCTGAAAGCACGATATGGATCGGCGGAGAGATTGTCGCCAATGGGTTCGCCGAGGAAAAACGAGATGCCAGTTTCATCAACAAGACAAGCGCAGCCGAGGTGGCGGAGACATCAAGCATCGGTCGCTGCCTGGCGAACATCGGACTTCAGGGTGGGGAGTACGCTTCAGCGAATGAAATGGAGCAAGCGATCCACCAACAGAAACAGCAGCCGAAAGCTGCAAAGGATAAGGCTGGTCAAGATGCCAAAGGCAATCAGGCTGATGGTAGCTCGCAACCTGATCAGTCTTTGCCGCCAGGATGGGGTGAAATGGATAAAGCTAAACAAGTTCATCACTTTTCCGAATGCTTGAATAAAGCGACTCATCCTGGCAACTTGCGTGAAATCGTGACCAGGTTTCAAGCCTGGAAAGCTGGATTGCCTGGCGATGACCAGCAAGAGCTGACGAAAATGTTTGTTGCGAGATTATCAGAGTTAAAAGGAGGTTAAATCCTAATGCCAAAACTCAATATAATGATAAATCCTGGAGATCCGCAGTTAAGGGAATTGTGCGATAAAAAGGAGAATAAGTGCGTTGCCACCTCGTTCATGTTTGACGATGACAAGGAGAAAAGCGGATTCACGTTCAGAGAGGAAGTGTCAATCCCAGCCAACACCAAGGTCCATCTGTCAATGTGGTGCAACAAAAATAAAAACGGCAAGCCTTACTTCGGCATCACCATCGAGCCGTTCGAGGAAGCCTGGACTAAAAGGCAAGCCGCCAAGGGATCATCCAAGAAATCAGATGATGGATTAAAATTTTAATTCATAATGAACCCCTTAAATCAATCATCTCTCTTGGGTGCGGTTGCGGCTGGTAAGATATTATTTCAACACCAGCCGCACCTGACGGATGCGGCTCTGCGCAAAAGAATCTTGCGGTTGCGAATTAACAACAAATTGCCGATGACCAGGCTCGCTGGAAAGTACGTCATCTCCATCAGGAGGCTGGATCAATGGTTGAGGGAGAATAATTTATGAAAATTAAGGGAAGAATAAAATCACATTTACCTATTTATACAAAACATAGAAAAAACAAAGGTCAGTTTAAAAGGAAGAAAAATCATTGGAGTCAAAATGACAATAACAAAAGATAAGCTGGTGCAGTCAGTGACGGACAAGTTCAACATCCGAGCGAACAAGGGGATCGTCAAGTTTGGCAACACCTTTGACCAGGCGGACATGGATGATGAGGCTGCATTAAAAAATCTGCAAGAGGAGCTGATGGATGGCGTGGTCTATATTGAAAAGATTTTATGGAACAAGAAGAACAGCAGCTGAAGAAACAAGTTTCGGATTTGAAGAAGGAAAACAAGGAATTGAAACAGCATAACAGTTTCCTGGAGGAGCGGTTGGAGAAATCCTATGACAAGAATTTCGATCTCCGTCAAGAGAACATACAAAAAATGCCTGTGATCAAGGAAGAAAAAAAGAAATAATGCGTACTTGTTTAAAATGTGAAGAAGAAAAATCAGAAGTCAGATTTTATACTGAACATATGAAAGGAAGAAATGGACAAACCTGGCTGCGTTACAGGAAGTGGTGCAAGAATTGTGTTGTTGAGGACAGGAAACTGATCAATAACATTGAGTACAATAGCATATTAAAAAAACAAAATGGCGTTTGTGCAATCTGTGGAGTGCGACCAAATAAAGATAAAAAATTTTTTATAGATCATCGGCATCTTTCTGGTGTTAAAAAAAAATCTGGTGGTTATGTAAGGGGTTTATTATGCGTTGGTTGTAACAGCGGTATCGGTTTTTTAAAAGATAATATCAAAAATTTATTAGAAGCCATCAAGTATATAAAATTCCATAAAAAGAATCCTAATTTTCATAATCTTAAATATGACAATTCTTATTTTAAAAAGGTCACAAGAATAGAAAAGAAAAGTCGATGACCAGGAGGCAATCCCAAATATATTTTTTCATTAAGAGATTCATCAATGAAAACAATTTCTCCCCATCCTATCAGGAGATGGCTGACGGAGTCGGCTTGAAATCAAAGTCAGGGATTCATTTCTTGATTGACGGCTTGGTCAAACAGGGGAAGGTAAGGCGAGTGAAATTCACGGCAAGATCTGTTGAACTCGTCAATGGTTAGGCACTGGTATTCCAATTTAAAGCAAGAGGCTTACTCCAAATGGCACAGGAGATTTGACGGCATTGCGATGATTGACGTTGACAGCGTTGAGGTGTGTCCGCATTGCACCCAGCCTCTCGCCTTCATCGAGCTGGCGAAGGATGTCGGTCAGAAGTTCAAAGCCTACACCCTGACGAAGAAACTGGCGGACAAGTTCAGCGTGCCAGGATTCGTGTTGTTTTACAGATTGAGCGCGAAGGAGGAGATAACGAACTTCCGCGTGCAGCGGATCAGTCCAGCGGTCCGCATGGTCAAGAACAGCATCAAGCCTGACGAGTGGCTGGACTTTCTCTTACAGCTGCAAACGGATCATCAACCAAAATGTTTGGTTAAAGAAATAGAATCTTATGACTTTGACAAGTGGCAAGGAACGGATCCTGAATGATTATATCAGATTTTTTAATGAAATTAAGTGACGTTCAATTAGAAGAAAAAAACAGAACGCTTCCTGTTGTTCAGATCATTATCATGTATGAATTATGGAAAAGTGATGTTCCAGTTCTTCTTCTGGATATTCAAAATAAATATAATTTGGAAAGATACACACTTCATAGAAATTGCACAATGCTGTCCAGCGGTATGGGAAGAAAATACAGACGAGGCAAAGGGTGGATCACTAAAAATTCTCTTTCAGATAAATATGACCGCCGCATTAAAGAAACTGAATTAACACCGCAAGGTAAAAGAATCGCGGAGAGATTGTTCGGAGTTTAAATCATGATCTGCACTCACCACTGTTTCAATCCAATGGGTCTGGAACAAAAGCAAGAAGTTCCCAAGAAGCTGCATTTTCAATGGGAGGGAAAATTATGTGGTGAATGGGTTTATATTTATAAATTGGTCGCGAAGATCAAGCCGAATGAACTGGACCCAAAGACAAAAAAATACAAGGAGAATGCAAAAATACACATGCTGGAGGAAGATGAAAAAATACATCCTGACTTAACATAAAATAATCACTGGCTCCTGGGAGTGGACTCGAACCACCAACTTCTCGGTTAACAGCCGAGCGTTCTACCATTGAACTACCCAGGAAAAAAAGATTTTCTTATAGAATTAAATGCTAAATGACACAATGAGCAAACGGCTATTTTTTTAAAAATAAAAATATCGGTATGACAAAAAATATGACAGGGTGTCAGATAATGGCTGTTTTCCGCGGAGCAGCAAACGACTGTTAATCGTTGGGTCTAAATAATTTTATCCAAGTATTCCGCCATATTCTATATATTAAGGTATCCCACAGTATCCCATAATAAGACAAGGTATTCCGCCATTATTCGTATGCCAATATGACAAAAAGTATGACATAAAAAGTGACAAACAGCCGAGTGTCATATTGACTTTTTAGCATTTATCTCTATATTATTAATGAAAGGAAAAAAAATATGAGCAGATATTCAACAAGCAATGTCCGTTCCTGGAAGGCTCGCAAGTCACAGTATTTTGAAATACTGGACAGGGAAGATCCAGGCAACATCAAGAGAGTTTCAAATAAGAACGTGGAGCTGCTGATCCTGGAGAAACAAAAAATTGAAAAGGAAATCAAAGACGGACTCTACGGCTTGGAGTTCATCTCCCTCCTGGAGCTGTCAAAGAAATTCATGAAAGATTTTGAGGCTGCTGATCCAAGCACTTCCTGTATCAAGGACTATAATTATTTACTGTGTGCGATGCTGGGGAGATATGATGGGGGGAAGAATGAATGGAAAGGCGGAATAAAATACAAGGGTGCTTACATCCGCAACATGGGGATCAAGGAATTTACAGTGCCGATCGTGTATCAGATTCAAAAATATTTTAATAAGAATTTCGGAGTGCGTAACAACAAGCAAGCCTTCGGACTGCTGACAAGGCTGTTCAAGTTCGCGCTTAATGAAAACCTGGGAATAACAATGAACCCATGCCGTGATGTGGATCGGTCTGATTTTAAAAAATTAAAAGAGAAGTATGAAGCCAGCAAGCCTGACCCAGTTGCGGTCCAGGGAGGGTTCGATGAGTCCTTGAAGAAACTCAAAGGAATATTAGAAAAATTAAAAGGTTGGAATTTTCAGCACTACGTCATGGTGAGGCTGATGTGCGAGCTGGGAGGCAGACCAGGGGAGGTTTTGCCTTTGTTGATTCAAGACTATAATCCAGGATCAAAATCAATCGACATCAACAAGACTGTCAACACCCTGACCAATGAATTACATCACATGACAAAAACATTAACTGGCATGAGAACTGTTGCTTTATCAACCAAGCCTGATGGCGGCATGGCGGCGTTAATTGAAAAATTAATTTACAGTCGCACCAGGATACCTGGAGATCCTGTAATACAAAAAGGATTGTTATTCCCCAGCACCAGGGGAACGATCATCCAGGGAAATAATTTTGCCAATAGAATTTTAAATAAATTTAATAAGGAGTTGGGAATTGTTGGGAGGATCAATCCTCACAGCTTGCGCGTGTTCGTGATCACCTTGAGGGATTATCTGAATCATAAGAAAAAAAACATGATGAGGGATGCTGGACACGCATCAAAACAGATATCGGATCATTATGTCAGGGGGAAATGGGTCAACCACGATGAGAACAGAAAAGACCAGAATGAAATAGCTGGGTTGTTGGAATGATCTACGACCTGGCTGTCGGACTGTTGATTTTATATTTATATAGAAAGGGGAAAAAATTATGGAAGAAACTTTACAACTGGTACAAGTAGAACCAGGACAAATTAGAATTGGGGATAATGGATATTTTAGAAAATTTATTGGAGGGTATCAAAGAATTGCTGTGAGAAAGTTTAATCACAAGAGAGATAAAGTTTATATTGATTGTTTTATATATAGAAGAATATGGAAGTCATTAAAAAATCCCATCTCCATATCGGAAGTTTATAAGTATAGTTAAAATTGAATTTTTTGGGGGGGTGTAATCGTACCACCCTCCTTCTTAAAACCCTTGTGTGTTGAAATATGAGGGTTTTTTTTTGGCTTAAATGCGTTATGCTGGCAATCTCCGCACATCCAGGTTTTCATACTGTCATTTGAGTGAATTGGATAATCTTTGCACATTTCACATCCAGATGGTCGGTTGGAGTAGCGGTATTGGAGCTGCTCATCCCTGGACATCGAGTGAAACCACATTCCAGGAACAGTAGTTGAAATTTTTTTCTTCCGTCTTTTCTTAAACAAGAAGTTTAATCCTTTTTAATTATCTTCACGCTCGCTTGCTTGCTTCCGCCGACATATAATCCGAACCAGGCTGCGCCAGCTCCCACTATCACGGACACGAAGGCTGACTGCGCGTTGGTCGGTTCAGGCAGTGACATGAACCATTCCGTAGTCCGCCAAAAGGCGATGCCGTATAATGTAATTAACAGTCGTGGAAAAATCCTCCACTGATCAAAATTCTTTGGTTTCATTTCTTCTGGAAAAACTTGACTGCTGATCCGACTCCCTTGATTCCAAAGGATGCCGAACACGCAATGTATAACAGATGCTTGTAATAATCAGGGAGCTGCTTCAAGGCGACAAATCCCCTCTCTATGTGTTCCGTCATTCCAGGAATAAAAACCAAGACGGCTGGAACAAGAAGAACGATCAAGATCAGTTCATCCTTCCAGGAGCCTTTCATCTGGTCAACGGCTGATGCCTCCCAGGAAACCTCCCCAGCGATCTGCTGTTCATGCAATTTTGTCTTTGCTTTTATTTCTGAAATTCTAGCTTCTGTTTTCGCTTTTTTAGTTTGAACAAAACCCTTGACGGCATCACCAGCGACACCGATCAAAGGTTTCAGTAACAGTTGCCACATATTTTAATTGAAGATGTTGTTGACGAGAGCGAAAATAAGAATCCCAGCAGCTATGACGATAAAAATCTTCAGTGATGGTTTCAGGTTGCTCCACGCATTTTTCATTTTTTCCATTTGCATTCTCCATTTTTAAAAACATACAGGATCTTCACATCCAGCTGCTTTTGGTAGTTGCTTAATTTCCTGGAAATCATGTATCCAGTTTTTTTGCGGTGGGATGCCGTCTTGACATCCACCTTAATCACGGACCCAGTTATTCGATGGACCGCGATTAAATCTATGACATCATTGTCCTGGGTTTTCCAGTACACCAGGTAATTGTTTTTAGACAACCAGGCTGCTGCGGTGAACTCCGACTGGAGTCCGAGCCTGACTTTCTCTAAAGACAATTAATCCACTATTTTCAACCAGGTATATATCGCACCCAATATCACACCTATCCAGGTGACGGCTCTGATGGCTCCCTTGCCTGTGGACATTTCTTGTTTGAGTGACTGTATCTCTTTTCTCTGCTCCTTCATTTCCGTGGATATGGAATTAACAGTGGATTCAATGTGCTTCAGCTGTTCAGAACATAAAAAACATTTTTCTTCATCAGGCATGTCAACTCTCAAACTCCTTAGTTTTTTTCTTCTGGTCGAAAATATCAAAGGGGATGCAGAAACTTTCCATCCTTACAGTCCTTTCATCACCAAGTCCTCTGCGCATTTCAACTTCCATCATAAAATCTTCAGCCATTTTTCCGTTCTCCAAGCACTTGGATTCTGAATCGTAACCCATTATCCCCTTGTAAATGAGGGGGTCGCCTTCTTGGATGCTTATCAACACCAGCAAGAACCATATCTTAATCATTTCCTTTTTGTTCTTCTTTTCTTTGTAATTTTTTAGAGGATATGTCAGTCAAGATCTTGATGCCATTCGCTAATATTTTTGAATCAAACTCTTTTTCAGCATCAGAACAATTAGGGTGCGTGCATCTGCTTTTAAGAAAGCCGCACTCACATAAATCACTCATACCTATCCTTTCTGTTGTATTATGTCACCGATCAGATCTTCCTCGATCCAATCCTCCAAAGACATAAGGTTCATTTCAATTCTTTTCAGGTCTTTCGCCAGTTCCTCTAATCTCATTTCCAACTTCACCAATCTGCTGTCAGTCAAAGAACTTTTAATCTCTGACATGTTGTTCTCAATCACATCAAGCCTTGACTTCGTGGTGAAATAAAAACCTACAATGGCGAACAGTATCATTCCCACCTGAATTACCAGTCTTACATCAAGCAGTTTGGTCATTGGTTGTTTTAGAGTTTGTTT
>Ga0208433_1000859_pt1 | contig 11940 bp, 12 predicted proteins | sample 3_EtaG_FD_184075 | JGI IMG/M metagenome (GOLD analysis project Ga0208433, IMG submission 184075) | Marine viral communities from the Subarctic Pacific Ocean - 3_ETSP_OMZ_AT15126 metaG (SPAdes) (version 2) | ecosystem: Environmental > Aquatic > Marine > Oceanic | place: Pacific Ocean | collected...
AATTTTAAAGTAGTATCTTATATTGGTGAAGATGTTGGATTTGAATATAGTAAAGAAAGAAACCCATTGAGAGATAGAGAGGGAGTTATTTTAAAATGGCAAATATGATTTATACTGTCGCTGTAAATCACGATACATCTCAATATAAAAATTCAGATTATTCACAATATTGTATAAAATCTTGGGAAAGTTGGTGTAAGAAAAATGATATAGATTTTATGGTTATTACTGAACATGATGCTAGATACAAATATCCAGTTTGGAATAAAGATTTAATTTTTGAAAAATTAGATACAGAATATGATAAGATAGGATATGTAGATAGTGATACTATGGTTCATTGGGGTGCGCCCAATCCATTTGATATATACGATGATGAATTTTGCTGGGTAAAAGATTGTTCAAATTTTCGTTGGATTTCAAACAGTATAGAACTATATAATAAGTTTTATCTAAATCAGACATTGGATATATATGATTATTATAATTCAGGTGTGAGTTTTTTTACAAAAGAACACAAATTTATATACGATAACTTACAGAAGTTATACAAAGAAAATTCTGTAGAGTTGGATGATTGTGCGACTAGGGGAGTAGGTAAGGTACAAACACTACTTAATTTTGAATTACAAAAACAAAATGTAAAAATAAAAGAATTACCACCAATTTGGAATATATTTTCAATGCATAAAAAAGAAATGTTTAATCATAATTGGCAAGATGGTAAAGATACAACACCATTTTTTATTAAGTATTGTTGGATATGGCACTTTACAGGATTTCCAATTGAAGAAAGAACTAAAATAATGAAACAGACTTGGGAGTTAGTGGGAGATAGGTATTAATAAAACTATGAAAAATACAGTATTCATTATAGCAGTAAAAAAAGATGGACAATTAAAGCCAGAATATAAAATATCAATTGAATCTTGGAAAAAATGGTGTAATAAAAATGATACTCAAATGTTTTTATTGGAAGAACCAATTGTTCCTATGGATGAAATGCATATAATTTGGCAGAGATATTTTATGTTTGATATATTTGAAGCAAATGAAATTGAATCTGATCAAACTTTGATTGTAGATGCTGATACAATAGTACACCCAGAGTGTCCTAATTTTTTTGATGAAACCGACGGTAAGTATTGTTTAGTGCATGATGATGGTAGTTATGATTGGATTTTGCGGGGAATGGAACACTATTCAAAATATGTGTATGATGGAGCTTGGTTTGATTTTTGGAAGTATGGTAATAGTGGATTTCAAATTGTAAATAATAAACACAGAGAATTTTTTGATTATATGAGAGAATTTTATTTTGAAAATAATGAAATGATACGGAGCATCCAAGACAATTATGGGATAGGTACTGATCAAACCCCATTAAATTATAACTTGATTTTAAAAAATATTCCTGTTAAATTGTTATCATACAAATATAATATGACTTGTATGTATAAAAAAGAAATATTGGCAGATGATATGTTACACACAAAAACGGGGTGGGTAATGCACTTTAATGGACTTCCCGATAAAGAAAAATCAGTTCCACATTGGATGGAAAAAACTTATAGGTATTTATATGGTTAAAGCTTCAATTATAGGTAAAGGTAAATTTGGTACTAAAATAGAAAATTGTATCAAAGAATTTGTTCAGTTTGTAAGGCCAGAGGATGCAGATTGGATTATAATATCTACACCAAATGATTTACATTATGAACAAGTAGAGTACTGGTTAAGTCAAAGGAAGAATGTATTTTGTGAGAAGCCACTAACTTTAACTGTAGATACAGCAAAAGAATTATTTTCTCTTGCAGATTTTATGGGGGTGAAACTATATGTAGATGACGTTTTTAAATGGTATCAACATAAAAATGATTTGAACTGGATAGAATGTTTTAATGATTTTAAGTGGCATAAGTATGGTTCATTTAATGCAAATATAGTTGATAATTTAGCATATCATCATTTTTATTTATCAGAGTTAGCTTATGAAAAATTTGAAGTAGAGGATGTTAAGGTACATAAACATTATTATGATTCTCATGGATTATTGAAATTTACAATTACAGTAAATAATGAAGTTGCAAACTATGAGTATAAGATAGATCACATAGGAGAAGCAGAACATTGGATAAATAGAATGAAAGTGATGCAGCCTGCAAATAATCCACTTCAATTAATGTTTGAGAATATTTTTGTAGATGGTAGAGAATTATATTTTACAAATAATAGAAGAGGAACTTTAGGTGCAATTAAATTATGTGAAGCAGTAAAGAAAGAAGTTTTTCCAAAAGTATTAGTAGTAGGTGGTGGAATATTTGGAACAACCGCAGCAACAATGTTGGCAACTGCGGGATTTAATGTAACATTACATGAAGAGTTAAATGGGTTGCTGAAGTGCGCTTCGGGCATTAATCAATTTAGGTTACACAAAGGATATCATTATCCACGAAGTAAACAAACTGCAAAAGAATGTTTAACTGGGCTGAAAACGTTTAAAAGAAAATATGAAAGTAGTGTAGTAAATGGAAATATAGAGCATTACTATGCTATAGCAGATAAAGAAAGTCTTACATCACCACAAGAATATTTAAAATTTTTGGTAGAGTTGAATTTAGAATTTGATGTGGTTACACCAATAAAAAATACTTCTTTAACGTTAAAAGTAGAAGAAGAATTATTTGATAGCGAAATGTTACGAGTTCAATCAATTCAAAAAATGCGCGGTGTTGGAGTAGATGTTGTGTTGAAACATAAAACTACGAAAAAAGATATAGAGGCTCAAATGTTTGATTATGTTATTATAGCAACCTATTCTAAATTAAATTCTCTATTAAAAAGTAAAAGGAAATATCAGTTTGAAGTATGTGAAAAACCAGTAGTAAAATTACCAGATACATATAGAAATAAGAGTATTGTGATATTAGATGGTCCTTTTATGTGTTTAGATCCATTTAAAGATGAATATCATTTATTGGGGCACGTTGATCATGCGATCCATAGTAGAAATGTTGGTAACTTACCAAAAGTTGATAAGACTATAAAAACATATTTGAATAAAGGAATTATAAGAAATCCTAAAGTTACAAAAATAAAAGATTTTATAGAAGCTGGTACGAAATTCTTCGATGGATTTGATAAGTTAGAACACATTGGTTCAATGTATACTGTTAGGACAGTATTGGCTGATAGAGAATATGATGATGCAAGACCAACTATTGTTAAACATGAAGGTCAAGGTATATATACATTATTTTCAGGTAAAGTGGATACTTGTGTAGATGCTGCAAATATTTTAATTAAAAAGTTGAAAGGAATTTAATATGGAAAAATATAATTTCGCTGGTAAACAAATCTTGATTACAGGTGGAAGTGGATTTTTAGGAAATGATTTAGTGGCTCGACTACACGGTACTGGATGTCGAGTGAGAGTTATGTCTAGAAATGAAGGTAATCTAATAAAATTACAAATGAGGCATCCCTGGATTACAATTTTAACTGGAGATGTATCGGATAGGTATTCAGTCCAACAAGCCATGAAAGGAGTTGATGGAGTATTTCATTTAGCCGCATTTAAACACGTTGGTTTAGCAGAAACACAATCAAGAGAATGTGTAAAATCTAATACTATTGGTTCGTTGATATTATTAGAAGAAGCAGCTAAAGAAAATGTTGATTTTGTATTAGGTATTAGTACAGATAAAGCAGCACAAGTTGCTGGAGTATATGGAGCATCAAAACGTCTTATGGAACGGCTGTTCGTTCAATTTGAAAATAATTATCCAGATATAACATTTAGAATTGTAAGATATGGTAACGTATTATATTCAACTGGATCAGTTTTGTGTATATGGAAAGATCTTATTGAACAAGGAAAAAAAGTTATTGTTACAGAACCAAAAGCAACCCGATTCTTTTGGACTGTAGAACAAGCAATTGATTTGATATTTGATTGTTTTTATAATGCTAAAGACAGTAATCCTTATTGTCCTGATATGAAATCTATGAGGATAGATGATTTATTACAGGCTATGGTAGCAAAATATGCTGATGGTAAAGAAATTCCCATTGAAGTTATAGGATTACAACCAGGCGAAAATCTTCATGAAAAAGTTTTAGAAGAAGGTCTCGCTTCAAATGAAGTTGAACATTTTACAGTTGAAGAGATTACGGAATTAATTTGATATTAAAAAACACATATATCATAGGATGCCATATAATGTTTTATGAAATAGATATGGTGGGTGAATATATCAAAAGTTGTAGAAGAGCTTTAGAAGATGTTGAAAATAAAGAGAATGTAAAATTTCATTTTTGTTTGAATATGTCTACCTATTTTGAAGAGTATGATACTTCTGATAGGAAGGGTCTCATTATGAATCAATGGCAAGGTATGGTTTCGGAGTTAAATGCTGAAGTTGAAATATATCACGATGATAAGCCATATACAATGGCAAACTATCGTAGAGAACTTAATCTTATGGGAATAAATTATGATTATACGATATGGGGAGAAAGTGATTGTTTATTGCCAGTAGAAGTATTTTCAGCTATAGAATCAGTATCAGAGTATGCTAAGCAAAATGATGTACATAGACATATTATAACTTTTGCTGTTAGAAAGATGTGGGACGAGAGTTGGAGAGTGCTGGAGCATTCAGAATTTACTGATAAACCATATTATGATATGGATACAGAAGAAGATAAAATAAGAGCTACTACTTCACCTTGGTCTATAAGATATTCTATGTCTCAAGAGGAAATGGAAACTGTTAATAATAAAACAGAAGAATATGATGTTAGAATGATAACTTATCCAAAATTTGATGGTAGTGGGTTAGTTATTTCAAGAGATTTGTTGATGACTGGGGCTAACATAGCACCAGCAGTATTTATGAATGGAGATGATACTTCATTTTTACAGAGTTGTATGCTACATATGGGAGAAACCTATAAACAATTTGTAGTAAAGAATATATTGAAAGTTCATAATAGAAATCATCCAAAGAAACGTAGGTATGTAGAGGGAGAGGATAAAGATAAAATGACTCATTTTAAACGTTCTACACAAACTTGGTATCAGAAATTAAATAATATATCTAAAACTAATTTAGATAAAACATATCATACTCAAGAAAAATTTCAAACTTATTTAGATTTAAAGAGGGATTAAAAATGAAACCTAGATATTATAGTGGAAACGCATTAATAATTGGTGGTAATAGATTTGTAGGAAAAGCGTTAGCATCAGAGATTGGATGGGCACATAGATATAATACTGTTGATGTGTTTAATAGAAGTGGTACTGGGCCTTGGGGAGTAAATGTAATTCAAGGAGATAGAAATAAGCGAGAAGATTTAGAAAAGATAAATTTTAAAAAATATGATTTTATAGTTGATATGTGTTTGTACAATCCAGAACAATATGAAAAATGTGCAGATTTAATTCCAAATGATACAAATTATGTTTTTGTAAGTAGTGGAGCAGCTAATGAAAAATATCATAGTGTTTTTGGACAATATGGTACAGATAAGCTTAAAATAGAAGAGATGTTACATGCTGATGGGAAAAATTGTAAGATAGTAAGACCTACTTATATAGTTGGTAATGGAAATCATATAAAAAGATTAGGTTATTATTTAGGACAATTAAGAAAGGGTAGATGTGCTATTGAAGTGGATGGAGATGGGGAGTATGAAATAAATTTGGTATTTGTGCAAGATGTGGTAGAATGTTTATTTCAGTTAGCCGTAGACAAAAATAAAACTATGAAAAATTATGACATATGTGGAGATGAATCTATTAGTGTTAATAATTTAATACAAAAATTATCAAAATACTATTCAAAAAAGTATGATACCGCAGCTCATAATAGCTATTTCTATCAAAAATCATCATCTGATGCACCATTTAAAAATACTGAATTTACAGCATTTGACAATAGTGCTATAAAACAAGACTATGAAGTAACTTTTACTACATTGGATGAAGGAATTGAAGAATATGTTAAATGGTTTAAAGAAGAAGGATTAAAAAAATATGGATACACTTTATAGAGCTAAACCGTATTTACCAAAAGAAAGTAAGAAAGAAGTATTAGATAGATTTGATAATATTCTATCTACAGGTGGTTTAATACAAGGTAAGTATGTTTCTGAATTTGAAGAGCTTATAAAAGAAAGAATATGGACAAAAAATGCAATTGCAACTACAAGTTGTGGTACAGGTCTCGAAACAGTACTGATTGCATCAGGAATTAAAGGTAAAAAGTTTTTAGTTCCTACTCAGACATTTGCTGCTAGTGTAAATTGTATAATACGATCGGGTAATACTCCAATAATAACTGATGTTAATCCTGTTACTCAATGTCTTGATTTTGAAATAATTGCAAGAGAGGTAGAGAAAGATAAGGATATAGCTGGAGTGGTATTGGTTATGATGGCTGGAGCAATTCCACCTGATATTTTAGATATTGAGGCTTATTGTAAAGATAAGGGATTATTTTTATTAACTGATGATGCACATTCACTTGGTGCAAATTATTATGATGAATATTCTGATAATATTAGATTCGCTGGTACGTTTGGAGATGCTGGGGTATTTAGTTTTTATCCAAGTAAAATCATAACTACAGGTGAGGGTGGTATGATTACTACTGATAATGATGAGTTAGCTGAAAAATGTAGAGTGGTTAGAAATCATGGAACGGTTAGAAATGATGGTAAATATAAGGGATTAGATTATGGTTATACTTGTGATATGCCAGCAACTAATTACAGAATGACAGAATTTTGCGCTGCACTTGGTATAACTCAAATGAAATACTTAGATGAGTGGTTAGAAAAGAGAAATGATATAGCTGATGGATATGATCTACGTTTAGGTCAGTTAGATTGGATATCTACACCATATAGAAGTCGTGTTGTATATCAATCTTGGTGGCAGTACATTTGTTCAACAAATTTTACCAGTACCAAAAGAGAAGAGTTTTGTAAGAACTTACTTGATGAACATAACATTCCTACTGCTAATGCATATTCACCATTATGTCATCAACAAAAAATATACAAAGACTATCTAAGTAGTTTTGGGTTTGAGAAGGCTGAAAGTATGATAGAAAATATCTTTTCATTACCAATGTATGTTGAATTAACTGAAGATCAAATTGAGTATGTATGTGAAGGTGTTAAATCTGAATATGATCGGCAATTAGGTAAGATAATTCAAATTAACGGGTGTTGAATGATTGTATCTATACATCAACCAAATTATTTACCCTGGTTGGGATTTTTTAATAAAATAAAACAAAGTGATTTGTTTGTACTATTTGATGATGTACAATTTCCAAGGGGTAAGAAACACTTTGGGCATAGGAATAGGATAAAAACTAATTTTAATGCAAGTAAATGGTTAACTGTTCCAATAAAAAATAAAAGTGATATGGTATCTTTTAATGATACTGTTATAAATTATAGTTTAGGTTGGAATAAAGAGCATCTTAGATTAATGGAAATATTTTATAAAGAAGCACCACATTTTGATAAGTATTTCGCAGATATATCAGAGTTATTATTAAAAGAATACTCAAATCTTACTGAATTGTCAAAAAAACTTATAGTTTATTTTATGAAAGAGTTAAAAATTAATACAGAAGTGAAAGTATCTTCTAATTTTGGTGGGGAAGAGTTGGCTGGTTCAGATAAAATATTTAACATTTTGGAAAAAGTGAAATCTTCTTCATATTCTGTAGAATATATAAGTGGAAGTGGTGAAGGGTCTCGTAGATATATTGAAGAGGATGAATTTAAAAGAAGAGGCATCAAATTACATTGGCAAGAATATGAACACCCAACATATAATCAATTATTTAATGGATTTATGCCATATTTATCAGTAGTAGATTTGTTATTCAATGAAGGAAAAGAAAGTTATAAAATAATATGAATATAATGGCTATAGGTGCTCATCCTGATGATATAGAATTTGGTTGTAGTGGTACTTTGATAAAACATAAAGAGCGAGGTGATAAAGTTGTTTATGTTTGCATGACAAGTACAGAATCAAAATCAGGAACGAGTGGCGAAGTTCTTAGAAGTTTAGAACAATTAAAAGATGAAGTGAAATGTGCTACTGAATTAATCGGGTGTGATCATGTAGAGGTTGCACCATTTACAGACTTACACGTTCCATTTAACTTTGAAAGTGTTTCCGCTTTAGATGGTATGATGCAATCTTATAAGATAGATACAGTTTATACTCATTGGGCTGGAGATTCTAATCAGGATCATATAGCTACATTTAAGGCTACGATGGCGGCTGCAAGATATGTACCAAATGTATTTTGTTATGAACAAATACCTATACCAAGACACACAGAAAATGAAATGAATATAAATTATTATAGCGATATAACTGATTATATGGATTCTAAAATAGAGGTTGCTAAGTGTCATAAGAGTCAAATAAAAAAGTATGGTGAAGCAGGATTTGATGTACCATATAGATTAAAGATTTTGGCTGAATACCGAGGTATTCAGGCAAATTGTAAGTACGCTGAAGGATTTCATCTAATTAAAAAGGTTAATTAGAGGTATGTATGAATAAAAAAGATTTTTTAAAAAAGTTAAGCGAAGTGCCTCAGAAGTACGAGGATTTTGGTACAATAACTTACCAAATGAAATTAGATATATTTGATAATTTTAATGGAAAAGACTACAATTATGTAGAGATGGGTTGTTATAAAGGTTATACAATTGATATACTTAGTGGTATATTTAAAAATGTATTGGGTTTGGAACACAACGATGAATGTTTGAATTATGCTAAAAATAATAACATTAATAATAAAAATGTTTTATTTGAAAAAATAGATCTTTATAATCAACCAGAGTGGGATAATATATTTAGTAAATATAAAGACAAGTACGAAGTTGCACTAATTGATGCGAGTCATTCTTATAAATCATGTAAAACTGATATAATAAACGCTATTAAATTGGGTTGTAAACATATCATAGTTGATGATGTTGGTGTCTATGATGATATCAAACAAGCTTTGAGTGAAATTCAAGAAGAATATTCTGATGTAATAGATAAAGTTTATCCTATAGGTATTGATTGGAAACATTATCGTTTACCAATACTTAATGTGCCTGTCTACTGTTTGAGAATGAATGAAATTAATGTGGGATACTCTGGGTATGAGTTTAATTGGATATTAAGAGATAAAACAGATATAGATATAAATAAAGGTGATACAAATAGACCTATGTATAATCCAATAAATATTAATTTGCAAGTGGTTAGAAATTACGCTGAATTTGTTAGTGGGCATGTAGTTAATGATGTTAAGAGTAACAACCCAGATCTAGTTGTTAATCTTAACAACTGTTCCATACCATTTTTACAGAGAGGTTTTTATAATCTGGATATGTCTACAACAGATAGTTCACCTAAACCTTCTCATAAATTTGTACCATTTCCTGTTCATAGATTTAAACCTAATGAGATTCAATCATTCTTTTCTGATGAAGATATTTTCGATGAAGACGATACAAATTATGAAGGAATCATAATAGAGTTAAAAGGAAAAAATAAATGACTAAAGTAATAACTAATCCAGAATTTGGTATTGAGTTAGTGTTGGCTATACCTTACGCTTATTGGTTACATCAAAATAATCAATTAGAATATGTAGTTACATCAAGAGGTATGAAACCTTTTTATTATTTTTGTGATGACGTAAGAGAAGAATTTAGTGAGAGAACAATTGATAATGCCGCTGCTGGATTAAATGAACTATCAAATAATTGGTTACATCATAATTCTGTAAAGGTATTTGGTATTGATTATAGTGATCTGAACGATGAAGATAAACGAAAAGCCAACGGCGTTTTAGATTATTCCCAATGGACACCACCACCTTATAAAGAATATTATAAAAATGATGAGATTGGTTTTGGAAAACCGATTGTTTTTATATCAAATAAATATAATTTAGAATTTAATCAAGAACCGTTTGGTTATTTTGATATAAAATGTCTTTATGAAATGTTTTCTTATTTGACAGAAAATGGATACGCTGTAGTTTATAAGAGAGTTACAAATGAAGAGGAAGACTTTACATTAGATCAGAATGAAGTAAATTCTATAAGAGCTGGATATCATAATATATTGGCTAACGTTGAAGGTATTGGAACTATAAGTGATAGACAATTACCAGAATACTTTGAGGATGTGTATTTATTTGATGACATAGTTGAAAAGTACAGTTATTACTCCTACAACGAAGTTCAACTGAAAGTGATGGCAAATTCGGAAGGATTGATATCGGTGTGTGGTGGAAATTCAATGTTATCTGCTTATTTTGGTAATAATGTAATATCATATGTTCATAGAGGAGCAGAATTAAGACCCGATTACTATGGTGAGAATACTTATTATTCTAAATTATTGGGTACTAATAATGTTATACCAATTTATGATGTAATTAGTAAAGTTAATGATGTAGAAGTTGCTGAAAAATGGGGATACAAAGTGAACTACGATAATAAAAATGACTATACAGAAATTTTAAATAAAATGAAAGAAGTATTTTAAAACAGGAGATTAAATAATATGAAATGTTTAGTAGTGGGGGGAGCTGGATTTATAGGCAGTAACCTTGTGGATGGATTAATTAAGGATAAACATAAGGTACAAGTGTGGGATAATTTATCTACTGGAAAAAGAAATAATGTAAATCCCAAAGCACATTTTATTAATTGTGATATAACAAAAAGTTATGATGCGAGAAAAGTAATAATGGATGAATTTAAACCAGATGTTGTATTTCATTTAGCAGCGAAGGCTAGTGTACAACTATCAATAGAAAACCCAATTGAATATCATAATGCAAATGTAAATGGGATGTTAAATATTTTAAATTTATGTGTTGAATGTGGAGTTAAAAGATTTGTTTTTAGTTCATCATCGGCTGTTTATGGAGATGCTGAACAAGTACCAACTACCGAAAAATGTAAATTAAATCCAATGAGTCCATATGCATTACATAAGTTGATTGGTGAACAATATTGTAAGCTATATAGTGAGTTGTATGGAATAGAAACGGTATCACTTAGATATTTTAATGTTTATGGTGAGAGACAAACAACTGAAGGGGCTTATTGTTTGGTTATGGGTATATTTGCCAAACAACTATTGAATGGTGAACCAATGACAATTAATGGGGACGGTGAACAAAGAAGAGATTTTATTTATGTTGGTGATGTAGCAGAAGTCAATATTAAAATAGCATTATCAGATAAAAACTGGACTGGTGATGTATTTAATGTTGGTAATGGGGATAATAGATCTGTTAATCAATTAGCTGATATGATTGGTGGTAATTCCGATAGAGTTTATAGTGATCCAGTCATAGAGCCTACAAAAGGATTAGCTGATAATTCAAAACTAAGAAGTGAATTAGACTGGAAACCAACGGTGAAACTAGAAGATTGGGTAATAAAATATAAAAAAGATTTAGGATTATGATGAGTGGATACCGCCCCCATACAAAGAGTATTATAAAAATGAAGAGTTTAACAAGGAAAACTTTTATTTAATGGATGTAGTAATTGCAATAGATGATTTACATCCAGAACAGGGTTGGGGATGTGAAGGTGATGAATCAGTAGGTTATATAGAAGAACTTCATAAAGAGTATGGATGTAAATTTAATTTATTCATACCATCTAATTATCACAATAAATATCCTATTACAAAAGAGTGGGTAGATTTTTGGAAATCAAAAGACTATGTTGAATTATCTAATCACGGGCATTATCATAAGTGTAAAAATAAGGGTGTTGGTGAGATGGAATTTTTTGAATTGAATCATAGTGAATCAGTTCAAAGAATACAAAAATCATTAGAGTTATGGAAAAACTGTGGATATA
>Ga0208433_1000884_pt1 | contig 11788 bp, 7 predicted proteins | sample 3_EtaG_FD_184075 | JGI IMG/M metagenome (GOLD analysis project Ga0208433, IMG submission 184075) | Marine viral communities from the Subarctic Pacific Ocean - 3_ETSP_OMZ_AT15126 metaG (SPAdes) (version 2) | ecosystem: Environmental > Aquatic > Marine > Oceanic | place: Pacific Ocean | collected...
AGACACAATTTGGTATATTAGAACAAGGACACCAAGCGGCAAGTAATATTCAAAGATCAGCAAATCAAGCTGTAGGTACTGCAACAGCCGCCGCTGGTGGTAGTGGTGCAATAGTAGAAAGTGGAACACCTAGAGCAGTATTGACAAATATAGCACAGGAAGGATTACATGCACAAATGGGTGCTATATTAAATACCAAGAATGCAATGAAAGCTAATAGACGACAAACTGAAGCACATAATAAGACAGAATGGAAGCAAGCAAACGCTTATGCTAAAGGTATGGAAAGAGATGCTAAAAGAACTATGGATAATGCTAGAATGAATCTTGCCGCAGATACAATCAAAGCAGTAGCTACCTACTATACTCCAACTGTTGGAGGTACAACAGATAAAGTAATTAAAGGAGTTAATGTAGCCGCTTCTACATCTAGTGCTACTGCACAAAGTAGAGGTGGATCACGTTATCAAAATCCTAGAGCAAAAATAATAAACCCCGGTAGAAAATATAATCCAAATCTTAGACAAGGTTCTAGACACCATACAAGTGTAACACCGGGATCACGAACAGCATCTACAAGAAGAGGAGGTCCGGGATCAATGGGCGGCCCACTTGGATCAGGTAAAATGGCAGTAAAAGGCTGGAGATGGAACAAATATACTACTCAAGGATTAATAACTCAACAGGGACAAGGATATTCTTGGCGTAAAAAAGCTGGTAGATATTAATAGAAAGTAATTATGGCAGAACTAACTAAACCACAATACAGCAATCCAAAATCATATCCTTCTGATCGTAAGATATATCAGGTTCAACCAGCAAGAACTGACTTTACTCGACCTTCAGAAGTACCTGACCAGATGTTTGGTGTTGCAAATGTATTTAAGGCATTAGGTCAAGGTATTAAAGATAATCAATTGGCAAATGAAAAGTCACAACAAACTGCTAATAGGTTACAGGCTAAAGATTTAATTGTGAGAAAGATGAAACATCACAGAAATCTTATGACTAAATTAAGTATGAATTTGGATAAAACTGCGCCTGAACATTTAGTATTAAATGATCTTGTTGATAAAATTGGTGATATAGATGGTCTTGGTGAAACACAATTATATCTTGGTGAGAATTTAGATGTTCGTATCTCTCCAATGATGTTGCCAGATGATTTGAATGAAGAAGTTAGTTTTCTTACAGAAGAAGCATTTGTAAGAATGGATACAGAATTACTTTCAAAACTTATTGAAGGAGTGAATGCCGCACAAACAAAACAAGATTTAAACTATCTTACTAGGGAACAAAGAAATTTTAGATCAAAAATTAGAGCAGGATTTTCATCATCAAAGTATGAAGCAAATACTGGATTAAAATTTGCAAAAGGACATTTAGCAAAGATGATAGCTGGTATTATGGAACGCTCTGAACAAGGTGGCACTTTAGATGCTTATGAAATTGAAACAGAAATAGATAAGTCAGTACAAGCAATGCTTCAAGAATGGTACAACCATGATATGGCTAACCCGAAAATAAGAAAGAATACTGTAATTGCCAATGCAGAAGATGAAGTATATAAATATAAACTTGGGAATAAAACCTTTGTTTTGTCACCTAATTATTACCAAACAGATATTACTGGCAGGAATAATAAAAATGAACAAACATTCCTACAAAATAGAGATCAGCAGGAATTACAAGATTTAGATGATAGATTTGAAACATATAAACATAAGTTTAGTGGCGATAATTTTAAAGGTGAATATGCCGCATTAGAAGATTTAATGAAGATTCCAAAAATGAAAGCTGGCATAGCATTACAATGGGTAAGGGAACAACTAGCTAAGAAAGAAGGAAGAGAAGTATCTAACTTAGAGCAAGAAATTTTAAGAGATCATGAATACGATGGTAAAAAATTATTGATTCAATTGACAAATAAAGTAACAAAGGATGGCAAATTAATAAAAGATAAAAATGGTCATATAAAACGTAGACCAAAAACAGGTAGTGAATTAGAAGCCGCACTCAAAAGAATATATCCAAATTATGATGATAAAGAAATTAGAAAAATAAAAGAAGGGTTAATCTCACAACTTATTACAACTTCACTTATACAAGACCGTCAGGCTCAAAAAGTTGATCTTAGTTCTAATCAAAGCGCATATATAAAAACATTAGCAATTCTGGCACAGGGGCCAAAATCTTCTGCAGGAATTCTAAAAAGGTTTACAATATTAAATGAAAATGAAGAACCAGAAATTGATGGAGCAAAAGTAGGAAGTGATCCTGAATTAATTATAGCCTTTGGTGAAGGAAAAACTCCTGAGAAAATAAATGCAATTGCTGGTGTTGTATCCAAAGCAATTACTGTTCATAAAGCACATTTAAAATCAATGGTAGGGAAACCTGTTGAACCTAAACAACATACACAAAATTTATTATCTATTACTCATGAATATGTCCAAAATGCTCAATCAGCACTTGAAGACGGATTTAGGAATCCAAGAGGAGGAGGAGAATTAATAGCACCCGGTGAAGAAGAAGGACCTGAATTTTGGGAAAGATACAGACAAGTTTTAGGAAATAGAACATCAAGTCAATTATTAGATGAACATGAACATGAAGATAAACTAGATGGAATAATGAGTATTGGACAAAATATTGTTAATCGTAATCTTCAGGAATTAGAAAACGATATAAAACTATTAGATCGTTTATATCCAAGTAACTCTTTGACAGACCCTCTCAAATCCATAATTGTAAAAGCAATAGAAGTTCGTAGAACTAATTTAATGAAAAATCCTGCGGCTCTTGCATTTAAAGAAACTGGACAGGATATTGAACAGGCACTAAAAGAAGGTAAACAAATAGATGTCCAAGCACTATATAATTGGCAAAAAAAATATGGTGTTGAAGATAGAGGTAGATTATTACCAGAAAATATTCTTGCACAAGTAGGTTACTTTACTGAACAAGGTAAAGACTTAGGTAAAAGATTAGGTCTATATTCAAAAATTTATGCTATGTCAGAATTATTTGGTGATAAAAATACCCAAGATTTAGCAAAAATGCAATTTAGACAAGCTATTAAAGGCTCTGGAGTTACAGGGAATAAGAGTGGAACACCAGCACTAGCATTTCTTACAGATATTTGGGATGAGGTAGAAACCAAAAATCAATTAGAATTATTTGAAATAGCAACAACTAAATTTAGTGCAACAGATGCGCCTGAATCAGACGATGAGGAAAAGTTTGCAGAAATTAAAAAGATTCTTAAAGAACGACATCAAGATCATGGTATGAAATCTACGATGCAGTCACATGCTCAAGTAGATGATCTCTCTGTATTAGAAGAAAAAATGATACGAGCAAGAGCAGATAATATTGATTATAAAGGAATGGATGCAAAAGCTATTGCGACATCAATACATAAAGAACTATTTCCAGATAATTTTGTATTGAAGACAGGTCGAGTATTTAATGCAGTTGTTAGTATAAAGTCTTTTAAAGCTAATGGTCTTGATCCAGAGAAACATGCACCAGATGGTCAAGACTTTATATTAAGTCAAATGGATAAAAATGGTGCAACATGGACATTAATGCCTACAGATGAAAATATTACTGGAGGGGTATTAGTAGAAAAATTTAGAAAAAGTTTATTATCAGACTTACCTCCCGGTGTAAGAAGGTGGGAAGATAGCGAAGGTAGAATATGGGAAAGAATTGATAACGGACAACCAAAAGAAGTATATGCAGACCTTTTTACTAAACTTAGAGATAAACAAACTATAGAAATAACTGAAGATATAATTAAAGCAAATTCTGATAATCTCAGAAAAGGATTAATAAGTGTTGGAGATGGATATGAAATAGGAGTTTATCTTGTCCCTGATGATGGAAATACTAACCGATCAAAATTAATTGGTAAGTTTTTTGAAACTAAGAATGGTAAACAAGTACCAAAATTTATAAGTCAACAAGAATTTGTAGGTGCATCTGCATCACCATTCATAACAAAATTCTTGATGAACCCAAAATTCTTAACTCCTAGACTTCATGAATATGTAAGAGAATTAAGAACAGAAGGTACTAGAAAAGCAAATGAAGGTACACTTCAAGATAAAGTAAGTGAAATTCCTTTTTTCAGATTCTTCGATAGTTTAGGTAAATTAGAATTAGACCATGCTATAGAGCCGTTACATTCTGCAATGGAAGAAGAAGCTAAAAGACTAGGTGTCGAAACATTGTCTTATAGACAAGCTAGAGATATATTAGAAGAATTTAACAGTCGACAGAATTTTTGGTTTCAAAACGATTATGTGCCTGATTTTATGCAAAAAGGATTACAGTTTTTTTCAAACAAATTAATGATTCCTTAATATGTTACGACCAGAATATTATCATGATATGAGTGGAGGTTTATATCAAGATATAATGGTACGACAAGCATTTCAACAGAATGTACCGTCATTAGGGCGAATATTTAAAGAGTCTGTTAGTTTTGCATTTAATGATAATACATTTATTCATGGTGCTGATTATGCAGAAACTATAGATGAATCTAATGCACAAAATCCATTAACAGAAGAACAATATAAAGAATCTCCATATGCAAGAAAAGGACTTGGATGGCATGAGGGTATTACAGAAGTACAAGCCAGAGTTTTATCAGAGAGACATGATAGAGAAGCATTTTATGGTCAATATACTCAAAATGTAGGTGCGTTTAATCCTGCAAGAATAGCTGGTTTAATTGTTGGAGGTATCCCTGATCCAATCAATTATATTCCATATGTAGGAATACTTGGCAAAGTATCAAGGGTTGCAAGACTCTTACATAAAATGCCAGTTTTAGGAATGGCGGCTAATTCAATGATTAGTCAAACTGCATTTGAAACAGCTAAATACACTTCAATTGCACAAATGGGCGGTGATGTTAATTATAAAGCCGCTATAATGGATGTAGCAATTGCTGGTCTTATTGGTAGTGGTGCTGGTTTATTATTTGGAGGTGTTGGTTCTAAGAGTGGATTACAAAAAAGAATAGGTCAATCAGATTTTAGTAATGACTTAGTTGTAGCAGGAGTCTTTAACGTTGATGGTATTCCTGTAAGTAACAGAGGACAAGCTCTTATAACAAGTGTAGATGATCCAATAAACACTTTAACTTCTCCAACTATAAAACCTGAACCTCCTATAACACGAACTGAAGAGATTATTCATCATGAACAAATTATTAATAACAAAATAGATGAAACAATAAAAGTTGAACCTACAAATAAAGTAAATATTGTTAAACAAACTGTTGAAGCAATATCAAATGTAATAAGAAAAGCTAAATCTTGTACTTTAGGATTATTTGGATGAGTAATAGATGTCGTAAAATATTAACTGATTTTGGATTCAGAGATGGAGATGCAGAATCTATCATTGATAATCTAACTGGTATGGAATCTGTAAAAGATTTTGCTAAGAAAGTACATAGTAAGGTTAATGCAAATGAGAGAATAAGGACTTCCCGGAAAATATCTGAGGAAAGAACAAGAGAAACCTTAGACTCTTTAAATGAATCATTGCTTAATAACCAGAAACCTTTTAAATCATTGTGGAATTTATTAGTTGGTAAAAGTGGATTATGGATTAATGCACAAGCACGATCAGATGCAAGAAATGCTAGGATATTAAAAGAAATGAATCTTTTAAATGGAGGCATGTCAAGATTGTTAAATGATGAAGCATTCGTAAGAGACTTACTGAAAGAAATGTATCCTTATACTGGTATTGCTAAAACCCAAAATAAAGAAGCCTTTAAACTGGCTAGAATACTTACTGAAGAGAAGAAGATGCAAGTTACCGAAGGGAATGCATTTGGTGCTGGCATATTCTGGCGTGATGATCATATAACTGCAACATGGCATGATCCTGTGCGTATGTTAGGTAAAGGTACAACACAAGATCGTCAAACATGGATTTCAGATACTCTAGCAATGTTGGATCATGAAAAAACACTAGCAAATTTATCTACTAAGAAACTAGATGATAAAGCCTTAGAGGATGTATTAGGTGAAATATTTGATAGTATTACCCAACAAAGGAAAGAATATATAAAATCTGACCGAGTATCTAAAATAGGAAAAGCATTAGGAGAAACATTTGAAAGAAAGACTCCATTAAAAGATTACTTGGAAGCACAGAGAATACTCGTATTTAAAGATGTTGATTCAATTATTCAATACAATGATAAATATGGATACTACAATATAGGTAAATCAATATTGGCTAATATGGATCAAATGGATAACCATTTAGCAATAGGAGAAATATTAGGTTATGGATTCTCAAAACAAGTAAAAGGAATTGACGTAAAAACTGGTAAAACAAAAATGACTACCCAAAATGTATTACCAGAAAGAGAAATAGACTTAATGATAGATGAATTATATCAACAGACTAAATTAACTAACTTTGAAAGATGGCGTTTAAAATCAGCACTTTATCAGATTTCAGGAGAATCATTTATAGTTGGTAATCCTTCATTGGCAAAATTTACAGTTGGTTGGCAAGCATTTCAAACTGTAACTAAACTAGGCAAACAGATGATTAGTTCATTTGGTGATCTTTGGTCTGGTGCAATAAACTTACATTATCAAGGTATAAAACCCGGAACTGCATACTTAGGTTTAGTAAACCATTTATACCGAAATGCTTTCTTAAAAATTCCTAAAAAAGAAAAAGTAGAAATATTAAGAATGTTGGGAGTAGGGTTTGATGGAGTATTTGGCTCATCTGCAAGATCAGTAATGTCAGATCCCGTAGCTGGATGGTTATCAAAACATCAAGATAAGTTTTTAACATATAATGGATCACATGGATGGACAAACTGGATGAGAGAAGGTTTCTCAATGATGTCATCTAATCATTTTGCCAATCAAATAATGTCCAAAAACTTTGCTAATTTAGAACCACGATTTGCTAAATTAATGAAAGAGTATGGTATTTCCGAAAAAGATTGGAATAAATTAAAAGAAATTGGTACATTTAATGAAAAAGACTTTAGAGTAGATGGCGATAGTAAAGTAAATTATATTTCAGGAGATTGGATACGAACTAAAAAAGGCCCTGAATCTTTAGCAAGAAAGCTGGATAAGTATTTTATACTTGAATCTAAATATGGTGTCCCTGAAGCAACAGGCGCAGAACGTGCAATGATGTATGGTAGTTTTAATAGAGGCACGATACCAGATGCGGCAACACACTTGTTTTGGGAATTCAGAACCCATACAATGAGTATAGTAATGAATACATATCCTCGTATGGTTGAAATAGGAATGCCGAGTGTTCTTCATTTACTTCCTGCTGTTGGTCTAGGATATGCTTCAATTGCCGCTAAAAACATGCTTAAAGGCAAAGAACCACCAGCATGGGATGATCCAGCCGTATTAACTGATGCGTTAGTCCAGAGTGGCTTTGCTGGAATGTTTGGAGATTTCCTTGCAGGAGAGTACGGAAGATACTATCATAAGTGGGATGAAGCTACACTAGGAGCAGGATATGCAACATTTAAAGACTATGGTGAATTATTCACAGGATTAGCAACCGGAAATAAAGATGCAAGTGATGTTTGGAAAAACTTGCGTTATAATATTCCATACGCTAATTTGTTTTATATGGAAGGTGCTTTAAATTATGGAGTACATTACGGAGTTATGGAAACATTTAGTCCCGGCTACTTAAATACATTAGAATCTAGGGCAAGAGCAAATGACGAAGCATTTATGCTAGAACCATCTAATATTTGGGGTTACGGAGGGCCATTCAGATGATTACAACAGACTTAGATAGATTAGAATACGCACAATCTGGTACAGATAATACTCAAGTATTCCGTAGTAGCGGTACTGACATACCTGTTAAGGATGCTACTCATATTAAAGTTTATGTAACTACTACAGGAACTTTTACTGCTGATGTTAGTTCAAGTACAGTTAATCTATTAGATACAGCACATGGACATTTAGATGGTCAAGAACTAACTTTGTCTGCCGCAACCAGCCTACCTACAGGATTACTCGCAAATACAATATATTATGTTGTTAATAAAGCAACTAATACATTTCAAGTTTCACTTAGTTCTGGTGGTGATGCAGTAGCATTTACAACAAATGGAAGTGGAACTCTTACATGGACTAAAACTCTCCTTAAAGCAATAACTACAGATTATACAATCTCTTTATCAGGTACTACTGCAACATTAACATGGGAATCTGGTAAACGTCCTGCCGATCTTGATAAAGTTCTTTTATTAAGAGAAGTTCCATTTGAACAAAATACTGATCTACAGAATAACTCCCTGTTTGAAGCAGAATCTGTTGAAACGCAATTAGATTTAATTGTTAATATGAATCAGCAGTTAAAGAATACAACTGCAAGAGACTTAAAGTTTTCCGATTTATTAGTAGCTGGTGATGCAACAGAAGCCGCCGCTACATTAACTGCAACTTCAGCAGGACGAGCAAACAAATCCCTTAAATTCGATAGTTTAGGTAATCTTGGTGTTACAACAATTAATGTTGATAATGCACAGGATTATACATTGGAAGCTAAATCATGGGCTATTGAAGATGGTATTGTCCAAACATATTCTGAAACTGTAGCATCTAATGTCTCTCCTGTAGAGTATTCTGCAAAAGATTATGCACAAGGTGATGCAGAGGGTGGTTCTTCAAAAGAGTGGGCGCAAACTGTCGATATTGCTATTGATACAACTTTTTCTGCTAAAGAATACGCACAGGGAGATGGTAATTCAGATGCATTAACAACTGGTGGATCAGCTAAAGGATGGGCACAGGATACTGCAAAAGTAAATGGTGCAACAACCAATGATCGTTCTGCAAAAGCATGGGCACAAGGTGCATCTATGACAGGTGCCACTCTAGGTGGCTCTTCTAAGGATTGGGCGCAAAAAACTGATGGTATAGTAAATACAACATTTAGTGCAAAAGAGTATGCTCAAGGTACACAAGCAACTACAGGGGGTTCTGCTAAGAATTGGGCCTCTCAGACAGGGGCAGGTGTTACAGGAGGTGGGGCAGGTGATTACTCATCAAAGGAATGGGCAGTAGGTGAAGTAGGTAGAGGAGTAGCTGGAGAAGGATCAGCTAAGGATTGGGCTACAAGGACAGGAGCTACTGTAGATAACGCAAGTTATTCTGCACAGGAACATGCAACAGGAACTACAGTTGCAGAGGGATCAGCTAAAGAATGGGCAACAGCAACAGGAAGTGCAGTAGCATCATCTGAATTCTCTGCAAAGGAATATTCACAAGGTGTTACTGCAACAGGAGGAACTTCTAAACAATGGTCTTTAGGTGGAGGTTCACATGCAATAGGAACGGCAGTAGCAGGAACAGATTATGCTTCTAAAGCATATGCACAATCCACTACCGCAGGGACAAGTACATATGGTGGTTCAGCAAAAGGTTGGTCTTCTACTGCGTATAATGCCGCAGTACCGGGTGCAGGATCAGGAGACAGATCAGCATTACATTATTCAACTGATGCTTCTAATTCAGCAATAGCCGCTAAAGCAAGTGCCGCCGCAGTAGCACAAGTTTATGACAACTTCTCAGATGTATACCTTGGTTCAATGGCAGATGGAGCAACGGCTGACACAGGAACCTTAACTGGTGCAAGTTGGTCTAAAGATTCGTCTTCAATTGCATTCACAGGAACCACAGGAACTATAAGTGTAGGTCAGGAATTAACCGAGGTTGATGGTGTCGGAGTTTCTGCAGTTGCAGGTCATCCAGTAGGTGCAAATATTATAGGAAGTTCAGTAAGTACACCTTTAACTGTTTCTGCTCCTTTTACTTCTGCAGATAGTGGAACAACTCTTACATTTGTAGGTTCTGGAGTCTACGGAGCATATGATAGTGGTATAGATGGGCCTTCAACAAATAATGATGGAGATGCTTTAGTAGTTGGAAATCTCTTCTTCAACAGTACCGATAATGAAATGCGGATTTATGATGGTGCTAACTGGATTGCCGCATCTTCTGCTGGAAGTACAAGTCTACTAATATATAAATATATTGCTACAGGTAGTCAGACAACTTTTACTGGATCAGATGCAAATGGTGCAACATTAAGTTATACTGCTAATAATATAAATGTATTTCTTAATGGTGTTCGATTAGATGCATCGGATTACACGGCTACAAATGGTACGTCTGTAGTTTTAGGGGCAGGGGCAACAGTTTCAGATGAATTAGTTGTTACTGCATATAAGTCTTTCACATCGGCAGATATGGTTTCTGCTTCTGCTGGAGGAACATTTAATAATAACGTAAGTTTCGGAGATAATAATATCACTAATGTAGGTTCAATAGCATTAGATTCAATCGTTGCAGACGGTTCAAGTATTACGATCAGTACCGATACTACATTAGCCGCAGGAGTAGACTTTGAAACATCAACAACAGGTAAAGTTAAACAAAAAGGAGCATTTATGCAATCAAGTACACATCAAGCACTATTTTTAGGATATTAGGAGGTAATTATGGCAGCAGGGAATCCAAGCACAATAGGTACTGGAACTGAAGTTTTAAGAAGGAAATTTGTTCATGCGAACAGCAATGCAGATGTGGCTCTAATTACTGGTGTCACCGATCACATATTTACATTACTTTCAGTAGTACTTTGTGAACTGGGTGGAACAGCAGAAACATTTTCTTTATATGTTGATCCAGATACAGGAACAGATAATATTTACTTTACAAATGAAGCTCCTATTTCAGCAAAAGGAACTTATGTGTTTACAGAAAAGATTGTAATAACAAATACAGATACTCTATATGTTTGGTCAAGTACTGGTAATGTAGATATTTATTGTTCATACATTGATCAAGATTTTTCATAGGAGAAACCATGAGTGGAATAATTGATACAGTCGGATCGAAGTCAGGTATTGTTGGGTCAGATGTTTATCCTGCTGGGCATGTAATTCAGGTTAAGCATAGTCAGAGTTTCTTAGCCCAGTCTTTTGATACTGACGTTGATACGATTTTGACGGTCACAATGACAAATGTATTAGCTTCAAGTATGTGTATCTGCTTGTGGGGTCTAACAACTTATCATCCTCTTACACAGGCTGGATTTGAAGGATATGTTTTCCGAGATAGCACCAATCTTCATTTGTCAGATACTAGTAATACAGAGGCAGTTTGTTTTCACTACTCTAGTGCGACCGGAAGGTACAGCCAGGGAGGTGGTTCCATTCAAGATACAAGCCCCACAACTGGTACGAATATTTATACTTTAAAAGGGAGTTCCTATGCGAGTACGACTACCACAATTGGTCATGATGGTCTATCATCATTAACAGTTATGGAGATAGCACAATGATACATTTGAATAATAAAGTAACTTATATAGATGCAGTTTTTAGTCTTGCACCTAATTCAGCTTGGAAGATGGAAAGTGATGGAAGAACTTTTGAATATTTCAGAAATAAGTCAGGGATAGAGCAACCAACTGAAGCAGAAATAGATGCCGAAGTAATTCGTCTGCAAGCAGAATACGATGCTAACCAATACCAACGTGACAGACAGTATCCCTCAATAGGTGACCAGTTAGACATGCAATACCACGATCAGCTAAACGGCACTACCACTTGGAAGGATGCAGTGGCAAAAGTGAAAGCAGATAATCCAAAGGAGTAACACATGAGCAGAGCAAGAGATAATGCCAACTTAGGAGCACAAGCAGGATCAGGATTAGATGCTAGTGATATAACTAC
>Ga0208433_1000885_pt1 | contig 11783 bp, 10 predicted proteins | sample 3_EtaG_FD_184075 | JGI IMG/M metagenome (GOLD analysis project Ga0208433, IMG submission 184075) | Marine viral communities from the Subarctic Pacific Ocean - 3_ETSP_OMZ_AT15126 metaG (SPAdes) (version 2) | ecosystem: Environmental > Aquatic > Marine > Oceanic | place: Pacific Ocean | collected...
TTGTCGGCATATCAGACCACCTCTGCTTTCACTTTCTTAACACCCTTTAAATTGTCCTTGGACATCTCAAGATTCTGATTTTTAAGCTCTTTAATCATCCTTTCCTGTGCGATGATGATTGCCTCGCGCTTTGCTTCAGGCATCCTGTTAAAGAGTTCTGCTATGTCCTGATCTTTGAGCTGTATGTCGTCCATTTAGTTTCTCCAGATTAACCTTTCGGATACTTATCTTTTACTGCTTTGATAGCATCTCTAAAAGTAGTTGTGCTGTTAACTTGGTCGTGGTAAATCATGTCAAGTTGTTCGGTAATATCGGGGTATTCTTTTTCCCTGCTTCTTCCATAAGCCTCTGCGTCCCATGCTGCTTGCATCTCAGCCAGTTTAGTATCAAGGTAATCTTTAGTAGGCTTATCATGAGTTACTCCCTTTACCGGGTGAATAACTAAATTTTCATATGTATGCTCCAGCCCTCTTTCCTCTTTAACTGTGTATGTTTCAGTTTGTGGCTCACCACCTATAGTTGTTCCTGTCTCTCTGGTATATTCCACATCTACCATTCCGGTGAATCCAAACCATGTTTCACCTGTGTGCATAGTAACTAACACATTATCATAGGTATTGGGTCTTTCTATTCTCATTGGCATTATGTTAGACCTACCTTTTTAAATGCTATCCAAGTCCTAAGTGTGGTACCACCTTTTAAAGTCCCATTACCATTAGTTATCAATTTCACCTTGTCATTAGTAACATCATTAATATCGAGCAGAACCGAGGTGCTAGGACTATTTTCGTAACCTGTGTCTATACCCTCTGCAACAGTTGTATAGGAACTATCATTATATGTATATCCTATCTGGCAATAAGCAGTGGAGTAAGTTGTTCCCGTATCGTAAGTACATTGAGCCTGAACTTCCCATTTCCCTTTACTCGGAAAGGTAAATATTCCACTGGATTTAGCCATACCATCACCTATAAGTTGAAATGCACTATTTGCAGGTGCCCACCTTGTAAGATTGGTATCAAGTGGGTCATTGTCGTCAGTTGCAGTATCGGCGGACAAAGCCCATATGTCGTACTCACCTAGACCAATGGGTGAAGACCAACCATCTACTTGTCCAAATGTAGTTGCTGTGCCAGCCCAAGTTTCTTGCTTTAGCTGGTTCGCCCTTCCGGGGTCAAAATAAATACTATCTCCCGACATCGCCCAACCAACCTTGTGGTTGTACATACCAACCGTAGTAGCTTGAGTGTCAACTGGTGGTCCAGCAGTCTCTCCTACGTATATGGGCCAACCTATATTATTAGTATAATCACCAAAGGAATCGGCATCATGGCAAAATCCCAGTAACAAGAAACTTCCAGTTAACCCAGAATCAATATCAGCCGCCGCCATTGCTACAGGATTCCTCTCTGCCGAAACGTTAGCGTCTGACTTATACATTCTGCTATCTGACCATAATAAGTAGCAGACATCCCCCCTAGTTAGAGTCTCACCAGCAGTAAACGTAGCTGTTATACCACTCACACTATTATTAGAAAGACCGGGGTCAAAATCTGGTAAGCCACCACCTGCTGCTTCCCATGCAACTGCACTACCAGTAGAGGTTAATACATCACCGTCATTACCCTGTTCTCCACCAATAGTTATATTATCTAGTTCAGCAGTACCGTCTACGTCTAAGTCTGTACCTACATATAGCTTCTTAGCTATACTTGCTCCACCTTCTGTTCTTAATGCACCTGTATCACCAGTTGCATCAGAAGCATCTGTGGCATCTGTTATGTCTAGGATTTCATTCACAGTCACATTGCCTGATCCTGTAGTCTGAAGAGTAATACCATCATCACCGTCTATCGTAAGGACACCTGCTGCTGTAGACCATGTAGCTGCTGCTGCTGATGTAATCGTCAATGCACCAGCAGATGATGACCATGTAGCGGCCCCTCCTGATGTAATGGTAATGGGATTACCAGCAAGAGTTGCTCCAGTTGTATTGTCATGGGTAATCGTAAAGTCATTACCGGCTCCCATGTTAAAAACAGAAGCATCAGAAGTAAGGCTAAGATCATCTCCTACGCTTACATCGCCAGCAAATGTCGCACTTAAATCATCACTTAATGTAAGTGCTGTTGCGAGAGAATTTAAAGAAGAACCACTTCCCGCAGCATTTGCAGTTTGAAAAACAATATCTCCACCAGCCCCAGAACCCTTTCCTTGACCGCCTTGTAAAGTTAATGCTCCACCTGCCTGGTTGTTTGAAGTTCCAGCAGTAGTCGGGCCAGCAGATATAGTTAGATTTCTACCCGCAGCATCGTGTGCTGTTGCCGTCACAGAAGCTGTTGCGTTCTGTCCGTTTCCATAAACTATATCGCCACCCGATACCGTAAGGTCAGTTGATACAGTAACCGCACCCGTTACAGCTAAAGTAGAACCATCAAACGTAAGGTTGGCTTCCCCTGCTAACGCATTAGCACCAGTAACGGTAGCTACTGTATTATTTGTACTTCCTGATAAAGACGCTCCACTACCTGCTGCTGCCCATGCAATGTCCGTACCATCAGAAGTCAGAACATAAGTGTTGTTTCCAATCGTAAGTTCTGCTGTTGCAGCACTTGCGTTTCCAATGAGGACACTGCCTCTGGCTAAATTAAAAAGTTTAGCCGCAGTTACACCATCATCTTTAATCCTGATAGCATCACTGTCTGTCTCGATGGTTGAATCGTCTACATTGACAGATAAAGCAGCACTTGAGGCAGTCAGTCCATCCCCTGCAAACAGAGTCGCAAGAGCGTCAGTTGTCGTTAACTGTTCGTTAGCCTCGTCTGAGTCCAGCGTCCCGAACCAGTCACCACTGGTGGGAACTACAGCACTAAGTTCAGATAAATCAAGCGTTAGAGTTACATCACCACTATCTCCGCCGCCTGACAGGCCAACGCCAGCATCTACAGTAGTTATATCCCCGGTTCCAGATGCCTTGCTTCCGGGTAAAAATATGCCCGCCATCTTAGTTCATACCAGGAACTTTGTTGTAGAACTGGAAGTCGATGGTCGCAGCGTTTGAAGCGTTCTCTCTTATGACCTGAAAGGTCGTAACCTCATCTCTCGATCTTAGTGCGATAGTGTCACCTGCTGCCCACTGGGTTCCCTTCGTTGTGGTTGGTGCTGTTCCATCTCGTGTTTCTACAACACTATTTGTTCTAACATAGCCTTCCGCATAGTTTGCGGTATCGGGTACCGTTAACGATGTTGCAGAACTGGTCACCGCATGTGTAACGAGGCTATCTGGGATTGCAGCAAAATTATTTTTTGGCATTGTTATTTCCCTGGTTATTAGTATTCATATTACTTTGTGCAAGTAACTTTATTGCTTCAGCCAATTGACCGTCACGTTCTTTTTCTTGTATCTTTTCTTTTTCCTGTCTATCACCATCTATAGAAGCCCATTCACGCCTGTGGCGCTTTTCCATGTGTGTTCTTAAATCATGTGTTGTATTTAAGTTTTCTTTTACGCACTCAGGAAGTCCCATCTGTCTGTAAAGTTCCCTGTTGGGATCATCCTTGTGAAGCATACATTTAACCGTACCTATAACTGGTTCGATACCTTCTGGTTTTCTTGTGCTAAAGGCATATGTGCCATCGTCGAATTTTTTCTGGAGCTGTTGTTCAAGCATATTTCTATTAACAGTACTTCTATCACCAGTTTTTACGTTATATACGTATACCCAGCCAGCACTGCTTAATTCTGTTGCAGTCATGGTCATACCGTTTGAATTTCCAACGACAGTACCACGCTTTATATTTCCAGGCTCTTCAGCAATTTCTGCGTCTCTTAACATCTCTTGAACTGATTCGTTATTCTGTGTCATCAGGTTCGCTCCTTCTTATAATTAGGGCCAAAAATACTCTGACCTTTCATCCATTTGTTTCTTTCTTCTATGTTGTCCCAAAAGATTTTTGTCCAATCTTTTGACTTAACCTCGGTTTTAGGAGGTGGTTTTAAATTCATGTCCTGTGCCATGCGTATAGCCTCATCAACTGTATACATAGCTTCTCCACCACCTTTACCATCAGAAACTCCACATATAAGTTGGAACTCTTCCCCAAACAGACGAGCATCACCTAGGTCTCTTTCAAGTTTTACTTTCCGGTCATTTCTAATAACCGTAATAGCCTGATACCTTTTAATAAATCTAGAATCAGGAGCCGGTCGGTTAATCTCAGAAAGATGCCAACACGGCTCATGACCCCATATATCTGTTGTGGCTAATTCAACAAGTGCAGCCACTAAAAACTCCTATACAGTCCAGTCTCGGTTTGCTGTTACTTCGATATAGTCGCAGTCAATAATTCCGAATTCAGTAGTATTGGCAGCAACAGCTAATACTGCAGCCATATCAGTGCTTGTAGAAGCAGCTCCTTCTACGGTCTGATAAAGCACTCCGTCTACATACCATCGGGCCGTACCGTTATTGGCAATTTCTAAGCGTAGAACCTGCCATTCGCCAGCCGTTGTCCCAACACTGGTAGTATCACCCGTGCCTCCCAGGCAAACTGCGGTAGTGGTAGTAGTGGCACCAGCAGTACCACCATTGTGAATACCGTGCCAAGCTTCATCATCTGTTTTTTCGTCACTCCAATAAAACCCGACAAGGTCTGCTGGCATAGTAACGGTACCAGCGGCTGCGTGTATGACAATATCTTCAAGCTGTTCGTCAACAGACAAAATGCTCGTCAACCCAAAGAATATTTCCTTGGTGTCATTGTCAGGAAGTTGCACCCTGGTTTCCAGTGTGATCGGCCCCATAAGACCAACGTCAAATCCAATGTGCGTTCCAATAAAGGTGGTATCTGCGTCAGTGTTAGCAGATGTAAGTGTGACAACACCGGACAGAGCATCTTTCCCTGCAATGCCAGCATCGGTATCTTCAAAACCTTCCCCGCCAGCATAGAAATCTCCTAGCTGGGCAGTATCAGTTGCTAAAGCAAGGGTTTCACTTACCCCAAAAAAATCATTAAACAGTCGTATTTTTCCAGCTCCACTTTGAGCCATCTTATATATTCTCCTCCCGAAGCTGTAGCTCCAGTATTTTTATTCGTTCCCTGTAGGGAGCGACTACGTTTGATATGTTTTCTGTCTTACGAGGGATACAGGCCAGATTCTCCAACCTGTTATCCCCCATATTTCCATTCATATTGTGGACAATCCATCCTTTAGGGATGGGGCCACGGTTTTCAGTCCACACTAACCTACGAGCATTCATTAGCTAGTTGGTGCAGTAGCGTCATTCTCCAGTTCATACATCCAGTTTCCTGACGATCTTTCACCATAAGCATACTCATCATAGTGATATAGTGCTGTGGCTCCACCGCCCAGTTCAGGCATTCTCTTGGTCTCTACATATGGAGACCTGCCTTCAACTAATACCAGAGCCATTTGTGAAAACACCCCACCTTTAGCGTTTGTTCCACTAAGCTGAATGTTTCCATCTTCATACAGTCTTGCACCGGCAATGGTTCCCCTATACCTATTCTGGTAGGTTTCTGCCGCAACACCAATAGTTAGTGGTGCGCCTTCACCAGTAGTAGTATCAAGACCTGCATTAATCAGCTCGTCATCAATATCCTTCAGGCAAAAACCATGATGGACAGCATGAATTGGAGCGCTTGCAGGAGCTGGCTCAGTTGTATTTGAGGTAATCCTGTAAGCTGCCGCAGCAATTTCACCAGAATTTAAAGGCTGTCCTGCGCTACCTAATTCAGTTGTAGCTCCGTCAAGTGCAGTTAACCCATCCTGGTCTTTCTTTCTCTCGATAGCGTTCTGTGCAAGTGACCCTGTCTGGGCATATGCATTTGAGCTAATTCTCAGTGCAACCCTGTCAGTGATAACAGTATGAACTCCGATAACCGTAGGGGTTATTGAGAACAGTGTGTCTTCCATCTGTTGTGGGTTGTCTAGTTCAGTACTTTCAGTTACAGCCTGAGCTGTTAGTTTCGCCATTGAAACTTCGTTCCAAACTGTACCAGTATTTTCATCAAGTCTTTGCCGATCTACTAAGTTCGGCATAACACCAGCAAACTCTCTCACAATTCTTGCGGAAGCAATCATTGTAGGAATAGAGTCGGCTAATGAATCGGTTATCGTATTTCCAACAGCCATTTTTTAATCTCCCAATTAAAAGCGGATACCCTGTCTATGCATGGCTTCCGCTGCCTTTGCTATATCATCTCTTGATACCGTTGAATTCGTATCGCCAAGGCGTGTAAGAAGATTATTTCCTGCTAATGATGCTGGTGCTGACGCAGAGGAATCCATGTCCAATGTATTAACACCATGATCTTCAAGAGCTTTTTGAACAGAACTTTGTACGTCCTTTTCATGATTATCTTTTTCTAATTGTCTTACAACACGATTAAATTCAGAATGGGCTTGATAAAGACCACTTAAATTTTGATTGTCATAATTTGGTCCCCATAAACTTCTAAACTCTGCCATTTCTGGACTAGAATATATAAATTCTTCTGGGTCAAATCCTGCATCTCTAAGTGTGGTAGCTATTTCATCTACCATCGTTGCTGCAGTACGTTCAAAATTACTGGTCTGTTTTCTAGATGTTGCATTGGTTTCAACCTGTTGCAACTCTTGCCTAAACTGCTCTTCGTCACGAGTTCCCTGATATCGTATAAACGTATTTACCGTATCAGTTAGCATAGAAAGTCCTTCGGAAAGATCGTCAAATTGAGTTGTTTCACGAGTAGAACTCTTTAGTCTTCCTTCAAGCGCCTTATAATCGTTTTCACGTTTTATGGCCTGTGCTTCAAGTTCAACAATACGTTGGTTCAACGATTCGTCATTGGGGGCCTCGTTCTGTATCTGCGGAAGTACTGTTCCAGAGACAGTAGTTTCGCTAGATTCAGGAGCCAGGGAGCCAGTTCCGTTTACCGTTGCTTCGTTGGATGGGGGGATATCAAATCCTGCCATACCGTTTTGTGAAGTCATACATTCCTCTCTCTTTGAAAGTCCTATATTTTGTTAGTTTAAATCCTACAATTTGTTTGTGTCAATTATCTGGCCTCTACGGGAACCTGTTGCTGGTTCTGTGAATAGGCACTATTTAGTTTATTCATCATCTCCAAATCTACCGATAGTGAGTGATCAAGCTGACCACCAGAGTCTTTTCGTTTTCTTTCTAGTTCTTTTGTCCATTCTCCATTTTTAGAGCTACTTACTATTCCCCATTTAAATAAAGCTTTATCTAACTCGTAATTATTAAACCTTTCAAATTCTCTAATTAAACCTAATATTCTTTGATCAATTTCTTTATATTTTACATAATCTATATTTGTTCTTGATGCACCTACAGCATCAACAGTATTTTTATAGGAAAAATAATCTTCTAAAGAAATATTGAATTTACCCTTTTTATCAATACTGGTTTTTAATCCTTCAACCAACTTCATACTTTTATCGGATAACTCTAATTTTGATTTATCAATATCTCCCGCTAAAAACTTTATTATGTCTGTAGACATACTGTAGAACGGATTAATATGTTCATTTTGATCGTCCCAATATTCTCTTTCTAAAGGAGTCATATTGGACTTTAGTTCAGATTCCCATACTCCTTTTTCTTGTTCAGTAAGGCTGTCAACAAAGTCTTTTCGTTTGTTCCAGAAAATATCCCAGTCTTCTGGGTTGGGGATAAATGTGTTATCTCTATCGTATTCGGCTGGCATTCCCGAAGGTCGATCATCTAGTTCAATTGAATACCACATCGCTCCCAGTACTCTTCCCTGCAGAATACTGGTATCAGTAAGACCTTCCAGTCTTGCTACTTCTGTATAATATTTTTGTCTTTTTTCTGGATCAGCAAAATGTGCAGCATCTGGATATTTATCTTCAAAAGCACCTAATGCGCCTTTATATTCACTTCCAAACCCTGACCTTTTTTTAATCCATTGTTGTGGCTCTATATCACCTTTTAACAATTGATTATCTATATTGTTCTGTTCATTTAAATGGTCATCTCCAACAGCTCTAAGTGCAGTATGTACTTCTCTGGTTTGTGCTGGGTCTATACCAGTTTGTTTCCCAACCCCTTTTTCCACTCTATCCCTTAAATCACCATATCTACCAGGTAAAATACGCCCAACAACACCCCCAACTACAGGAACTCCACTTAACCCTTCTTTTATATCAGGTTTATCGAGTTCATAATAAAAATCTTCCCTTGTCTGGTTATCTAAATCATGAATAAACTTACTTCTTTCTTGAGGGTTATCTAAAGCATCAAATTCCAGCATTAATTCAGATATTTTAGGACTAACCCTAGTAGGATCAATCATCTCTATAATTTCATCTGTAATTGATACTGCAGCCCTACCAGTTCCACCAAAAGTACTGTTAAAAGCATGTTGAATTCTTACTGGAGAACTAAACTTATTAATTCCTGGGACTTGGCCTACTGTTTCTCCTATTTCACGAAAAGTCCTGTTTGTCCAAGGCATTGCTTGTTCAGTAAGAGGTCTATTTTTTACTTCAGTAGGAACAATATGTCTTTCTCTAAAATAGTCATAATTACCTTTTTGTTGAAATGCTTCCTTCATTAATACTGGTGCAGGTATTTCAGTAAGAGGAGTTGCTGCAGATAACAGGGTACGTCCAAGTGTTCCCGCATCTTCAGGATAGTCTGTGTGTGCAGATTCTAATGCCCAATTAATCGAACCTAAGAATAAAGACCACTCTCTTGTTCTTGGAACAACGGACAAATAACGGGGGAGGGGTCTTCCTGTTGCAGGATCAGTTTCTTTAGATGGAAGCATTATAATAATTGATCCCCATCTTTCTTCTTTTGGTATATCCATATATTCAGGATATGCACTCAAATTATATGCAGTTAATCCTGCTTGCCCAGATGCTACAGCTCCTATTCTTATCCATGATTTAGGATTGTCCCGCATAGTTCTAAACGGTAATTTCATGCCTTCAAAAGCAGCGTTTGCAAATATAACGTAATTATTAAGCTGCTTAATTGCAACCCCACCTCTTGCAAAGTTAAGAGTTAACTCAATAGAGTCTGCGGCTGCTTTTCTAGCTACAGGTAATTCAGCAATTTGTTCGGGAGTATATTTTTTCTCCCAACCTTTACCAAGCGCTTTATCTAACTCTCTTTTAAACAAAGCCTGTCTTGGAGCCTGCTCTGCAGCTTCCCCAACTTTTGTTAAGTAAAAAAAACTTGTAAATGTTTCTTTAAACCCTTCTTGTATTTTTTTTGAAATGTCTTCCTGTCCCATTGGGATTTTTTTATCATCAATTCCAACTTTTCCAGGTAAACCCTTGCCAGTTTTACCGTAAAATCTAGCCTGGTATCCACCGGCAAGTCTATGGGCCTCTGCAATTGTTTTAGAAGAATCTTTCATAGAAAACAATAATCTTGCTGCTGTTTCCTGGGGCATTATGCCTCTGGTCATAAATGCTGTAAGCATATCGTTTAATATGTTTATAGGTATAAAAGCCGGACTAATTGATGTAAATGTAGCACGACTAATAGCATTAACTGATGCTATTAATTTTTCAATAATACTTCCATGACCACTTTGACCAATATATTCAGATTCTCTTTTTAACCATGCCGGTACTTCATAACTAACACGTTTCCCATTTTCATAAAAAGAAATAGTATTTTTTGGGTTTGCTTTTTTAAATGCCGGGACCGGTTTAAGAAGAGCTTTCATTTCTGGTAATGCTAAAGCTATTTTCATCATAGCTTTAGCAGTATCGTTTTCCATTATTAACGCTTCGTTTTTAAGTAATTGTTCACCTAAAACATCAAAAGGATTTTCTAAACCAGCCTCTAATCCTTCTTCATCTAAAGACCTAATTTGATTATCGTAAACATTTAATTTTCTTGCAGCACCAGCAATATCTCCACCGGACTCGTCAATTGACCTACTTACATATTTAATAGGGTTATACCATTTATGCAATGTATCAAACTCATCAAATACTTTTTGGCTTATTAACCCAGAAGAAAGCAATCTTCTCCTTTCGTCTTTGTAAGCTTCTAACATAATCCCTACACCAGACTCTGCCTCTCTATATAGATCAGCACCAAGCTTGTTTCGCATTTTTAATATTTGTACATGCATCTCAGCTTCGGTAATAGATTTTCCGTCTTTACCGGGCAATTTTCTATCTGGAAAACGTAATTTACCTGTCTCAGGATCTACCATTTTTAATAATTCAAATTGTCTACCTATAACTATTAACCTTTCTATATCATCCATTCTTGTATTAGGGCAGGTAACTTTTAATTTATTTGTAATTCTTTTGTATCTAGTCATTGCTGCACTAGAGGAACCAGGCAGTCTAGTCAGTAATGTCGTTACATCATATTTACCACCTTTTACAATGGTAAATACAGGTGTTAGACCTGCTTTTACGTCTTTGTTAATTTGTTTTTGAACCTGTCTTTGCATTTTTCTAATGCCAATAAACTGGTCATTAAAAATTTCCCCCAGTAATCTCCAGCTATCACGAATTCGTTGTGGAACTGTTTTGCCTATAGGGGGATCAGAGAATATTCGATTGTCGAATTCATCTGCCGTAGTACCCATTCCCGGTAGACGATGTTTAGGTGGTGTTGGTGGAAACTCGGTAGCACCTGTTCTGGGGTTCACAACTGTTCTTGTTGCTTCTGTCGGTGGTACTTTATTTACAGGATGTTTACCGGCAGCTACTTCAAATCCTTTTGGAGATTGTGGAAAATCAAGACTACCCTTTGCATAGAGTTCCGCATCCATTTTAGTACGAATATCTTCGTATTCCTGCTGTGCTTTTGACTTTACCTCATCGCTGGTTTCCCCTACCTGTCGTGTTACTGGTTGTGCTACTTCTTCCGTAACTTCTGTTGCTACATCTTCTGTAACTTCGGCTACCTCATCAGCTACAGTACCGGCTCTGGATACAACATCATGTACTTTTGTAAAGTCACTGTTAGGAGCAATTACTCCACCATATTCTGTAACTTCATCCCATAAAGATTGCATTTCTTCTGAAGCTTCAGTACGGGACATTCCCCCTGAAACTTCATCTTGATAATCAAATGCCCTAAAATTTGTTAAAGCTTCCTCTAAATTATTAATATTATCGTCTAAAACAAACTCATTAAGGTCTGGACGACCACTATCAAGTTCATCAATAAAATCATCAATAATTCTATTTGCTGGTCTTGATCCATAATCTTTAGAGAAATTTCTGTTTATAAAACTAACCGTTTTATCAACTAAAGTTTTATCTAAAAGTTCGCCTTCTTCATCTAAGAACTCATCTACAATTTCTATTGGATTTCCGAGATCATCTAAAGCCTGTTCATCTCCAGCTTCAAATGCCTCATTCATAATGTTTTGGAATTTTTCTATACCTTCAGCATCACCAGTTCCACGAACAGTTTTGCCCCTTACATTACGTAATGCTTCTAGTCCTACACTAATCTCACTTCTTAGATTCAAACTCGGATCAGGAGTTTTGGAAGTTAAATTGTCATACAATCTTTGTATATCATCTATTACAGCACGAAGGTCTACAGCAGCATCTTCTCCATATACCCTTTCTAGAAAAGAAAGCATTTTTTCTTCTTCTGTAAACATAGGATCAATTTCAGACATAATCTCATCGTTGGCTTCTGATATCCAAGGCACCTCTGTAGATTTTTCATCAATGTATCGTGAACCAGTAGTAGTTAATCTAGTAGGAGTTGTTTTTCTTACAATCGCCTGTGCCATTT
>Ga0208433_1000887_pt1 | contig 11769 bp, 19 predicted proteins | sample 3_EtaG_FD_184075 | JGI IMG/M metagenome (GOLD analysis project Ga0208433, IMG submission 184075) | Marine viral communities from the Subarctic Pacific Ocean - 3_ETSP_OMZ_AT15126 metaG (SPAdes) (version 2) | ecosystem: Environmental > Aquatic > Marine > Oceanic | place: Pacific Ocean | collected...
AACTTTGGTACGAGCGCCCTTGTTGAGCGGCGGAATGAAATACCTACTGTTGACCTTGAGGAAGGTCCGGATGCGGAAGTTCTCTTGGAAGACGAGACCGTCATTGAAGCTCCCGGTTTAAACATAGAACTGGAGGAAGATGGTGGGGTTCTGGTTGACTTTGAACCGCGCATGTCGGCTCCCGATACGGGTGATTTTTACGCCAACCTCGCGGATACGCTGGAAGATGGTGTGGCGAGCAGGGTTTCTTCGGAATTGCTGGAGGAGTATGAGTCGAACAAGGACGGGCGTAAGGATTGGGAAGACGCCTACCGCACGGGGTTGGAGCTTCTAGGATTTAAGTACGAAGACCGGACGGAACCTTTCCGTGGCGCAACGGGCGTGACGCATCCTTTATTGGCGGAAGCGGTTACGCAATTTCAGGCGCAGGCTTTCGGTGAACTTCTTCCGGCTGGGGGTCCGGTACGGACGGAGATTATAGGTAAAGTCACGCCGGAGGTCGAAGATCAGGCGGATCGCGTCAGGCACTTTATGAATTATCAGATTACGTGCGTGATGAAGGAATACACGCCTGAATTCGACCAGATGCTGTTCTATCTCCCGTTATCCGGGTCTACATTTAAGAAGGTTTACTATGACGAGTTCCTGGGGAGGGCCGTAAGTAAATTTGTTCCAGCAGAGCAGCTTATCGTGCCGTATACGGCTACGGATTTGGAGACGGCGGAAAACGTAACGCATGTGATCCAGATCACAGAGAACGAATTACGCAAGAAGCAGGTTGCAGGTTTTTATAGTGACGTAGAGGTTTCGGCCTCACAGGCAGAACCCTCACAAGTAAAAGAGGAAATGGACGAAATTTCCGGGGTGGAACCTACTTACCTGGATAGAGATGTTACTCTATTGGAATGCCATGTTGATCTGGACTTGGAAGGCTATGAGGACACGGATGGGGAAGGCGAACCCACAGGTATCAAGCTTCCTTATATTGTTACGGTTACAGAAAGTAATGGAAAACTTTTAAGCATCCGCCGTAATTATAACCCAGACGACGAAACATATAAAAAGAACCAATATTTCGTTCATTTCAAGTTTTTGCCTGGGTTTGGGTTCTATGGACTTAGTTTAATCCACATGATTGGTGGATTGAGTCGCACGGCTACAGCAGCCCTTCGCCAGCTTATTGACGCGGGTACATTGGCTAACTTGCCCGCTGGCTTTAAGGCGCGAGGTCTTCGTATACGGAACGACGACGATCCGTTATCACCGGGAGAATTTCGCGATGTAGATGTACCAGGGGGCGCTATTCGTGATTCCTTGATGATGCTTCCATACACCGGAGCGGATCAGACCTTATTTCAGTTGATGGGTTTTTGTGTTGAAGCAGGTCAACGTTTTGCAGCGGTCTCTAATCTTCAGGTAGGAGAAGGAAATCAGCAAGCCGCAGTCGGTACGACCATTGCTCTCTTGGAGCAAGGTGCAAAAGTCATGTCGGCCATACACAAGCGGCTCTTTTATGCACAAAAGGAAGAGTTTGTATTATTGGCGGACGTGTTCGGTCAGTCGCTACCGCCGGAGTATCCCTACAATGTAGTAGGGGCAGAGCGCACGGTTAAGGCAGAGGATTTCGATGATCGGGTTGACGTTATTCCAATGGCAGACCCCAACATCTTTTCCATGTCGCAACGGGTTACACTGGCACAAACAGAACTTCAGTTAGCGCAGTCGGCTCCCGATTTGCATAACATGCCTGAAGCTTACCGCCGTATGTACAAAGCTATTGGCATCAAGGATGTGGATGGCGTATTGAAACCAACGGAGGGTGGTGATCCGGTTCCGAAAGATCCGGCACTAGAGAACTCAGATTCCTTGGAGAATTTACCCTTGATGGCTTTTGAAGGACAAAACCATGACGCACACATCATGGCGCATTTGGTTTTCGGATCTTCAGGCATGGTTATGCAAATTCCTTCGGTGGCTATGGCCCTGCAAAAACACGTCATGGAGCACGTATCCATAAAGGCGAAGGAGCAGGTTTCGGCGGAAGTGATGCAGCAATTACAAGGTCAACAACCGTCGCAAGAACAAATGATGCAAGCGGAAGGACAGGTGGCGCAACTTATTGCAGAAGGTATGCAACAGGTTAAGCAGCTTAGTTCCCAGATTAGCGGCCAAGATCAAGCGGATCCATTAATCGCGTTGAAGGAACAGGACTTGCAGATCAGGGCTCAAAGAGATGCTGCGGAAAACCAGATGGACCAACAGCGGTTGCAACTGGATCAACAAAAAGCGGCTACGACAGCGGAGTTGGGTCAGGATAGAATTCAATCCGCAGAGGATATTGCAGAGGCTCGTATACAAGCGGCCCGCGAGCGCGAAATTATGAAACAACAGCAGCAAGGTTAGGAAACGACATGGCAAGTGAAAAAGGCTCCGTAGGCGTTATACGCAAAGGTGAAGTCATAAAAGGTCAGGGTTTTGTTCCTTACAACCCTCCTAAAGAAGAAGCCACGCCGGATGTAGCAAAAGGAAGCGTGACCTCTGGAACAAGTCGCGGTATGGGCGATGCGGAACGCGGCGGGAAGTTTAAAATCTGCTAGGCTTTCGTATGGCTCAGAAGAAATTACAGAGCGGTAGTCAGCATGATGCGTTGGACATAGACGGTGACGGCATTGTATCGGACGATGAGTTGGCGTTAGCGGAAGTTCTCGACAAGCATGAAAAGGCGGACGCTCAACGTCAGATGGCGTGGGTTGCCATGATCTCTATGATCGTGTTTACGCTGATGGTATTCTTGCCGATTTTCCCGGACGGTCGGATCCAGGCGCTTTCTGATTTGTTTGGCTTGTTCTACATTGGTCAAGCGGGTGTGGTGGGTGCGTACATGGGCATGACCGCCTATATGAATGGGAAGAAATAAATGGATACGCTCTTAAAGTGGTGGGAAAACACTTTTGGTGGAAATAATTCGATTTGGAACATCGACTATGGCAAAATTATTATTATTGCTCTTTTGCTGTATCATATTTTTTGGCAATCTTAACGTAGCAAAAGGCGCTGACGAAAAACTCTTTGCAGGCTGGATCCTGCACATGTTCATATCCGGGCAGTTGAAGGAGTTCACTCCCCGTGGGGGCATGGCCGAATGTCTCAAGGTAAAACGTAAAATCTTGCGCTCCCACGGTAATGCGGTGGGGACCCGGTGGGAATGTGCGAAGGGAAAGCTGGTTTTAAGGAAGTACGATACAGGTAAGACAGGCGACAAGTGGCTTCCCGTTGAACATCTGGGGAAGTAAATGGCCGAAGAGTCTGGCAGAGGTAGAAGGGGTAGTGACCAAATTAAAGTAAGCGATAGTTCAGCTATCTCAATGCCGATTAGGAATTTACTTTCGATAGTGGCGGCTGTCTCTGTGGGCGTCTGGGCTTTCTTCGGTATTCAGGAGCGGCTCAATAAACTAGAAACATTTGAGCAATTAATTCGTAAAGATTTAAAGCAAGCGATATCTACGCTGGAAGCGGATATAAACAAGAACAATGAATTTCGGATTAAGTGGCCTAGAGGGGAACTAGGACAAGCAAGCGCGGATCAAGAGCAATACCTGTTGATTGAGCATCTGAGTGGTCAGGTTGAAAAGATACAGACCAGAATTGAGGAAGGCTTGAGCAACGGTGTCAATATTAAGCGGTTGCAAACAGATATGAAAGAAGTGCGGGACGCTGTGGAAAAACTCAAGGACAAACAAAGAGGACTGATGAACGGTGCCTCTAACTCTCTATAAATGATAAAGATGGCAGTATATGGATCCTGCGACAATAGGAATGGCAATAGCCGCCGCGAAGTCGGCAGTTAGCGCGGCCAAAGGAATACAGTCCCTTGGTCAGGCTTTAGATGGCGTCTTCCATGCACACGAGGAGCATAAGAAAAAGAAAACAAAGAAAAAGCCAAAGACCCGTATGCAGCAAATCTTGCGGATGCGGTCAGGGGATGAAGACTATGATGATGATACGTCAATTAGCGCAGTCGCTAATCAAGTTTTGGAGGAGAAGCAGAATCAGCTTGCCTTAGAAAGTCTGGCAAAAGAGATAGATCGCAAATGGGGTCATGGTACATGGAGCCAGATATTAGCACAGCGCAAACAGCTTCTGGCTGAACGAGCCGCAGAAGAGAAGGCTAAAAAAGAAAAGGCGCGTCAAAAGGCGGAAGAAGATAAGATATTCTGGCATAAGTTATTGGTAGAGGTTGGGAAGGGGGCATTCCTTCTTTTGTTTGCGGCGGCAACAGTGGGATTTTTAATGTGGGCGGCTGCTACGCCTAAGATAAGGTGAGTTGATGGAACTAACTGCTGCACATGCGATGCAATTTGTGATGTTGGTCGGCACCATTGCTGGGGGATATGCTGTTGTTAAGAGTCAGCTATCGCGAGTGATAGAGGATTTAGAAGAGCATATCAGGCGCAGTGAAGACCATAAGACAAAGTTTGATGCACGGCTTGATGACGCGGAGTCGCAACGTGCGGTGTTTGTCAGTCAAATTGGCACGTTAGCTCAGATAAACAGTGTATCGGAACTGGCTTCGCAGAATCGAGAAATGGGAGAACTACTGGCAAGATTACAAGTTCTTGAGAAACAGGTTGAAAAGATTCAGAGCCAGCACAACGGTTCGCATCCCCCCGTTGGACTTTCGTGATGGAGGTATTGGTAGCAGCATTGGTTTTATCAATGGGCATAGCCGGAGAGGAGCGCCCTAAATATCCTACGATATCGTCGCTACTTCGTTTGCAATTGCCGTGTCTTAAATATGAGATCGTAGAGTCTAATTTAAAATATACGGGAGAACAGCTTCGTGTATCTGCTATAACTGCGGGCGGCGAGAGCTTAGTGGAAATGTGGGTAGATGTAGAAGAGGACGATTGGACCATGGTTCTCCACACAATTGTTGATGACGAGGGCTGTATAATGGCAACGGGCAAAGGTGTTGTTGAAGAGTTGCCCAGTGCGACAATTAATGAAAAGGTGGGTCCATGATCTCGTTGCTGGGCAGTCTTTTGGGTTTCGGCACTTCCATTATCCCAGAGGTGATTGGATTTTTTAAGCAGAAGCAAGCAAACGAGCAGGAATTGCTCATGCTTGAGGCGAAGGCTAAGTATGCGGAGCAAATTTCTAAGCTCAAGATCCAAGAATTAGATGTTCAGGCAGAAATTCAGGAGACGAAAGGACTATACGAGCATGACAAATCTATCGATGCTGGGGGATTTATCAACGCTCTTCGCGGTAGCGTCCGTCCTGTTCTCACTTACATGTTCGTCCTAGCCTATCTGTCTACCAAGGGTGCGATGATCTATGCTATGATTGCCGTCCAGAATTTGGATTGGACGATTGCTATTGATATGGCGTGGAGAGAGGAAACGGACGGGGTAATCTTTGCCAGCATAATTTCTTTCTGGTTTGGAACACGGGCCATGTCTAAAGCCAGAGCATGGCAGCAGGATAAAAAACAAGCCAAGTAAAAAGGACACTTCATGGACGGCATTCTCTTAGCAGAGCATTTGCTCAAAAGTATACAAGAGCGTAGGGCTCGTATTTCGGAAATGATGACCAGAGGTACGGTTAAAGATATAGAAGAATACAAACAACTGGTTGGCAACATCGAATCTTTAGATTATATAGGACAAGAGTTGAGAGATATCTTAGAAAAGGCGGAAGTATAATGGAGAAATCCGAAGCAAAAGTTGAAGATAATCTTGTGTCCTTACAAGAAGCCTATGTCAACCTTGAAGACAAGGTTCTTGATCCTACGAAAATAGATTTAAGCATGATGGATCGTATGCCCTCTCCTACAGGATGGCGTATTCTTATTCTTCCATATAGAGGAAAAGGTAAAACCGAAGGGGGGGTTTTATTACCGGATGCGGTTATTGATAGAGAATCCTTGGCTACTGTCTGTGGATTTGTACTTAAAGTAGGGCCATTAGCTTATGTTGACGAAGAGAAGTTTCCTAGTGGACCCTGGTGCCAAGAAAAAGATTGGGTGATTTTTGGACGTTATGCGGGATCTCGTTTTAAGATTGACGGTGGCGAGGTTCGTATTTTGAATGATGATGAGATCATAGCCGTCATACAGGACCCTGAAGACATCCTGCACATTTAATGGAGACGCGCCATGGCAGAGACAAAACAAGACCTAACTGTGGATCTTCCTTCTGAAGGAGACGATGTTGCGGTTGAGGTAGATGAATCTGGATCTTCGGCAGTAGCAGCAGAAGCAGAGATGCCTGCGGAAGATTCGGAAGAGCATGAGGTATACAGTAAGAAAGTACAAAAGCGTATAGATAAGCTTACGCATAAAGTACGGGAAGCTGAGCGGCAACAGGACGCGGCAATAGAGTATGCTAAAACTGTGCAGGTAGAAAACTCACAGCTTAAAGGTCGGGTTCAAAACTTGGATAAGGGCTATGTTGCGGAATATGGAGACCGTATCGCAACGCAAAGTGAGTCCTTAGAAAAGGATTTGGAAACAGCGATTGCTACTAATGATACTTCGGCCCAGGTTGAGTTGAATAAAAAGCTGGCTCGCCTTGCTATTGAAGAAGAGCGGGTAGCTGCGGCAAAACAACAGCAAGCCCAGCAAGCACAGTATCAGCAACAAATGTCGCAACAAGCAGCGGCTCCTCAACAGGTTTCTCAAACACCTAATCGCCCTGATCCAAAAGCAGAAAACTGGGCGTCTAAGAACGATTGGTTTGGTGATGACGAAGCGATGACTTTTGCAGCCTTTGGAATTCATAAAAAGCTTGTTGAAGAAGAAGGCTTTGACACGGAGTCGCCCGCGTATTACGATGAGATAGATAAAAGAATACGGGATGCCTTTCCGCATAAGTTTAATGGCGGGACAACGGTTTCCGTATCAGATGGTCGAAAGCCTCAACAGGCCGTGGCATCTGCTACTCGCTCCAGCAGTACTGGGCGCAAAACAGTGAGGTTATCTCCAAGTGAGGTTGCAATAGCAAATAAGCTAGGAGTTCCTTTAGACGAGTACGCGAAACAAAAAACGCTAGGAGGCAGCAATGGCTGAACAAACTCTTGATAAAACTCCTCGCGCCTCCAAGACCCGTGCAGCGAAGCCGCGTCGGCAACCTTGGAGACCTCCATCCTTATTGGATGCCCCCCCTCCACCGGAAGGCTTTGTCCACCGATGGATACGCGCGGAAGTAAGGGGTTTTGATGACCGGAAGAACATATCGGCCCGTGTACGGGAAGGTTGGGAACTGGTTCGGAAAGACGAATACCCTGATTTTGAAGCGCCGACTATTGATACTGGACGATATGAAGGTATTTTTGGTGTAGGAGGTTTGTTGTTGGCTCGTATTCCTACGGAGATTGTCGAAGAGCGCAAGGATTACTTTACGCAAATGAATGCGGATGCAATGCAAGCGGTTGACAATGATCTTATGAAGGAGACCCAACATCATTCGATGGCGATTCAGAAACCTGAACGTCAATCGCGTGTTACGTTTGGAGGTCCTAAAACTGAACTTTAGGACTTACTGTTAACTCGATTTGCTTTAAGGAGCGAAAATATGGCTAATACCAATGGAGCTTGGGGGCTTCGACCTGTAGGTAAAATGGGTCAAAACTCCAATTCCACGGGTGTTTCAGGCTATACACTTTATGAAATTGCCAACGGTAATTCCAACGTTATCTACCAAGGCTCTCCTGTCATTCCCCTTAGTACGGGATATATTGACATTGTAGGATCTGCTTCAGGTGGTAGTGTTGGTCTTCTTGGCTCTTTCCAAGGTTGTAGGTATGTCTCAAGCACTACGGGGAAACCCACGTGGAGTATGCATTGGCCTGGATCAGGGGCGGATAGTAATCACCCTGTAAAGGCGTTTGTGGCAGACGATCCCATGCAAATTTTTAGTATTGCAACGGATGCTACTTGGACAAGTAAAGCGATAGCACGAGCCGCAGCTTTTGCAAATGCAGATTTTGCAACAGCTACCAGTGGTAGTACCACTACCGGACAATCTTCGTGTACTTTAGCAGTTAGCACCATCAATACTACGAATACGTTGAATTTGCGTATTCTTGGATGGGAAGAAGATCCGATGAACGAGGATTTTTCGGCTGCTGGCATTCCTGCCTTAATCCGGGTGAACAACCACTTCAATAGTGCCAACGGTGCTATTGCTGCTGGTACTGTTTCAACCACAGGCGTATAGGAGGGCTGAGAAATGGCTATTAGTAGAGCCCAACTTGTCAAAGAGTTGGAACCCGGCCTAAACGCATTGTTTGGTTTGGAATACGATCAATATGATCGTGAATACGAACAGATCTTTTCTATGGAAAGTTCTGATCGTGCCTTTGAAGAAGAGGTCATGCTATCCGGTTTTGGGGCAGCACAGACCAAATCTGAAGGGTCTGCGGTGTCGTTTGATGACGCGCAAGAAGTATACACGGCTCGTTATACGATGGAGACGATTGCCTTGGCATTCTCCATTACCGAAGAAGCTATTGAGGATAACCTTTATGATCGACTTGCTAGTCGGTATACAAAGGCCCTTGCACGTAGCATGAGCCAGACGAAACAAGTTAAGGGTGCTGCAATCCTTAACAATGCTTTCGACAGCACGTATACAGGTGGTGATGGTCTTGAGCTTTGCTCAACAGCACACACTCTTGCAAACGGCAGCACTTTCCGGAACGAGCTTTCAACGGCAGCGGATCTTAATGAGACTAGCTTAGAGCAAGCTCTCATTGATATTGCTGGTTTCGTTGATGAGCGTGGCTTAAAAGTTGCGGTTAGCGGTACTAAAATGATTGTTCCAAAGGAACTTCAATTTACCGTAGATCGTCTCTTGGAATCCACACTTCGTCCAGGAACTGCGGATAATGACATAAATGCTATTCGGAACATGGGTATGCTTCCGGATGGTTATGCCGTTAACCATTTCCTGACGGATACGGATGCGTGGTTCATTAAGACGGATGCGCCAAACGGTTTGAAAGGTTTCAACCGGACGGCAGTTCGTACTTCAATGGAAGGTGACTTCGATACCGGGAATGTGAGGTATAAAGCCAGGGAACGCTATGCGTTTGGCTGGTCTGATCCTCGTGGTATCTTTGGATCGCCAGGAGCGTAAAGAGAAAAGAATACGGGGGGAGGGTAACCTCCCTCCATTTTCTGGGATGATTTTAGCCCTAGCGACTGACCCAGCAGACGCTTACGAAGACTCTAGGGCGAAACCTTTCGTAAGGAGGTATTTATGAGTACTACACGTTTTTCTGGACCCGTGGCATATAGTGGTGGAGCTAATCAAACTGCTGGTGGCGCATGGTTCACGAACTTACCAATCCAAACAAACCCTGATTATGTTTTCCAGTATGAAGATTTTACTGGGATCGCAGTTGATGGGACCAATGATTGGACCTATTCACAACTTACCAGTGGTACAGGTGCTATTTTAGCTGACGCTGTTGGCGGCTGGTACGAAATTGCCGGTACTGGATCAGACAACACAGGTGCCTCTCTTCAAGGTAATGAAATCTGGGGACCAGAGGCCAGTAAGAACATATACTTTGAAACCCGTATCGTTTCGACAGATGCGGATCAAATGGATGTATTTGTTGGTTTATGTGAAAATGGTACTTTAGCTACAGGGGTTCCTTTTGCGACCAATAACCAAATAGGATTTTTGATTGTGGATGAAGCAGCAGATATTTATGCTGTTTGTGACAGTGGAGGCACCGAAACTAAAACAGATACTGGTGTAGACATGGCTGATGGTTCCGTTTCCGGGAGTACCATTAGTGGTGATCGTAGATTGGGCTTTGTTGTTCGTGGTACTTCGCAGGTGGAATTTTATGTTGACCGGAAGCTGGTTACAACGACTACGGATAATATCCCCACTTCTCAAATGACTACGTGGGTTGCTGCTGTAGCTGGTGAAGCTGCGGCCAATAAGGTTGATTGTGATTATCTCTTGACGGTAGCACAGCGTACCACGGATGGTATGGTTCAGTACAACAAACAACCATAATAGGTGAGACATGGCAAAAACCAGAACGCGGACCACCAAAGGAAAGTTTGTTGGGGATGATCCGGCTACGCCTGAGAATGAAGCTTGGACGGAAAAGAAGAAACCTGAACGAAAGAAAAAGGTTGCTTTGGAGATTCCACCTCCCGGTAGTGCTGCACACAAGGCGATGGTGCTTTCTGGGTTGATCAAAGAATAGGGGTAAATTATGGCTGATGTAGTTACTTCTACCACAATTTTAGATGGTCCTCGTCAAGCTATAATGAGCTTTACATATCAATATGTAGATACGGGGAACGAGAGTGGTGTTACAAAAGTCAATGTATCTGATTTGCAATCTAGTGCGGACGGGGACACTTGTTCCGCCGTTCGTATTGCTGAGATATGGTACTCTACGGTTGGGATGACGGTAGAGATTTTATCTGACGCTAGTACAGATATTTTTATAACGCATCTTCCTTCTGATTTTACGGACCATGTTGATATGTCTGCTTTTGGTGGTCTTTCGTCAAAACTAGGAACGTCACCTAACGGTGATGTTCTTTTTACCACCACGGGGGCGGGTACAGCGGGAGATTCCTACAACGTAGTTTTGCGTATGATTAAAGACTACTGATGCAGAAATAGTATGGAAGGTTGTTTTTATCATGGCTGTTTCTGGATCTAAGGATTTTGAACCTAATGTAGCGGAATATGTAGAAGAAGCATTTGAGCGTTGTGGGTTAGAGTTACGGACAGGTTATGATGCCCGCACTGCTCGTAGGTCTTTAAACTTTCTTTTTGCAGATTGGGCTAATCGTGGTCTTAATCAATGGACCATTGAGCGGGTCACCCAAAACCTTGTGGTTGGGGTTCTTGAATATCCTGTAGGAACAATAACTATGAGTGTGGCGGCAAGTGGTAGTTTCACGGTAGGTGAAACTATTACGGGTGGTACGAGTGCGGCTACGGCATCTGTTATTACTAAGCCTTCTGCTACTTCTATGACCATTACGGTTCCTTCTGGTACTTTCGCCGCAGCGGAAACCATTACCGGAGGAACCAGTGGGGCTACTACTACGGTATCTTCTGTGGTTTCCTTGGAAAATGTTCAATCTACAATAGATACGTTATCGGCGGTGATTAGACGTAGTGGATCGGACCTTTCTATTAGTGCCGTTAGTCGGGACACTTATTTAAGCATTCCGGATAAAACTACGACGGGGCGTCCTGTTCAATATTTTGTGGATAGACAGATTACGCCTGTTGTTAAGGTCTGGCCTTCTCCTGAAAATAGTACGGATCAATTGATCTACGACCGCTTGGTACGGATGGATGATGCTGATACTTCAGCAAATACCGTAGACATGCCGTTCCGGTTTTACCCCTGTTTAGTCGCAGGTTTGGCGTATTATTTAGCCCTTAAAAAAGCTCCAGAGAAAGTTCAACTTCTTAAAGGACTGTATGAAGAAGAATATTTACGGGCGGCTCAAGAAGATCGTGATATGCCCTCTATCAATTTAGTACCAACGTATACCTTTATAAGTGCTGTGTGATTATGGGAAAATATGCTTCAGATAAATATGCGTTGGGTATATCTGACCGTTCGGGGGCTGCATATAAACTTAGAGATATGCGGAAAGAATGGACCGGCATGCTGGTGGGTAAAAATGAGTGGGAATCGAAGCAACCCCAACTTAATCCTGTTCGTGTGGTGGGAGACCCCCAGGCTCTTCGTAACCCGCGTCCGGATAGA
>Ga0208433_1000892_pt1 | contig 11718 bp, 2 predicted proteins | sample 3_EtaG_FD_184075 | JGI IMG/M metagenome (GOLD analysis project Ga0208433, IMG submission 184075) | Marine viral communities from the Subarctic Pacific Ocean - 3_ETSP_OMZ_AT15126 metaG (SPAdes) (version 2) | ecosystem: Environmental > Aquatic > Marine > Oceanic | place: Pacific Ocean | collected...
TACAACCCTCCCCAATACGAATGTACTGTTAAACTTCTTCAAGTCCAATCCCATTGGATACAGAAGTGGTGGAATGGTACGAGGCATTGCCGGTGGCAACCCTACGGGGATGAGAGTTACCGGTGGTTTCCTAGCCAATGCACAGAATTTCAGAGTTGGTAAAAGAGTAAAGAAGAAAAAAGATACTGTTTCTGCTTATTATGATGACCCGGAATTTGGTGTAGTCTATGAACAGCCAAGTCCCACTGGACAAGTTATGCAAAATCTTGGAGTAAAACACTATCCAGAATGGAAAGATGGCAGATGGGTATCACAAAGTGGAATGCCAATTAGTGATCCAAATTTATATGAATCAAAAGGATTAATTGGAGCAGAAGTTTATGGTGCAGATGAGGGTGCAGAAGGAAGACTAAAATCAGCAATTGATCAAAAAGTAAATTTCTTACAAGGACAAGGGAAATCACCTCCAACTAATCAGTCAACAGGAGAGCCATATGGCAGTTGGGAGGAAGTTCCCCACTTTATGATTCATTCAATGCACAAGGAAGCCATTGATGAATTACCAAAAGATATAGAAGGCGAAGGCATAACAGCATTAGAGGGAGGATCTAGAGAAGATTACAGGCAACTTGATCTTAGTGATCCAGAAGTAAAAAAATATCAAGCAAAAATTGCAAAAGAAAAGAAAGATCAAGAAGGTTTTTTAGATCCAAAAAAAATAATAACCAGTAAGTCCAATGGAAGCACTAATGGTACAACATTTGAAAAGCCAAAATTAACAAAACCAAAAAGAAAAGATGGTGATTCTGTTTTTAGTGGTGGAAGCACTTACGATAAAATGGAAGCCGAAGGTTTACTTGAAACACCTAGAGATGCAAAAACAATAACAGATGAATTATTTACAAATAATGAAGAGTATCAAAAAGTTATTGATGGTTATAAAGATGCATCAGAATCAGATAAAGCAGCATTAAAGAAAATTGGTGAAGAATATTACGGCAAAGATAAAGGTAAAGATGCACCAGCTTGGGCTATGCCACTAATGATGATGGGACTCCAATGGGCAGCATCCGATAATCCAGATATGTTAGGTGCTATAGCAGAAGGTGGAATCAAGGGTGTAGAGGAATACGCAAGAGCACAAAAAGAAAAGCGTGAAGATGCTAAAGACAAAATTGAATTAGATTTGAAAAAAATAACTAAATCAATTGACATTAGTTCCAGAGATTTAAACTTTGCTAAAGATATGGCAACTATTAAAAGTAGCACACTGAATCAAGCAATGCAAATTTCATCTAATGAAATGATTAACTATAATAATAATTTGAGAGCTGCTATTACAGCCGATGCAGACAGAGAATTAAAAGAATGGGAAATCAAAGAACAATCAATGATTAATTGGGCTAACTTAGATGCTAAATATGATTTAGCAGATGCAGATATTCAATTAAAAATGATGGATTTAAGAGATAAAAAAGAAGCCAGAGGAGACGAGTTAGCTTACAAAAGAGAAGTATTAGAAGTTGAAATTTTAAAAACCAACAATGATTGGCAGAAGCACTTGAATTTAGTCAACCTAGAGAAAGTATCTACAGGAAAGACTACTACAATAATGATGCCAGATGCGGATGGCAATAAAGTAGCAACAAAAGTACATGTTTATCTGAATAAAGAAAGTGGTCAATTCGAGACGAAAGTATTAGGATTTGCTCCACCAGATCAAGATTTTGTAGATAACTTAACTGAAACAATCAGACAGCAAATTACTGACAGCAAAACCATAACCATTGATGGTAAAGACTACGATATATCTGGCATGATGGAAAAAGGCGATATGTTGGCTATTGAAGACTTGGTTACTAGAAAAGTTGAACTAGAATTGAATAAGAAATTTACTACCAAAGAGGAAATACAAAATATTATAAGTGGTGGAAGCAATTAACCGAAGAGAGATAAAAAATGGCATCAACTTTAAGTGAAATTAGAGAGAGATTTCCAAAACTTCTTTCTTATCCGGCAGATTTTATTGCTAGTGCATTGTATGATCAAAATTATGAAGATATAAAAAATGAATTTGATGATGAAGAAGATTATATAGCTTTTCTTCTTCAACAGGATACAACAACACCAGAAACGAAACGATTTGGTAAATACGTTTCCTTGGAAGATCAACCGGAAGAGGAAGCGGGAATACTAGAGACTATTGGCCCATCCTTTAAAAAAGGTTTTATGGGTTTAGAGCCAATGGCACGAGGCGTTGCCGCTGGTGTCGCTGGTGAGGGTGAATTTCAAGAGGAACAATTAAGAAAAGCTCAAGAGGCAGAACTTGCACAAGCACAAATTATCCCAGACTACATTCAAAGTTGGAGAGACATTGGTGGCATAGGCGACTTAACTCGTTACGCTATTCAGAAGTTTGGTGAGTCTAGTCCGTGGATGGCTGGTGCAATAGCTGGTGGTGCTATAGGAAGTGCAGCGTTACCTGGTTTAGGCACAGTTGCTGGAATGGGTATTGGTTCATTAATAGGAGGCACAGCGGCTTTAACTCCGATGTTCTTCGGACAAAACATTCTTCGACAGTCACAGGAAGTCAGAGAAGGTAGAAAAGCAGAGATAGATGAAATAACTGCTGCATTGTCAGCCCCTGCACAGGCACTTTTGGATACAATATTATACAGATTCCTTCCTCCTTTCTTAAAGAAAACAACATCAAAGGGCATATTTAGAAAAGTTCTTAAAGGTGGTGCTGTAGGAGTTCCTGTTGAGGCAGCAACAGAGGTCGGACAGCAATTCATTGAAAGAATGCAGGCTGGACTGTCTTTGGATGATGAAGAGGCAATGCGTGAATACGAAGAAGCGGCATTTGCTGGTGGATTGTTAGGTGGTGTTGTAGGTGGTGCTACGGGGCCTTTATCAATTCCAACCGTATCAAAAGTTGAAGATGAACTTAATAAACAAGTTGGTGATATAAGTAGAGAACAAGAAGCAGAAGCCGCTGAAGAAGAAGCACTAGAAACACTAGAATTAGAAAAAGAAGAGAAGCCTCCAATAGTAGAAGTTGCTCCTCCTGTTATTCCCGTTAAACTTTCTCCTGATAAAATAAATTCATTACGTCAAGAGGGAACGGAAGACGGAAAAAGATTGTTTGTGGGTGCTATGCTCACAGAAAAAATAAAAAAAATTACTAAGAAAGATGGTGAAGAGGCAGCACGAGAATACTATGATGCCTATCAAAAGGAATTCCTTACAGCAAGAAGAACTCCAGCACCTAGATTTGAAGAAGTAGTCAAGCCAAAAAAGAAAACAGGTCAAAGAAGATTTGAAATTGATAAAATAAAAACAGATCAATTTGAAGGTCAAGAAGAGGGATTTGCTGTTAGGGACAATAAGTGGGGAGGAGAAGATTCCCTTTCCTACAAGACTGAAGAACAAGCTCAAGCAGAACTTAAAAGAAGAGAAGAAAAATTTGGAAGACTTTTAACTAAAGAAGATACAGCAATACCACCCAAACCAGGTGAAGTATTGTATACAGCCAAGGACAAGGAAGTCAAAGAAGGTACGAAAAAAGTTGGTGAGGAAAAAACAAAGGGATTTGAAGGATTTGCTTGGGATTCATCCAAGGGTGAATGGGTTGACATATGGGAAGGAAAAAGGGGAACTGAAGAAGAACTAGCTCCTTTAACTATAGAAGAAAAAGAGGCAGCCAAGTTAACACCAGAGGGATACACGGAAGGTCATATTGACTATGACTTCAACCTCAAGCCCTCTCAAAAGAAACAACTATTTGATCATAGAAAGAAAACCGGAACAAGAAAAGACAAGAAGAAATACGACTTTACCGATCTGCAGGAATTAAAAAGAGCAGGCGTACTTCCAAATGATGCACGTTTTGTAGAGAAGTTAAGCAAGAAACAAAGAAGACTTCTTAATAAAAGAAGAAAAGAAGATGAGACATTTAAAGAAGACCAATACAACAGATGGTTTACTACAGAGAGGGAATTAATTGAAAGAGGGGTTATATCCCTTCCAGAGGATATCAAGTCCTATGTTGACACTCAAAGAAAAGAAAATGTAGAACAGGAAGCAAGAGACTTCGACACTACCTTTGATTTGCGACCAACAGAGGATGGCAAGTTCAAGATATTCAAGATCCTTAAAGAAAAGGGAACTGACAATGTTGTTCAGGAATCTAGTTACGGAGTATTCACTGACGAGGCTAGGGCTGGTCGTGCTTTAAGGGATGCACAGGCTAGGGTTGGTCAACAACCAGATTTAACTGCTGGTGGAGTATCCATAACTCTTCCGGAATTGGAAGCAAGAGACAGATCACCTAAAAAGATTCTATCCCAAACAACGAAATTTATTTCTAATATTATAAGACAGATTGCAGGGCCTACCACTGGAATTAGAATTGCCACAGAGACAACGGCAAGACCAGAGGGAAGCGTTGATCTTGAAAAAACAGAATACGCCTTTGGAGATGTTGCAGCGTGGTATGACCGATCAAGCGACATTATTTATTTATCTCTTGAGCATATGGAAAAAATGGCAGGAAGATCAGAGTCTCCCGCTGAATTCAGAGTAGCATTAAAGCAACTTCTTTCCCACGAATCATTCCATGCATTGCAGAATGTCATGGACAGCATGAAGACAGACGGTGTTTTAACTAACATTGAGCAAAAGGCATTAGATGAATCGTTCCCAGAAGGAACAGTAGATAAACTGCCTGAACCAGTTAAGAAAATTCTTGGCGATGACATAATGAATGTGTTGAGAAGAAGACATGCTAAGATCAATAAAAAAACTGGTAAAAGAGACGACTTAACAAAACAAGAAACTCTTAGTTCAAGGGAAATGCAGGCATATGTATTCCAAGTATGGAATGCAAGAAATGAATTGGGATTGCGATTACCTAAAACAGGTAATATGATTCAACGTGCCTTTAAAAAGATTAGAAACATACTTGCCAAAACAAGACGATTTCTTACAGGTAAGGGATACAACACTTGGGAGTCAATCTTCAAGGCAGCAGAAGAGGGAGAAATTGCAAGAAGGGCAGCTCCTAAGACTGAAGCAGAAGCGAAGGCTCTAGGTGAAAGAAGGGCAAAAGAAATTGCCGAAGTGGAAGTTCCGACAAAAGAGATTGAAGGCAAGAGATTCATTGTTCCAGAGGGTGTGGATTATACCATAGAACGTAACACTAATTACCCCACTACCAGCAGTGAACTTAAAAAAGAAATCAATTCTAACAATCCTATATTCAAACCTTTGGGATTCAGGCCATCCAGTGAAGCAATAGAAACATTGAACAGTGCCGCTAAAAGTATTATCAAGGCAAAGAAATTTGGTATAGCTTTTACACAAAAACAAGCACTCTTTACGGAATCTGACAGACAAGTTACTGATTTCAAAAACAAACTTATATCTGAGAAACCAGAAAGAGTTAATGAGGCTGTTATAAAAGAAATGATGCAGCCAATGGTTAACGCTGCCGTTGCGGAAAATCAAGGTCATAAATTTAACATTAAAGATCCAGATATAGGTGAATCCATTACCATTGGTAGAGGCAGTGAATTAGTAGGCAAGGACGGAAAGATACACAAAGAATTAAGTGATGTAAGAATTAATCGTAAACCTTTATACAGAGCTATTAATGAAGGTTTCTTCCCAGAGAGAGAAGAAAGACAAGTAGAAAGAGCAGAAATTGAAGAAGATAAAAAAGCTGTAGTATCAGCAGAAAGAGCAGCTAAACTTCTAGAAGAAAAAGAAGCTAAACCTAAACGACCTATACTTAAATTACCACCTAAAGTTGATTATACAATAGCAGAAGGATATGAAAATCTTTCTGATGCCAACAAGAAAATATACGATGATTGGGAAGGCTCAAGTGATGGAGCACCATCTGAAGTACAAGAGGTATTAAATATAGAACCAAAAGTTGACTATACAATTGATACAACAATCAAGCCTACTCCAGAAGAAAGAAAACAACTTAGAGAAATAAAATCAATAGCAGAGGAAATAGCAGAAGAAGAGCAAGGAGATAATTCTTTTACAAAACAAGGTGAAAAATTAGATAAGGAAGAATGGAATAATTATTCATCAGAACTAGGCCCTCTTTATAATTACTGTAAGGCTTGTGCTACTTTGGTACAAAACAAACTTGGTGGAAAAGTAATAAGAGTTAAATTACCTTTTAGTGATCCTATTAAAAATATAGTTGAAAAAAATCAAGATCATTACATTAATCAACTTCCTAGTGGAGCTTTTGTAGATATATCTGGTCAGCAATTTAGATATCCAAATGTTATTGTTTCTAAAAAAATGTCTGAAGCAATGGATTATGTTGGACAAGACAAACCTAAATTGTCTGAAGATGAATATCGTAACAGTATAACTAATGCTAAATTTAAAAGATTTATAAAGAAAGCTGAAGCAAAATTACCTACTACTGTTACTCCCAAAGTTGATTATACAATAGAAAAAACAACTGCAATAGAGAGAAAGAAACTTTCTTATTTGGATAAAATTATTCCAACAGAAGAAAGATTGGCGATAGATACTTCATTAACTCCCCAAGATGCAGATACATTTACTGAATTAAGTGATCAAGATGGTATTACTACCAACTTTGATGATGATTTTGTTTCTGGTTTGCTGGATGTATCCGTTGCTGAAGTAGATGCTTTAACAGATGGCAGAGCAACTGCAGCAATAGAAAAGACGAATTATAAAGTACCAACTGCTAAATTCATCAACGATGCAATGAAGGGCAAGGGCAATGCTCGTTATTGGTATGAAATAAGTTCTGAATTTTTTAAAGAGTTTACATCATTACTGCCGAAGAATTTACAAAAACAATTTATTGACATAGTATCCATTACATCTGGTGGCATTAACCCCAAAGGTAATTTGAGATTATCAATTGGAGTAATATCAGAACTGTATAGAAAAGTACCTGTTCGTACTGGATTTAAAATGCAGAAATCATTGAACAAGTATTTACTAGCGGACAATACCATTGATACTCAAAAGTTTGGCAATTTTACTGGAACAATGAAACTGTTAGGGGGATTGGAAACAAAAATTCCTTCTACCACAAATGATCTGCAAGTAGCTGATATGTTTGGCATTAATGCTTCTGATTTTATTGCTCATCCAGACTTGTATGCTGTCACATCCAAATTCTACAATAAGTTAAGGGATGCTGTTAATGAAACATTACCGGCAGACAAGCAAAAATACCAGTCTTGGCAAGTCCAAGCATTGACTTGGGTTCATAACAGCAGAGAAGCTGGTATGTCAGATAATTATCTGGAAGTTAGCAGTGATATAATTTCTGAATTGGAAAGCAAGGGACATCCATTAGAGGATGGAAAACTAACAACAGAAATATTATCTAATAAAGATTTAGCTGCTGATCTTCAGACTACAATTAGAGAATTTGAGGCTGCTCCAAAAGCCACTGTTGAAATTGGAACTGTTTTAACGCCAGAAGGTCGTGAAGCAAGAGATATTGTTAATGTTCTTTCTGACAAGGAAAAAATTGTTGATGAATACAATAATATTCATAAGTCATTATTAAAAGATTTAATAAAGAAAATTAAACAAAAACCATCTCTTATAGAAGAACTGGCATCTGCCATTATTGGCAAGAAGCTACAAATCACAAGAATGATACAGGGATTTGGCACTTATGAAGGCTCTGCTAATCTTAATGTACGCATACCTTTATTATCTAAAATACCAACACACAAACAATTTATACTCAACAAGAAATTTAGAGAGGCTTTATTATCTATACTAGGAAAAGCATTAAACCAAGAAGCAATGGCTTCAAGCGTTCATTCTGTTGTTCCTGAAAACTATGTATTAAAAGGAAATGAAAAAGCAACATCCAAAGTACATGTATTGGGTAAAATTCCTACGACTGCACAGCAGGTTGAATTAACAAAAGATATAGGTCAAAGTTTAAATATTGAGCCTGTGCCGGGTGGATATGTTATAGAAATTAATTCTTTTGATGGAAGGATAGACGATAATATAATAAATGATGCTTTAGATAAAATAGATCCTAATGCTGATGGTACAATATGGAATGCAGTTTGGGATGGAGATTATACTGTTGCAAAACCAGATGAAGATGGTAATATAACATACGAACAAGCTATAAAGGAGATAAAAAATGAGATTAAAACAGGGTACTATGAAAGAATGGGAGGCACTAAATCTGCCGAAAACCTCGATGACAATATCAGCAGTGCCATCTCAAAAATCGAAAAAGTCGTTGCCGAAAGAAACGAAAAATACAAAGCCTTTATCGAAAAACACAAAGGCAAAATAGAAAAACCGACAGAAGTAACTGAAGAAGTAGAAATAGACAGAAGCCCAACAGGGCCTAATATTTCAAAGGAACTAGAAAACAAACCAGAATCATCCATAGCATACGGAGAGGAAAGTGGCGTTGCATATAGCATTGACCACCTTGCCAATGATCCAGCAGAGACAGGAATTGAAAGTCTCATGGAGATTGACACGATTAATTCTGAAATCAGTTCCACAATTGCCTATCAGCCACCTAAATGGGTAGCGAAAATTGAAAAATGGTTGGATGATCATCCTAATTTTAAAAACAAAGCCATTCACTGGCGAATAAGACTTCAAGATAAATTATACAGAGGAAAAGAATTTCTTGAAAAAATTAAAGAAATAACTGGAAAAGCAATACCAGATTCCCTTAACTTCTATGTCAAGGAAGAAAGGTATTGGGGACAAGTTAAAGATAAGATTAATGCAATCAGAGAAACATACTTTGAGCCGATTAATAAAATATTAAAAAGTCAAAAAATAACAGTCGATGAAGTTGGTGATTTCCTTTACGCTAGACACGCACCAGAAAGAAACGCAAAAATAAGGGAAGGATGGAATTCATCCGATCCTAAGATAAGTGATAAGTACAAACATCTGAGCAAAAAAGAATCTGAAATGGGTTCTGGAATGTCAGATGAAGAGGCACAATCCATTATGGATGGTGTCAATGCAGATCCAAGAAAAGATTCATTTGAAGAAATAGGTAAGATTGTGAATCAAATGATGGATTTGGAGTTAAGAGCTAAACTTGATGCAGGTTTATATTCAGAAGAGCAAACAAGGGAAGCAAAAAGAGGAGCTATAGATCCTAAAACAGGAAAACCAACTGAAATAAAAAATTACATTCCCATTGCTGGTATTGATTATGATATTGATGCCAAGAATTTAGTTGGCTCTGGAATTCAAATTGTATCACCACTAACAAAGAAAACACATAGAACTCCAGGATTTTCTGTAGGAAAAGAAGGTTCTGCCGCAATAATGAAAGGGAGAACTACTAGGGGTCAGCACATTCTTGCCCAAGTAAGAGGAAAATTAATTAATTCCATTATTAGAAGTGAGAAGAACATAGTTGCTGAATCATTCTTCAAGTTTGCACAGGAATACAAAAATCTTACAGATGGAAATAACAATCCTATATTCAGCAGAGCATGGATTGTAGATCCTAAAAAAGAAGACATTGATCAATATCTAAGAGATACAGAGGAATATTCTAGAAATAAGATACTGTTCTTGAATGCAAATAGATACGGCCCAGGAACATTATTTAAGTTCATGCAGAATGGTAAGGAAAGACAAGTCCTTATCCAAGATGACTTCCTAGCTAGGGGATTAAAGAACTTAGGCTCTGAAAGTGGTGGACTAATTATCAATATGATGTCAACAGTAACGAGATATCTCGCTGCTATTAATACTGCATTTAACCCAGAGTTTATTATAGGTAACGCTACAAGAGATTTAGGTACTGCTGGAATTAACCTCACAGAAGAGGCAACAGTTAGCTTTAGAAATGAAGCATTCAAGGGGTGGTTTCCATCTTTGAGGGCTGCCTTCAATGTTGAAAGAGGTAAGAAAGGCAAAGGGGGAAAAACATTCAGAATGGTTAATCCTTCCGGTGTAGAACAAGATTACACTTACGAAGATTTATACAATGAGTTTAAGGCAAATGGTGGTCGAGTTGGTTTCTTCCAAGCATTAAAGGGAATTGATGTACAAGTCCAAGATATGCTGAATGATGTTGGAGATATCAGTAATCCTAAAAAACTTCTTAAATTCATTAGAAACAACAAGCTACTTAACTTTATAGAAAACTCTAATGCTGCTGTTGAGAATGCCATCCGTGTTTCAGCATACAGAGCAGCAAGAATGAATGGAGTATCTTTAGATCAATCCATCAGCCTTGCCAAGAACTTAACTGTTAACTTTAACAGAAAAGGTGAATGGGGATCTATAGTAAACGCTTTCTACATTTTCTATAATGCATCCATCCAGGGTAGTGTGCGTGTAATGCAGGCTGCATACAGAAGTCCTAAAGTTAGAAAAATGCTGTGGGGCATTATGGCTTGGGGATTTCTTCAAGACATATTCAACAGAGCACTAGCCGGTGACGATGAAGATGGCAGAAATAGATACGATAAGATTAATTCCTATACTAAAAGTCACAGCTTGATTATGTGGATACCGGGAACGGAAAAGTTTATGGCTATTCCAATTCCATATGGATACAATGCAATATGGACAACAGGTCAAACTTTAGCATCCTCATTACCAGAAGGCATAGGTGCTAACAAGAGACAGTTGCCTATAGGAGAGGGAGTAACATCCCTTCTTAAAACAGTAACAGATGTGTTTAATCCTATCGGTGGTGCTAACAGCATTGCAGAATATGCAGCACCAACAGTTGCCAAGCCATTTCTTCAATTGCAAGACAATAAAGATTATGCTGGTAGAAACATTTATCCACCAGACAATCCTTTTGAAGGAAACGCAGGGCCACCAGACAGTCAACGCTATTGGAGTGCAACTTCAATTTCTGTAGGAGCAGCACAAATGCTTAACAGATTAACTGGTGGTAATAACATTGAAAGTGGATTCATAGATGTCCATCCAGAAACTTTAGAGTTTTGGGTAAGACAAGGATTTGGTGGAATGGGAAGTACGTTCATGAAAACAACAAATCTTCCTTTAACATTTCTATCTGGTGAGTGGTCTGAATTAACACCTAATCAAATACCTATGGCAAGGAAGTTTTTAAAAGCTCCTCCACGGTTCATTGATAAGCAATACTTCTTTAATCTAAGGGATGAAGTATCCATAGCTAAAGACCTTGTGGAGTATTACCGAGAAGAAGGAGATAGGGAAAATCTTTTTAAAGTTAAAAAAGAAAGAAGGGATATCTTACGACTAGATCCAATGATCAAAAGCGTTGAATCAAAACGAAGAAAAATCCGTAAGATGATTCAGAAGATAGAAGAAAATAAGTTTATGTCTGATACTGTTAAGGAAGAAAGAATTAGAAGATTAAAAGAAAAAGAAAATCAAATCCTTGTTCGATTCATTAAACGAGCAGATCAAATACTAGAATAGGAGAACCGAATGGCTGATTGGGAGAAAGAGATTGCGGAACTGAAAACAGATGTTCGTTACATTAGAGATGACATTGGGATTATGCAAAAACAGATACGAGACTTGAATAAAACGTCCCATATGGGAGTTGGTGGACTTAAAGTTTTTCTTTTAATTGGGGGGATTTTAGGGGCGATTTGGACTTTTATGAAGATTACCGATTGATATAGAGCAAAACTTCCTCTACAGTCAAGAAGAACAATGGTAGAACAGATATTTTAT
>Ga0208433_1000899_pt1 | contig 11693 bp, 9 predicted proteins | sample 3_EtaG_FD_184075 | JGI IMG/M metagenome (GOLD analysis project Ga0208433, IMG submission 184075) | Marine viral communities from the Subarctic Pacific Ocean - 3_ETSP_OMZ_AT15126 metaG (SPAdes) (version 2) | ecosystem: Environmental > Aquatic > Marine > Oceanic | place: Pacific Ocean | collected...
ACGGTAAATACTCATGAAGTCTTTCAATTGTTTTTTTACGGGCATCATCAAGTGCTGCTGCTGCATCATCGATGGAGCGCACCAGGTAGTAATTGTTCACCGTCTGCTCAAAAAGAATTTGGATCTGGGTTTGGCGGCCTTTAAGGGTTTTGACTTCAAGCCATACTCCAACAGGGATCCCACTGACCAGAAGCTGGCAGTAGATGTCGGCCATGCCTTTGTTGGGTGCCGGGCGGTAGGATCCAGGGCGTCCTGGAATGGGTGTGCCGATCACGTTCATCCTGAACATTTGAACACCTTCCTGGTATCTCCCCCATTCCAGAATCGCCTTCTGGATATTTGCTTCTGTCTGTCTCACTCTCCGAAAAGCCTCCTGGCTTCCCTGAGAAGATGGTTCTTTTCCTCTGCCACCCTCCGCACCGTGTCGGTTTTCCTCAACTCTGGGCTGAGGAGTTGAATGAAGTGGTCGATGGTTTCGGCCAGCTGTCGGTTCGACTTCGTGTTTTGTTCCAGGGCAGTAGCAAGTTCACAATCTTTTTTCGCTTCCATGCGTTTTTAACTTGTACATAATGATCATGAATGTAAATATACAATCATGATTTGATCGTCTAGCAATTAAGCTAACGAAATCCGATCATGAATGTCAACAATTTTTTTTGAGGTCCAAAATGAAAAAGCACCCTCTGCTCAAGAAATGGAAAGCAAACCAGTACGGCGGCAAGTTCAAACTGCTCCCTTTTGGTTATGGTCGAGGATCCCGCCAGGTTGCTGATGTCACCAAACTGGATGCAGACCAGGTGAATCTGGTTGCGTTCTATCCTCCTGCAAAGCCTGGAGCCAGAAAGCGCAAATCGGTTCTGTGCCTGGTTTCTGATTTGTCAGTCGATTCGTTTGATATAGAAATGGCCGAGCTTTACAAACAACGTGAAGCAGAATTGGCTGAACCTGCTGCTGCTGTTGTAGTTGACAAGACCACACTCAATGATCTGATTGCTCGGTATGTGGATCCTGAGAATGGATACCTCAAAACCTGTAAGGACCAGGTTAATATGAAGCATCACCTGGATTTCTGGGGGAAGCGTCTGGGGAATGAGCTGGTCAGTTGGAAAGATGCCAAGGGTAAATCCATGTGGCCGCGTAAGATTGCTGAGGGTCGTGATTATATCCTGAAGGACCGAAGCGGAAGCACTGCCAATAATTACATGGCCACACTCGGCTCCGTGTTTTCATTCTGCTCCACGGAAGATGTCGCGCTTTGTGAAGAAAACCCTGTGGCAAAGGTTACGAAATCAAAAGTGGATAATGAACGTGTCAGGAAGCTCGATGAGGAGGAACTGGCCGCGCTGCTGATGGAGTGTCAGAAGTCTTCGGAGTTGTCCAAGCTCGGTGCCACTCTTGGCTCGGCGGATCTGTATGACATGGTGATGTTTTCACTGCTGAGTGCGTGCAGATTCAGTGAGTGTAAAAAATTAAGCTGGGAACATGTGAGCTTCGAAGATAATGATATGGTTTTTGTTGAAAGGAAAAACGGGGAGGATCACCACTTCAGCATCGAGGATCCTGAGCTTCAGGAATTACTCCAGAGGCGTTTCCAGAATGCCGACAGTGCCATGGTGTTTCCTAAGCCGGAGGTAAGAGGTGCCTTTGAACGTGCCTGTAAGCGTGCAGGGATTGAGGATTTCCGCTGGCATGATCTGCGTCACACCTCAATCAGTTATGTTCTGATGTCCGGTGGAACGCTCAAGGAAGCCCAGCAGCACGCCGGGCATAAATCATATCAGTCCACGCTGCGCTATGGTCACCTGGATACGACCACCACCAAAAAGACCAGTGGGATGATTTCTAACCGTATTAAAGGAGTAAACTGATGCAACTCTATGATACTGATGACATGATGATCATTGCCCCCGATGGGAAAGGGGGGTTCACCGTGATCAGTCGAGGTGAGATCGAAGGCTGGATCCGTAAACAAGGGATCGAATTTGAATTTGCTCATGTTGATGATCCTGCAACCTGGTTGGCGGCGGGCTACTCAATTTCTGATGTACGTGATTTTATTATTGCACATTATTAGCATAATGTTCATGAATATCCGCATGGATTATTTGAGCATCGGATCCCGGATCCGCAAAGTCCGTGTCCAGCACGGACTCAAACAGGATGAGTTTGCTGAGAAAATTTCATGCAATCGGCATTCTCTGAGTCGTATCGAAAGCGGGAAACAGCCGCCGCCACTGGAGATTATGGTGGCACTCTGGACTGTCTACAAAGTCGATTCCAATTGGATCCTGAACGGGGTTGAACCACATCCAGAGGATTTGGATAGTGATCGTCTCAAGGCGGATCTGTGTATCTGTCAGGATCGGTTAATGGATAAGATCCAACTGCTGAAAATGCTCCGCGATTTAGTTGATGAGAAGGCTTGATGTATCAACGAATGTATCAACAGGACGTTTTCAACTCACCATGGGATGTGATAATCCTTGTAAGTGGTTGATATTGTTTGGTAGCGGGGGAAGGATTCGAACCTTCGACCTTCGGGTTATGAGCCTGACGGCCATAAATAAAATCAATAGGTTAGGTCCGTTTTGCATGTATCAACAGGTATCAACGGGCCTCCTATGTATCAACGATGTAACAACATCGACTAATAACTCCAAACGGCTTCGCGTTCCAGAGTGTCTAAATGGATGAACCTTTTTTTATGCTCACCCTTCTGAGAAAATCCAATCCCATTGAATCCGATCTTCCTGGATTCCTCCATAACCTTGAGGGCTTTCGGCCCGTATATTTTGATGTCAGCACCACGGCCCTGGAGATGCGCCGACTTCGGATACCCTCCTGATTTTTTATTGTGTGCCTCACATCTCAGCCCGCTGGAAATTGGCAGCGCACCACAAACGTTCCGCAGTTCCTGAAGTTTCCGCATGAATTCCTCATCCATATCATAGCGGCCACATTCCCCGCATCGGCAAGCCATCTCTGACTTGGAGAAATTGGCCGTGATCATATCAACCATAATCACTCCAACAGTAAGTATGAAAGTGCGGCGTAATATAAGCTGACCACACTAGAGTTTCCCATCCGCTTCCAACTTGGAGCGCATTTCAAGGACGAGTTTATCATCCAGGGAGTTGTCAGTCCGCTTGGCAGCCCACTCGCAGAGCATCACCAAGACCCGCAGTACCACCCTTTCTGATAACAGTGAGATGACCAGAGTTTTTGCTGCTCCGGCCAGTAATGGAACGATCATGGCTTCCTTTCCTTTGATGTTTTCATTACGCCTTTCCTCCTATCCTTCCGCTGAGGATGAAATCCTTGAGGGTTTCAATTTCACGCTCCAGGTTTGCCATCTGTTGATTGATCGCGGCAATGCTGGTTTTGACCTCGATGATGTCTGTCTTGTCCAGTGAGTCTCTGACCAGATTCTGAAGGTCATCCGTGAGTTTCAGCCTATCTTTTCTTGCTTCCTGTTCTTTGCGGAAATAATAAAGTGCCAACACCAAAAGCATCCCGCCGACAATACCCTGGCTCATGAACATATCAACCAACTGATTCGGCAGCTCATTCAGGCTGCTTGATTGTTGGGTCACCTGATGGTCAGGATGGAACTGTTGCGGCACCCGCTGATACTGCTCGGCCATCAACTGGTCGGCATAGACAGGAAAAGACCACAACAAAAACATAAATATAATGAATGCCTTTTTCATCAGCTTCCTATCACCTGGGCCTGGTCCACACTGGTCATGTAAGGTCCAGGTTCGATCTTACCCCGTGGCGGCTCCCGCTGCTCTGGTTGTGGTTGATACTGCTGCTGAAGCTGGTCCGTATAGTTCAGTGTTGGGTCCATGTTGTACTGGAAAAAACGGCTGAGGCCGTTGCGGATCTGGGGTGAAAGCCGCGGCGTTTTACTCATGAAGGATTCCATGAGCTTCCGCATTTGGTCCTGATAAAGCCTCGGATAAACCTGTTGAATGGTGTTCATGTGTTCAGGCATCAACGTGCCTGATGCAACATGCATGAGGATCCGGTTTGGATCATTCATGATTTCCACACGGCGCATGAATCTAATGATGTCCGGGAAGGGTGGAAGGATCGGTTCATCATTCTGGAAAACGGCCATGTTCTGATTCAGTGGATTTCCAGGCTGATTTTCATAGAGGTAACTGACGCCGTTGGCCATGGTCTGGATCAATTCCTGACTCAACATTTGGTCACCACTGGATGCTGGAACCATGGCGGCGAAGCGGGTGGCAAGGGCTTCAGGGTTTCCAACCAGGTTGTTGAGATCATCCCGGATTGTTTTGAACTGGGAGATGGTTTTCTCAGGAGTTGGTGGTGCAGGGTTGGGAGCAACTGCTGCGGATCCGCGTGAGATGGCATTGATCCCTTTCATGATTTTTTCTTCTGACTTGGTTGCAAAATTAAGCATTCCACCATAATCATCCATGCGGCTTAACATACGGGCCGCCAACATATCCCCGGATTCTCTCAAGTATTTGCGGCCTATCATCCCTGCTGCTGTCATTCCTGCTGCGCCCAGGCCCCCGGAAATGATGGAGTCCATTCCAAACATAATCCCAGCAGATCCACCCATGGCAGAACCCATGATGTAGTCAGTCAGGCCAAACATGTTGTTTCTTTTCTCCCTGGCAATGGCTCCCTCAAGCACCTTCTGGGTGGTGGCCAGGTGTCCATAGGTTTTTTTCAGATCCTTGAATTTCTGGATCAGATCCGCAGGGATTCCTCTTTGTTGTCCAAGGCGTTGTGCAATGGCTTCCAATGAATCCTCAGATCGCTCCCGGATGATTCCTGCCATGACATTGTAATAATCTGCATCATCTGGATTCTTTTTGAAGTCAGCCAGGAACTTCTGGAAAATCTTTTTTTGTGCTTCCGATTCTTCAAAGGTCAGGGTCTTGCCAATCTTTAACTGCTTGAGAACCGGGTGGACATTTTTATATGCAAGATCCTCAAATGCATCAATTGACTCCTCGGCCCGCTTAATCTTCGCCAACATCCGAGGGTCGGTGCTTACTCCTTTCTGGAGCATCTTTTTAAGAATCTGGTCCCGCATTTCATCAGCAACCACACGCGGGTCAAACATCAAATCTGCAATTTCACTTTTCAGGTTTTTCTGTTTGTCCGTGATGGATTTAATGATGGTTCCAATATCACGGCCATAGGCTGGCAGCAGCTCCTCATTGATCTCCCTCCAGGTTTCTTCATGTTTACCGAGGTTCTTGATGACGCCCTGCTTGTCCATGGATCGTATGAAGGCACCCAGTTCCTCGACACGTTCAGGATATCCCATCTTGGAAGTGACCAGGTTCAGCTCCGGCTGCCTTGGATCAAGGCTTTTCCAGTATCGGAAATTGGCCGCCTCAGTCAGTTTGCTCTGGCCTTTCGCCAAGGCGCTGCTGATCCCCCCTAAGACACCCCCAGCTGTTGCACCCCAGCCAGCTCCAGCCATGACATGCTCGGCATAGAGGCCATAATTCTTTTCATCATCGAGCATGAAATCACTGGCCGCATACATCGATCCGACAACTGTACCCTCGGCAGCCCCTCCGGCGGCCCCCATCAATGGGCGGGATTCTAATAATTTTTGTGCTGAGGTTCCAATGCCTGGAGCTTTGGTGGCTGCTGCTGCGCCCTTGGCTTTCATTGCCCCCTGAACCACACGCCCGGCTCCTCTGGCTAATGCACCCGTTCCAAGGTAAGGGACAAAGAAGGATGCAATCTCTCCGGTGGTGGAGCTGATCGGATTCTCTTCCCGGTACATTCGGATCTCATCAGGTGACATTCCCAAACCTTTGAGCGCACCATCGGACAATCCAAACGTAAGCCCACGGGCGAATCCCAACGCTCCAGATTTCACCTCACTCAGAGGATCATCCTGGATTTCTTTACGAAGCAGCCTGGTTTCTTTTTCAGATTCTGGTGCATAGGTATACCCGGCTTCCAGTGCAACGCGGGCATTCTCGGCGGGTACTGTATACAGGGCGTTATCTGCACCAATCAAAAATATATCTTGGCCCTTGATGAATGAGTAATCCCCGGATGCAATTAGATCCTGGACCCGTTCATCTGCAACAGTGACGCCCGTTTGATCCCGGTAGGAATAGAGTCTAGCCATTAATCTGCAACTTTAGTAACGCCTGGAACTGGTTGAACCTGCTGCTGGGAGGGTGCGCCATAAAATTCCTGAAAATTAAGATCACTTGGACCAGGCATCAACCCGCTGCCTTTTTGGAAACCATAGATGGAGTTCAACATGATGGTGTCCAATCCCTCCAATGATGTTCTTAGCTCACCCAGGGTGATGGTGGCCAGCGTGGTTTGTGGCAGGAGCCTTTGAACCAATTCCTGCTCAGCTGCCGACATAGCTTGCCCGACTTTGGCAATATCATTCTTGAACTTCAGGAATATGGAGGTGGCCGTTTGTTCCAGGGCTTTGTATTCTTGCCCTTTCACTCCTTTTATAGTCATCCCAGACTGAATTGTAGTATCCACGAGGCCCGCTTTGTCTAACTTATCAAGCATCTCAAAGGCTTTTTGCTTGTTTCTCATTATTTCATAGTAGGCTCCTGAGATTTGCCGACCTTCTTTTTTGATCTGGTTCATTTCCTGTTCATTAGGATTACCCATGATCACCCCAAGCCCATCGATGTAGTTCCTTCCTTTCTTGCCTTGCGCCATCCACATCTGAGGTAGGATTGAAATGTAGTTTTTCATGGCGCTGATAGTCAGATTATCAATGTTTTGCTGTGCGCCTTGCTCAAGCTGGGCCTGTAACATTTTCAAGGATGCCAGTGCTTGAGCTGCTTGACCTTTGGCCCCAGCTGCTGCAATCGCCTGGTTTGTTTTGTTTAATGCAAACTGAATCATCTGGCCACGTTGCTCCTGGAGGATCCGGCGCTGCTCCCTTGCAGAAAGCAGTTTCATTTCCTTAGTCTTGAGCTTGCGCTGCTGCTCCCGGTCAATTGCCTTATCAATGATCTGCATTGCATAGTTAGGTGTTCCACCGAATGTGGCAGCTGCTGCTCCGAGTGCTGCGCCTATCACGGCCAGGACCGTCCGGGTGGTGTCACCATCGAAGGGCGGGCTTATTTCTTCCTGGGCAATTTCATCGATCTTGGTTGTGTAAACTCCAATTTCTTTGTCTACGTTTTTGGTGAGGGCATCGAGATCCATGTCGATTTTGAATTCATCAAACATGAAGTTGTAATACGTTTCAACAAACTCAATGGCTTTGAGTGCGCTATCCGCGGCATTAGGGGTTAAAATGTTTCTTTTGACTGCCGTGGTGTAATTGGTTCTGAAATCCCCGATCTGGCTCGTAGGCATAGGCATCCCAGACCGTGCAGCAAAACCTTGATCCTCTGTTTCAACAATCTCAGCCTCGGCGGCCTCTTCAATAACCTTCGGCTTGTCCTCCAGTAGCTTTTCGGTTTCAGTTAACGATTTTACTGGAACAGCCCCTATTCCCAACGCACCCAATCCGGCGGTGTCCCTGGCTCCTTTTGTCAAGACGCTGCCGGAATCATACGCCTCCTGCATTTCGGTTGGAGTTGGAAAATCACCAGGTGCTGCAAGTTGTAACTCTTCCAGGCTTTGACCTGGTGCTGTTGCCATGATTTGCCTTTCATCCCGGCTTGGCATTGAAGTCCCAATATCCCTTTTATCTCTCCGGCGTAACATATCCGCTTCGATGGGATCCGCATCACCTTCCAGCAGCGGCGGATCTTCCATGAATCGACCAGATGCAAATTCTGAATCCGGTCCTGCTGGTTGTGAACCTTGTGCTATGAGATCCAGGAAGTGCTGGACATTCGGATCTGTGCCGCCTTCAGCTGAGGGCATCGGTTGCTCTGGAGATCCAAACCTGGCAATCAATTGCTGGTGCGCTGCAAGCTCTGGATTGAGCTGATTGGTACTGACTAGGAATTCATACATTCCCCGTGCATCTTCAACGGCCATTTTCCAACTCCCTTAATCGTTCGTTTATATTTGCCTGTCCTGCCAGGATTGCCGCGAGGCCGTGGTTCATATTGAGAACCTTGCCTTCAGGGGTGTCCTTTACAAAGGATTTACCCATTGAACTTTTCTCCAGATCCTGGGCCATGATTCCAACAAAGGCACCGGGTTCCGCATAGGGTTTGCTAGGGTTTTTATATTGGTATTGATAGGCATTCAGAGCATCCAGGAATCCCTCAACTTCAGAATCCGCGCTGCGTATATCTTTTTTCATCCGAATGTCGGAACCCGGAGCTGCCCAGACCGCATAAGATCCAAGTGTAGTTCCTGCAAGGCTGATCAGAGAGGCCAGGATCGTATCATCACGTTTCTGTTTATTATTCTCCCGGTTCCAGGCTGCTCCAAGTTCATGAATGTATCTTTGAGTTTCGGCATCCAGCTCCGCCAGATCCTTCTGTAGAGTAAAACCCATCTTTGTAAGAGTGGCCTGGACTTCTGCCAGATCGATGGTCACCTCAAGCTCCTGTGCAGCCATATCACCCTTGTATGCGGCAATCGCCAGGGCCTGGTCCATGGCTTTACTTTGGAGACTGAGATTGGCATTGATCTGGGCAATAGCCAGATCCTTCTGGAGATTTGCCAGATTGGTTGCAAGGTTGAGCTTACCCTGCTCCACGGCCTTGATCCGGCGCGCTTCCAGGTTTGCAAGAGCAGTATTCTGATTTATGGTTGCCTGGGTTATCACTCTGGTGAGTGCCGTCTGTTGAATGGCTAACTCGGTTGCCTGTGCAAACTCTGCATCCTTCATCGCCTTCTGGCGTCTGGTTTCCAGGTTTGCCAGCTCCACCTGAAGCTCCATGGTGCCTTTGACCCGGTAAACTTCAATGAGGGCTTTTTCAGCGTCTATGGTTTCCTGTGATCTCAACTCTGCGGCTTGGCCTGTTGCTTCCTGTTGAGTGGACATCCACATGTTTCTAAGCTGGCGGATCCGTGCAGGATCAGCCGCTGCTCCGGCCTGGAGTCCAAGCAACTGTTTCAGGTTTTGTTCTGTTGTTCTTTTGAGTTGCTGCTGCGCCGGGCTTGTGGATGCACCTTTGATCCGGTCCAGGAAATAATCCGCGACTTCATCCAGATCACCAATGCTTTCAATATCATCCATTGTGAGGGCAGTGATGGTATCAACAGTCACCTCGTCAGGCTCATCCACTGTTCCAACCGTGGGTGCGGTTGCTGGGTCAATAGTTCCAATGGTTGGTGCAGTCGCACCAGTAACCTGTTGTCCTTCCCATGCGACTCTGGCCTCGGCCTCTGTTTTATACAATCCATTCACACCACCTTGACCTGCCCACCATTCTTTAAAATTGTCGGATGCTGCAATCTGAGGTGCAGCCGTTTCAAACTCTGCGACCTCAGCAGGAGTCAGTTCAAATGCTTCCTTCCTCATTGCCTTGGACATTGCTTTTTCCCACATTGCCCTCAGCGTGGGTTCACTCAATCGGTTGATTGGTAATGTGTTATTATTATCTGCAATGATCTGTGCAATGAACTGATCATAAGACTTGTCAAAATTGATGTATGTCCCTGTTATCGGATCTGTGGTTTGCAGATATTTCGTGAGTAGTTCCACCATTTTTGGAACTTCAGTGCGTCCTTCATCGGTGGCCACTGTCATCTTAGTCTTGAATGCAGACTCAACCTCTGATTCAGGCAGGTAATCAAAGGTTGGGATTTCCCCCTTTGCTTTCAGGACATCCCAGGTGTCATCAGTCAGAAGAGCATTGAAATAATTGTCTTTGAGATCCGTACGTTCTGCATCAATCTCGTCATCTGCATCCTCAGCTTCTTTCTTGGTTTTGTATTCGTTGCCTAACTTGTCTTTGTATTTGGGTGGTGGTGGAAGTAAGGAGTCACCGTTCCCGGCTCCACTTGTGTCGGTGAGATTCTTTTGTTGAGTGACAACTATTGCAGCATCATCAAGGTTGTCGATTCCACTCAGATTAGTGCCACCACTTGAGATGATGGTGACATCTCCATTTTCATTGGTCACTTTGGTGAGGATGGTGCCATCATCTAATATTTTAATATTCTCAGGCCAGTCATCCTTTTCCCCCTTCTGTCCAAGGTCGCTAAGGTCACCAACCACCCCCTGTCCGGGCGTCTTGGTTTTGACAGGTGGTGTATAACCAACTGGCCAATTACCATATACCTCTTTCCACCGTTCAGGGGTGAACCACCCACTAAGGCCCGCGAAGTATTTCCCTGTGTTTATACCCGTACCCGTCTGCCCGAAACTTGTACCATCACCACCTCCGCCACCCCCGGTGTCACTAAGATCACCTATATTTGCTGCCCCTCCGGTGTGCGATACTGTTGTATTCGTGGTATCTGTATACATTTTTGATGGGTCAAAATCCTCATAACTCCGTATAGGTCCACCCCCTGGTCCCATCCCGTACCCTCCAATCGGCTTCCCGGATCCTCCAAATGCTTCGAGCAGATCGGCCTCACCCTGGTTGATCGCAGCAAGACCCTCACCACGTTCTTGTAATATTTGCGCCAGGCGTTGCAGCTCGGCCTCGGACATTGTTGGATTCATTGAGTAAGCCATTTAGACCAGTTTTTGCTGAGGAAGTGATGCAAATGTGTTTCTCATGCCGACCTCCAGCATGAGGTTCGTGATGGAGTAAGCTTGGCCAGGATCTGAGGAAACAGTGTCCTGAAATCGGAAACGTACCGAATCACATTTCTGACGGGCCAGGTGGATGTTGAACTGGTAAACGCCGTCTGCAACCAGGTTCGTCCCTGCACCATAGTATTCAGATCCATACGGTGATTCATCGCCATATTCGTTCAACCCGGTTGCATCTGCGAAATTGAATGAGTGCTTTTCATTGAAAAACTGTTCGAAATTGTAAGCAATCCGGGTTTCCAGGATATGATTGGATTTATAATCTCCTAAAACCAAGGCCCTGCGGACCCGTTGCAGTCCCTGAATTTCAGCTGTTTTGATCCAGGCCGTGGTGAGTTTGAGAACAATCGCCATATCAACATCCTGGTAGGAATCACTTTCTTGATAGACGAGGCCCCCGGAGGTTCTGAGATAACAGTATTTATCAGTGCCATCCCAGATGACTGCACCTGTGGCACTATGGTTTGTGAAGGTGGCCCATTTCCCATAATAAAAATCATAGACCAGGCAAGGGCCTGCCTGAGTGGTGAATCGAACTTGTGAATAATCCTTGACCATCACGGCGCTGCTGATCGTTTCATCATTGTATGCTTCCACCGCGGCCCCGATATAGATCGTTTCCATTTTACGATCCAACAAATAGATCCCTTTCTGGGACTTAAACATGATCCCCAGAGGGGTGAGGATGAGGCTATCAACTCCGGTGCATCCGACATCTCCAGTAACCAGCTGAGGTTCTGAAAAACTGTTCTGCAAACCTGCATCCGTTGGGCCTGTTCCTGTAATATAGAAGATCCTCTGAGGTTCAAAGATTACCAACTTTTCATCCATCTCCATGAGTCCGGTCACACGCTCAGCCTTGTTCATGACAATGGAGAAAACATCACTGAATTCCACAGGAGACTTGGCTTGCCGTTTTTTGCTGTAGTAAAGCAACTTAGGATTTTCGGAACTTACTGCAAAAAGCCGATTGTTGAAAATTCCCATCACGGAGGTTGCAGGCGGGGAGATGTTTTCAACAATT
>Ga0208433_1000912_pt1 | contig 11575 bp, 29 predicted proteins | sample 3_EtaG_FD_184075 | JGI IMG/M metagenome (GOLD analysis project Ga0208433, IMG submission 184075) | Marine viral communities from the Subarctic Pacific Ocean - 3_ETSP_OMZ_AT15126 metaG (SPAdes) (version 2) | ecosystem: Environmental > Aquatic > Marine > Oceanic | place: Pacific Ocean | collected...
AATCTTGCCGGAGTATTCAACCGAGATTCCGTGATATGTTACCTTTGATTTGGGAGGGTGAAAAATGGCCACGATCGATCTTACTGGAATTAGCAATGCACCATACGTGCGCCGGGCAACATCCGTGGCCACGACGTGGCAAGAATTCAGCTTCCCGTGGTGGGTGACCAAGGTGTCAGTCATCGCCGATTCTGCGGTTTACATCGGTTTTGTGGGCGCTGAGACGCCCGCTGATGGTGGGGCAGTGGGGTCGCATTACTTTCCAGTAGGGGCAGGCGGCGCGGCTACTGTGGTGCTGCGTGACTGCGACGACAACCCCACCACCACCGGAGTGGCCCGTGCCACGTCCGTTTTTGTGGCTGCCCAAAGTGGAACTGCAGCCGTGTCTGTCATCCTCGAAAGCGGGCGGGATTAGGCCATGAAATACACACCCAGCCCAAACAACCCCGGCGCACAAGTTGACGTTCAAGACACCACCACCACCAGCGCCAACACGGGCGGATCGTTTCGATTGAGTTCCGATGACGGCGCGGCGATGGGAGATAGTCACCGCTTGGGGGTCGTCGAGTTTACCGGCGCGGAGGATTCCAGCGGGACCCAAGTGGTAGGCGCACGAATCGAGGCCTTGACCGATGCGGCCTGGACCAATGTGGAGAATGGGTGCGCGCTGTATTTCTACACTACCGATGGCGACGCGTCACAAACCAATGTTTTGAAGTTGGACAGCAATCAAAAGGCCACCTTTTCTGGCGTTGTTGATGCGACAAACTACAAAGTAAACGGCGGGCAAGGATCAGACGGTCAGGTTTTAACCTCGACGGGTTCGGGTGTGGCCTGGGAGACCGCCACGGGCGGCGGGGCCGACGCGAACGACCACGATCACATCCTCCACCAACAAGTCTTTTCCTAGGATTCAACAATGGCCACAATTGCAAAACAGTTACTTGCCCCAAGCGGCACAGAATTAACCGATGGAACTTCAATCGCGGTCTCTCTTTCCGACACGGATACCGACGCGGATTATGCAGAGATCCACGAGGGGCCTTCCGACCCGGCTAACTACCATGAGGTGTGGCTCTGGTGCTCGAATTCGGCCACTGCCAGCCATGTTTTATCTCTCTATTTTTCAGGATTGGACAACGAGACCGATCCCTATTCCAATGAATTAGAAACGCTGTCACAACACACAATTGCGGCGGGTGAAACGATTTTGGTTTGCCCAGGTTGGGTTTTGCGAGGGCGAGCTACCAACCAACTCCGAGTTAGTGCGTTGGTTGATCAGGTTTCAGGCGGTGCCAATGATGTCGTTGCCTTGAACGTTTTCGGCTACGTCAACGCGATAACTGGCTGATGGCGCGGATAACAAGAACACCGGGGGACATCTCGCACCGCATGGTTGGAAACACTCGCGCGCGGGACATGAAGTGGATTCCGTTGCGATACGCGAACCGCTCATCGCAAGGATCGTTGGATACCACGACGTGGACAGATTCCGTGGCCAGCAACATTATCCAGGTCGTCAACGCTGGCGGCACTGATTCAGATCTGCCGGGGAACAGCGGGAATATCGTCTATTGGAATTTAAAGAACCGCGACTCGCGATTTGACATTGATAAACCCGGCGCGGTTTACGTTGCAATTGAGGTTACGAGCGCGCCCACAGTGACCTATAATATGTATGTTGTGGCTGGAATCACATATGTTGCGGCGGGTTCGATGCCTGACGATCAATCCAGTTACGTCGGATTGCACTATGACGCATCACCTGGGCCGGATGTGCGGGCTGGCGTGGGTTCCGTTGCCAGCGACACCGCCGGCCAAAGTGGCGTTGATAGAATGTTCGGCACGCTCACAATTGCACCGGGGCGGCGATTGATCATGGCCGAGGCGAATGGGTGCAATTCCAGTGAAGTCATCCAAGCGTCAAAGAGGGTTTCTGGAATCAAAACGGTAACTGCCGCCGACTCTGCGCTCCGTGTTTTTGTCGCTTGCGGAAGAACGACGGACCACGCAAGCGAAGCGACGATCCAGTTCAAAGTTCATGTGGCATTTACAAACACCAGTACTGAGTATTTTCCAACGCTATGACCCAACGCCTAAACATACCTGGTCGAATCGCTGATCAATGGCAAAACCATGGCCGCGTGAACAATCTTGAATGGCACCGCCTCCGATTCGCTGATCGCACGTACACAGGTGCCCACACCAAGATCACCAGTTGGGCCGACGACGATGATTATCAACAAGTCGTTGTTGTGAAGGGTGGATCAAACACCAACAAACCTGGCGATCAAGGTAATATATGCGGTTGGTCAATGGAATCGATAGGATTCAAGGCTCCCTATTTTTCCACAGGCTACCTGCAACCGATCTACTTTTGTTTGAAGGTTGGGACCGCTCCCACCGCAACTTCAAACACCGTTGTGATGCTGGGGTTGACCACAAACCTTGCAGCACACCCCGCGCATAATTCGTCGCATATCGGATTGCACTATGACGCGTCCGGTGGGCCGGATGTCCGAGCGGGGTGCGTGTATAATTCCGGCGGCACCGATTCTGGGGCGCGCCCTGGAGTGTCGAGGGTTTGGGGCATTCAAACGGTGGGACCCCCCAACAACATCCTTGCGGTCGAGGCAACTGGGTGCGACAATTCCAATGATTACGACATAATGAAGCGACAAACCCGCTCGGGTTTTCAGCCTGCATCGGACGCCGATTGGCATTTCTTTGTTCATGTGGGCCGCTCCAACACTGCGGCGGGTGATCAGACCATAAAATTTAAGGCATTTGTAGCGATGGGCAGCCGCTCGAAAGTCTGGTTTCCATAGGGGATTAGTGATGACAAAAGAAGAGGCACAGGCGTTTTTGACTCGTGAGATTGTGGTTTATGATTCATACGGTGAGACGGTTTCGGCGTTCCGTGAAGAGGACGATCCAGACAATTACGTTGTTTATGCCCCCGACAAAAATACAGGGTCGCACGTGCTGGATGGAGACGACGTGATCGAAGTTCTGACGGTTCAGGATATCGTGGACGCTGCGAATCCATGAGGCCCGTTTCCAAAATAGTCGTGCATCACACCGCCAGCCCTGATTCGTGGACGCTGGAGAAAACGAGGGCGTTTCACAAGGGAACCAAGGGATGGTCAGATATTGGCTATCATTTCGTCGTGGAAACGAAGCCCCTGGCCTTTCGGGTGGGGCGCCGTGCCGATGTCAATGGGGCACATGCAAAGGGCGTGAATCACTCAAGCGTGGGATTGGTCGTGATCGGAAATTTTGTCGAGCATGAAATGAATCGGGAAACTCTGTGCTATGTGGCGCAATGTGTCGCAGATGTTTGCATATCCTACAGCCTGTCCGCAAGTGACGTATATGGACACAAAGAGGTCGGAACGACTCCCACGGCGTGTCCGGGGTTCGATGTGGACGCATTGCGGCAAAGGGTCGCCGAAATACTCAGCAAATAGGGGGTGAATGATGATTTCAGCAGGTATTGACAAGCTCTTTGGCTCGCAACGACTCAGCTACCGGCGACTGGTCGCCTGGATGGTGGGGTGCGTGGCGTTGCCTGTCGGTCTGATCGACGGTGAACAGTGGGTCATGCTGACGCTGACCTACATCGGTGCTGACAGTGCCGTAAAGGTTGCGAGTGCCTGGAGGGGCGGTGCCTGATCTCCCGTCCTTGGACGGCTTTATACTTGCGGCGTCGGCGCTGTTGATTGTCAGCATGGGCATTTTGCGCGGAATATCGAAGGCTGCCAGGCCCGAAAAGGCACCGAAACCGACACCAACACCACCCAAAAGCAAAGAGGCCGAAACGGCGCGGGCCATCATCAATTCACAGGCCGACAAGGACCAGGCCAAGATTGACGACGCCAGCGGAGACGGACAAAAATTGTCCGACTTGGTAAACAATCGTCGGCGGAAACGATGATCGTTTTGTTCTTGGGTGTGGCGTTTAGTCTGGAGCCACCAGCACGGCCCCTGCCCGCGCCTGTGGTCGAGGGTGAGTGCTCGCGTGCGTATTCTATCGGTCCTGGCGATGCCCTGGCCTGTGAGGCGGTCTGTATGCCCTTGTCGGATGTCGAGGATCTACTCGCCACCGAGGTATGGTCTGCCCAATTGGCCGATCTGTATCGGATCACCACCACCGAGCAACAACACGAGATTGACCTGTGCGCGTGGCAGGTTGAGCACCTGGAAGCGGAGTTGGTTGCAGCGTCCGCACCGGTGCCGTTTTTGGAACGACCTTCGACCGTATTAGGCGTTGGGGTGGTTGCGGGTGTTATCATGGTGGTGAGCAGCGGATACGCGCTGCAAATGGTTCAAGATTAGGGGGGGCAAGATGTCAGGTTCAACGATGCAACAGGTGATCATTCCGGGGCTTTTGTCAGCGGCCATATTGGCCGGTGCGGGGTTTTTCGTCAGTGCCCAATCTGAAATCGCTGTTTTGCAGACTGAGATTGAACAACTGCGCACCGATACACAACGGATCGGAGAGGGCGTCGAGGCCATCATGGGCGAAATCGCCCGAATCCATCCACGACAAAACTGATGTGGATCCTGTTTCCCTTGCTCGTCGCCCTGGCCGAAGAACCGGCGACCGGCGCCGATGCAAAAAAAGAAACGGAAGAACCGGCAACCGCCCAAACGGTCGCGGATATCGAGCCGGGCGCCATCGTTGATCAACTCAGCGACATTCTGGCCATGCTGCAAGCCATCCCGACCGACACAACGGCAGATAACGCCACGGCATCGGTTGATGCAGCGGATACAAAAACCGTGGCAGAAAAAGCGAAATAAGCCCCGCGCCCCGTTCCGATTCGATGAAATGGTGTGGCCGTGTGCATTTTATTTTCACCGATAAACGCGCTTTTTGACGGTGTTTGGGCTGTTTTGATAGTTTATTTTCGTTTTCTGCTGTTTTATTGATGTTTTCGCTATCAATAGTAACCGAAAGTGATTACACTACAGAGAGTGAAAGGGAGAACACAATGAACAACCAACCAACAACAGCCCAAACGGGCAAGGGGTGTCTGATGACTTCTTATCTTTCTATTTCTTCTATCATTTCCAATTACCAAAACCGCGAGGCGTGGGGCGTGGTGTGCGGTGTCACCCTGAGCGATGGAACGCGGCTTGTTGCTACGGCGCTCGGTGATGGTTTTCGCATTTATCGCAAAAACATGGGCGTCCCGCTCTATGTTCCGTTCATCTGAACCTACCGGGGCCGCAAGGCCCCACAACCAACCAACCAACCAACGGACAACGACATGACCAACCAACCAACCAACCAAATCCAGATAGGCGACACCGTTGAATTCCCATGTCGGATACTCAAATTGCCGACAAATGGAACCGTCGTAAAGAGATCTGGAAGTCTTCACTTGACCCCAATTTGGCTTGTCGAATGGAGAACGGCAACCGGCGAAATAAGGCATGAACGGATTCTTGAGGGCGATCTAACGAAGGCCCCACAACCAACCAACCAACCAACGGACAACGACATGAAACGCATTGTAATCAGACGAAACGCAAATCAAATCATCCTGAAACGCGGACAATTGCGCGTATCCTTCCCGACTGTCGAGATGGCCAAAGAGGCGCTGCGACTGTATCGCTGGGCCAATCCCAACAACCACACAGCAGAACAGGCAGCGGGCGACTTCCGGGCCATCCGGGCCGATCTGGTGTCGGCATGACTCCACGCGAACAGATGATCGACACCCTGGCATGTGCGGCCATCCTGATTACCGGCCTTTTGGCCTATGGCTTCCTTGTGTAGCCCAAATGGGTTACGCTTCCAAAACAACCAACCAACGGAGAGAACATGACAGTGATTTTATTCGGGCGAAACGATGAGCATAAATTTCCATCGGTGAAATTTCAAGGCCGAATGGGTGAGGCACAACAGGCGATCGACGGTGCCAGGATGCTTATCGAGGACTTGACCGACCATTTGCGCGATTACGCGGCGGGCTATCGGGAGATGTTGCGAGACATCCCAGAGGGCGGCGAATGGGCCGAGGCCCATGAACGGGCAACCATGCAATTGGAGCGCATCGAGGGCGCGCAGAAAGTCGCAGCGGATCTCAGCGCATACGGTCAAACCATGGGTGACGACGTATTTTGTCTAATGTTGTCGATGCCAAAACAACCAGAAACCGACGATAATTGTGAAGAACCAACAACCAACCAACGGAGAATGAGAACATGACAAAATCAACGCAACCACCGGGGCCGTTTGCGGCACCACCGGGATCAACCCCGGCAACCTACGCGGTGACGATCCGGGCCATCATACCCAATCAGCACACCGATCCGTCTCTTTGGGATTTCGATGTGCTGTTGGAAACCATCCAAAACGACGCGCACCTTTTGACGGATATCGCATCGGTTCGATTGGTGGCGGAATCCACCACCGAAGAACCTGCGTCAAGCTCGTTTGATCTGGCAGTGCAGGCGGCACGGGCCATGAAAACCATCAACGAATTGGAGTCGAAATGAACGCATACAAAATCATCGTTGAGACTGTTTTGGTCGTTGAGGAAGCACAGGGCGATCCGGCTGATTGGGAGGTTGAGGATCTACTGAAAGAAATCAACCGTCAATTTTGCCTCACAGTCGAAACACAAACGCTGATTGGCGATGACTACGTAAAACCAACAAAAACACCGATCACAAATTGGGAGTCGAAATGACAGAGCGAACAATCATATCAATCGAAGACTTGCCCGGGTGGGCTACGGTAGATCTCAAAGGCAAGACATACACGACCCATAAGGGCCTGGTGAGTCTCGCCCACCAACACGGCATCCAAAGCATCACCACCGAGTTAATCGAATTCGATACAGCCAAGGGGTCAGCCGTCATGATGGCGACCGCTACGGGCGAGCGTGGGACGTACACCGGTATCGGTGACGCCAACCCCGGCAACGTCGGCGCCATGGTTGCCAGCCATGCGATCCGAATGGCCGAGACACGAGCCGTCAACCGGGCGCTTCGGTTGTACCTTGGGATCGGGATCTGTTCTCACGACGAGCTTGGCCCTGACAAGCCCATGAAGGCGAAGGGCGCCAATGGTAGTGCCCCAAGACCAGCACAGGCACGCAGGGCAGCACAGGGGCCAACAGATGGCCCGCCTTGTCCGAAGTGTGGTGGCGAGATGTGGGATAACCGAGACGACGGCAAAAAGGCGATCTATCGCTGCAAAGATCGGGAGTGCAAAAACGACAAAGGCTACCAGACGGCCATCTGGCGCAACGACCCAGTTTGGGGTGATGATGGAACCGCGTATGCGGTCAATGCAGAACCCGCGCCAGTGCCAGAACCAGCGGCAAAGTCGGACAGCACGACAGTGCATGGGATCCCACTGGACGAGTTGCCCTTCTGATACCCGACGCCACCGGGGGCCGTGTGCATTCCACGAACACGGTTCTTGGTGGTGTTAGGGGCGATTCGGTGATTTATTTTCGTTTTCTGCCATTTTATTGGGGTTTCGGCTTTACTATGTATCCGAATCGGAGTACACTTCAGAGAGTGAAAGGGAGAACACAACATGACCAACCAACTAAAACCATTTATCCAGTCGCTCAAAAAGTCAGAACCCGGCATTCGGGTACACGGCACGACCAGCGTTACGCGAAAGTCATTCTGGAGAGGCGGAGTCGTCGATTCTCGGATCGAATCGGTCACATTCGACACCACCTATGGCGACCTGACCGTATGGGCAGACGGCGACGTAAGGATGGCAAAATGACCAACCAACCAACCAACGGAAACACCATGAAAACCCGCAACCCAGTACACCCCGCGCTTAATACCGCCACCGCAAACGTTATCGACATCACCGAAATGAGCGACAACGCGCTCGAAGCATACCTCGACGCGAAAGCTGGCCTGGATGTTGATGTGGCACACCTGACCATGACGGAAAAATACTGGGTAGCACGCGCCCTTGGAATCGACACGACCACCGCAGACTTTGTGGCATGGTCGAACGGATAGCCACCACCGGGGCCGAAAGGCCCCACCAACCAACCAACGGAAACACCATGAAAACCTATCAAGTGACGGTCTACATACGAACCGGCCCACATTATAATCCCGGGTGGTTTCTCACCGCCGTTAACCAAAACGGCCACACCACACGCCACAAAAACCAGGGCCTTCAATTCCACGCAAAATGGAACAGGGCAATCGTCGCAAGAGCACATGGGGTTAGCCCGTCCGACGTGCGCCTATCATGGCTCTAACCACCGGGGCCGAAAGGCCCCACCAACCAACCAACTGGAGCACTCATGAAACTACGACCCTTCGATACCTGGACAATTAATTATTGCCGGCGATGCTTTGCAGCGGGCCTGATGACCACCAAGGATCTGCAGGCGTTTCGGGACTGCTTCCGAGATGGTTTGACCCTGGCCGAATTAATGACGCCCTTGCACGACACCAGACCGATCGACCATCGACCCAGATAAACCACCGGGGCCGCAAGGCCCCACAACCAACCAACGGAGCAATCATGACCAAACAAGCCATAATCGACCAACTGGAAACGCTGTTAGCGGCGGTTCAAAAGATGCCGGATGACGTGCAGATGTGCGGCGTATCCGCGTCGTCTTCTGGTCCAGATGTCCACATATACCGGATGCAGGATTGGACGGCGATGAACCAACAAACCACGGTTTCGAGCCCGTATTTTGCAGACGACAACCACAAAAGCGATTTCTATCGCGACACATTCGAGGGCGTTTCAACCGTCCTTGTCATGGAGGTAAAATGACACAATCAACATATCAATTGATCGAAACCGCCAACGACCTAATTGGGCGACTGTGGGCGTTGGAAGGCGAGGCGGACGACGAAACCGAAACGGCCGTCGACCAATGGTTAGAGGATTGCCCCGACAAATTGGGAGCTATCGCAGCGGTCAAACGTCGAATCAAGGATGACGTTGCCAGCCTGAAATCCGAAGAAAAGCGGATCGCAGACCGGCGGAAATCGTTGGAAAAGTCAGTGGATCGTGTGTCACAATTGGCGCTGGGATTGCTTCAGGCCCACGAAGAGATGACGGGCGAAACCAAGATCAAGCGGGCAGATTTGACCGCCTGGATAGCGACCACCAAGAGCGTCGAAATATCTGATGAGGACGCCATTCCATCGGCGTTTCTGGTCACGACGACACGACCCAACAAGACCGCCATCGGCAAAACGCTGAAGGGTGGCGAAGTTGTGCCCGGCTGCGAATTGGTCGAAAAGACCGGGGCGAGGTTCCGATGAACGCCACCATGAAATTGGGCCAATGGATGGCCGCCAATCGTTGGAGCAGTCGCGCATTGTCTGAGGCGTGGCAGATACCCGAAGTGACCATCAAAAGCTGGGTCCATGGACGGCGGACGCCTCGACCGAAAATGCAAGAACGAATCGATCAACTGACTGGCGGGTGCGTGACGTCTTCCGATTGGGGGGCGTGATGTTCTTGCCCTTTGTTGTATGGCCCGGTGAGGGCCAACCGTGCCGCGCCCGTGGGTGCCATCAGTCTATGCATGCCGTGATGCTGTTGGCTTGCCATGTGCCAGAGGACCAAGGCCCCCAAGGGGGCTGGCAGTGTGGCGCGGGTCATGGCGGGTACATCTGGCCGGGGGAGTGCAACCAATGAAAATCACCGGCACAATCACCATACCGGGCGAACCCGTGGCGAAGGGTCGCCCACGTGTTGTCAGGCGAGGCAACCACACCAGGGCAATCACGCCACCCAAGACCGTGGCCTTCGAGTCAATGGTTGCCTTGGTGGCGTCGGAGGCTTGGCAGGGCGAACCCATCGCCGCCGATGTTCCGGTTGCCGTCGTCATTGATGCCTACTTCAAACGACCCAAGCGATTGCGGCGGGCCAAAGACCCCAGCGGGGCCATCCCCCACACCAAACGCCCGGACGGCGATAACGTCGCGAAGGCGGTGCTGGATGGTCTCGACAAGGCGGGCATATGGCACGACGACAGCCAAGTGACCAATCTGACAATCCGCAAATGGTATTGCGCAACGGTCCATAGAACCGAGCCAAGAACCGTGATCCGAATCGAGGTACAGCCATGTGGATAACTGACGGATCGATGTGCGATACCATCTTGGCGCAGGTTTTGACCGAGCCGGGCGAATTGACCGCCAAGGCCATCGCGGCGGATTTGATGTTGGACCCGAAACCGATCGTTAAGGCCGCTGTGCGGTTGCTGGACAGGGGGATGGTCACATCAACCGCCTGGAGTAGTGGGAAGTTGACAGCGACGGACCTGGGGCGGGTGGCGTTTGAAACCAAAAAGGTGAGGCGATGACCGTTCACATAGCAGCGGTATCGGGCGGCAAGGATTCGACGGCGATGTGCCTCCATTTAAAAGAGTTGGGGATTGATTACACGCCCGTTTTTCTTGATACGGGATGGGAAAACGCCACGACCTATCAATACCTGCGGGAATATCTGCCGAGCGTGATCGGTGAGATTACGTGGTTGGAGTATTCCGTTGATGTTCCCGAAGCGGTTGCGGTGTTTGTGGATGAAATTGAAGGGATGTTGGGCCACCGTTCGGCGTTCGTTCGTTTAATACTGAAAAAAGGTATGTTTTCATCTCGTCGTCGCCGATATTGCACGCAATATCTTAAGCAATTTCCAATGGTGGAATACCTGCAAGCAATCGACGGCGAACCGGTGAACGTCGTAGGCATCCGGCGGGCGGAATCCAAAGCACGATCACAAATGGCCGAGCGCGAATGGTCAGAGAGTTATGATTGTGAGATTTGGCGCCCGCTGGTTGATTGGAGCGTGCAAGATGTGATCGATATTCACACGCGCCACGGCGTAATTCCAAACGCCAATTATCTAAAAGGGGCGCGTCGTGTCGGTTGTTGGCCGTGCATATTCGCATCCAAAAAAGAGATCCGGCACATTGCCGATTCAGACCCAGATCGGATCGCTGTTCTTCGCCGGTTGGAGGAAATAATGGGTGATCTCTTAGAGGAAAGGGTTGAGAAATTGAACACGACCCTTGAGGCGAAAGGATGGGTTAGGTCCGGTTGGTTCATAAACCCGCAATCCAAACGCGATCCGATCACCGGCAAACGTAGTGGGATCCCGTGGCCTATTGACAAGGTAATCAGATGGGCAAAAACCAAGCACGGGGGGCGGCAATATGAATTGTTTGCGCCACCATCTCGCGAATTTGGGTGCATGGCTTGGGGGCTTTGTGACATGGGTGACGACAAATGACCGCACGACAAGACCTGACCCACAAAGAACGGGCCGACATCCAAGATCTGTTAGTGGACATGGCCAGCCTGACCACGCATGTGGCCGACTTCCGCACCATGCGGGCGCTGGTGTCGTGGACAAAGGCAGTGAACGCCGAGCGCGGGATGTTGCTGGCCTTTGCCGCCGATGTCGATCCGCTTTGGTTTCAACGCCAGATCGCGGCGGCGCTGAAGCATCAACACGCAGGCGACCCTTTGCCGGGCCTGCGCGTGGTAAAATGAACCACCACCAACCAACCAACGGAATCAACCATGGCCATCCTGCCCGACA